>Ga0224511_10002625_pt1 | contig 12276 bp, 8 predicted proteins | sample SF_May12_sed_USG_2_FD_169988 | JGI IMG/M metagenome (GOLD analysis project Ga0224511, IMG submission 169988) | Sediment microbial communities from San Francisco Bay, California, United States - SF_May12_sed_USGS_8_1 | ecosystem: Environmental > Aquatic > Marine > Sediment | place: USA... | reverse complement strand
AGTTGTTTGGCTATTAGTAACGAACATAAAGTGATAAACTAGGACTGAAAGACCGTTTTCGAAAGAGGTAAGTAAATTCACTCGGTCGCCGAGTTAGTATCACTCACTTTGATTGCGAGGTAGACTAAGAGTTAGGACTAAGCTAAATGCATTGAATTCATAGGTATTTGTTTTCGTTTTTTTTGGCCCATTTTGCGCTGATACTTCGATCCCAGTAGTCAGAAGTGTGATAAAGTTGTTCAAGTTAAACTTTGGCTACCCATCGCGCAGGTGCACATATGTAATAACGTGGACCCGCTGTGATGTCTTTTGCGACAATTTACCTCACGCGGGAAAATTTCAACTGGATGAACGTTCATTTGAGAATTCCAAGATTTAACCGTATTTTTTACTACATCGCCTGCTCAGTATGAACTTTTATTCGACTAAGGTAGGTTTTGAGACACACTGGTTCTGATAAGCCAAAAATTGCCTCGTCATCCAACCTTTAACAAGTGAGTAGATAATTAACCAGTCATTGGGCCTGTTAGTGTTAATCAGTTACTGAGTTAGGTAAGCTTGTCTGCAGTTGAGTGGTAACTTTCCTGGCGGGCCTTTTACTCAGTTTTATAAGTAACTCTTGAGTTCTACTCAACTACCCAACTTGCGACTAAACTAGCATTGTGACCGTAAAAGTAGATTTTTGGCCTTAAGTGATCACCCTGTGACTGCGACTACTTTTCTGGCCTGCCACCCTCATAGAAGTATTTTAGTATTCTAAGCTAACCCTGTCACCACACCTTGCTCATCAGGATAAATCCTTCGATTGATTGCTTTATCACTCAGTCAATATGTCAACCCAGTGAGTTAGTGACCTGGTTCAAGGTAAGGTCAGAGATCTAGTAGACTGATGAGGTTGAACATTCTTGAATCTCTCGGGCAAACCCAACCATCGAATTCAACTTAATAAACCAGAGTTCACTCTAGAAGGTGTAATACGAAGGTAAACCGATATAAGCTGAAAGGGGTTAAGCTATGGAAGTTGTGTTCCCCATTCTTAAAAAGACGCGATTCCGCGTTTATTGTAGCTATAGCGAGTGTGACTTTTCACAAAAACAAATATCGGCGACTCGAATAACTACGACCCGAATGGACCAAATAGAAAGATGAGGTCTAACTTCTAAAACTTAGTATGCATCCTAATGATCCCTACTCCCTTAGAATATTAAGTGGAACTCGAAAATGAACATAATTTTTTTCTGTGTTTACCCTTGCCCTAAACAGAGGCCAGTGCGTTCGGGCCTCTATCAATGCGCAATAATGGCATCAACACTCGTTGACAAAAAAACTGCTCTGTAACCATATTTATATATTTTCTATACTTTCTCTATTGAGGCTTGTGTAACTACAAGTCTAGTTTGCGCCTGCAGGAGATTTTTCCAAACTTCAGTGCATAAGCCGAGAAATCAATGCAAGTGACAAGTAAAGACACATTTGGTGTCTTAACAACTGCGGGTCAAATGTGAATGAACACCCAACGCGTCAAAGTTGTCTTCAATTATCAACTTATCCTACTTTACTATAAGTTACTGTGCGCCTCCACAAAATGCAAATAACAATGTGTACAGTGTGTTGTAGATTGCTGACAACTAATTTCTTTATTCAAAAGAGTCATCGGAGTACTGGTTCTCTACTTATTATGGAGTTTGTCTTGGAGGAATCTCGTGTTTCCTTGGATATCCCTACCGGTGAGTTAGCCATTAGGAACAAAACCCGTCACAGTCCCCCTCCTGCGGTATGGAGTTAATAGTTCCTGGGCCTAACGCTCTGTGGCGATTATCTTAATCATAGTTATCCTATTAAGGGAGGTTAACCCTATGATCGCCATGGATTCAATAAGTCTGCGCAGAACAATTGCAGCCAAGGGAATAGAAGCTAACTGTGACATAAAGATGCAGTACTCTTTTTGGTCATTAGGTTTACGCTGTTAGATGTATTGAGATGTTACACGATTCGTAGCTATAGCATAGAAGGTAAGCCGATCTTCTCTGGTGCCGCTGTGTTAAAAAGGTTAAGCTGCAGTCATTGGTTGGTGCATTTGCATTGCAAGTATTGTAGTGATGGCTGTTGGTTTATGTAATGAAATGATTATCTGTAACTTAAATTATCACATACCAATTGAAAAAAAATGAAAATCTTATCACAAAAAGTTAATAACCAGGTAATCTTTATTTCCATCCAAAGGCGGTGCGGAATTCTCAGCTGATGTGGTATCAAATTGGGTGATTGGGCTATGCCTATATAAGTGATCTAATGTTGCAGTGGAATTCATAGTGACTGACATTAAAGATCCCAGACAGACATCAAAGCTTATTAAGTAAGTCACTTCTGTCTTCCCTGATTTCAGATATAATCAGCTTGCTTTTTCATTGGATGAGATTGCATCACAATTCAAAAAGGCAATCCATACCAACTTATAAATCTCGTGATGCAGTCTCGAACTGATGGGAAACAAAACCTTGATCAGAGTATCCAATAAAAATATGGTTTAAACGGAAATCTTTGTATTCCAGCATAGGTGCAGTATCATTCTACACTAGGATATACGCTCACAACAAATTACCCACTGAAACTTCAACTAACCCAAATTGTATCCCACTGTAGTTTTACAGGCAACTGTCTGAGACACATCCTTTAACTTCATACTCACATCTGCGAAGGGTCCGCTCCCAAGTCAACAAAGGTAAGCAAAGGTCTACCGACGAGAGCAAATGAGTAAATTTTACACTGCTGGAACTATTGGTGTATACGCAGTCCCAATGAGCTTTTCTCTAATTGCTTTCCTCTGTATTGTCTCTTATAATCTTGCTGAGCATTAGGAGTTAAGTTTGTGAGTAGACTTCCCTTCCACCTGTCAACAAATTATGATACACAATTCTCTGTTTCAGATAAAATAAAGACACTGTCAGTGCTGATCTGTCTGAGATCTCAGGTCAAAAAAGAGTTTACCCCCGATTGTCATATAGACCTGCTGACTAAGGCTGGGGTTGATATGTCTGGGCTATCTGATCAGTGTCGAGTACTTCCTGTGGCTAAGTGCACACCTCTCACTAGAGTCCAGTATGAGATGTGCTCGCAACTGTGGCCGTCATTCTTCCATGAAGATAAAGTGTGAGTGATCTTATGGTAACATGACATGAGTAGCTGTGCTGATAATAGTGAAGGTGGAGGTATTGGCTACCAGTTCTGCCTGTGTCGGAAGTGTGGATTTAATGTCTAATTGAAGTGACTAATGCTATTTGTAATACAGATTGGAGGCACAGTTGAAGGGTAAAGAATATACGGCAGAGGACCGTCGGTACTGTGCGCTCGCTGCAGAGATAGGACTGAAATCTCAGTCATCAGAATGCAAGGTTTGTCTGTCCACTACTCCTACCATATACGTCCTACAAACATGTCTTATAAAGTTAATCAATGCCATGCTATTTTTGCAGAATGGTGCTGTAATAGTGGATACTCAGAACTCCAAAGTGGTGGGTCTTGGTTTCTCTAATACGACTCGCAATCCTCTGCAGCATGCAGTCATGGTTTGCATTGATGACGTCGCCAGGCGACAAGGAGGAGGTGCTTGGAGCGTGGACATTTTTGCCAGGTAAATGAAAAAATCCAAATATACGCATCCACAGTCTGAGAAATAAAACATTTCAATAAACTGAGCCAGCTCCTATCAAAAACTCCATGTGATAGTTAGACCTGTTTCCAGTATGTCGTTTTTCTGCGGTTCAATAAACTCCTGAGCAGGGTTGGGAGCTCTCGATATGATCAGATTGTAACCCTTTTTGTGATATCAATTTCTCACCAGAGTACAAAAAGCTTTGTGATCAGGAGTAAATGGTTGGCTTGATTTATTATGGTGCTAGAAGGCATTGAGCAAACACTATCATTTACGTCGTTGCTGATATCATTCTGGACACCCTAGAGCAGATTTGTGAATTTTCCAGTGATGAACCGGAGATCAACACAAAGACAGAGAAGAGAATGCTGAACATGCCTTACCTCTGTACCGGTTATACGGCGTACCTGACCCACGAACCATGTGCCATGTGAGTACATCTTTTTCCTGTCTGGTTTGCCTAGCAACTCACCGTCATTGAGATTACAGAAACATAATGTTCCTTCCCTGATTGGATGTGGCAACCAAGTTTATACGGTAATTTATCTCCCTCCTATAAATAGCACTTCACGAATTATCTTTTCCATCCGCTGTAGGTGCGCCATGGCTTTGCTGCATTCTCGAATCCAACATGTTCATTATGAGCAGCCGTCTTCTAACGGAGCTCTAGGAAGTGTCTATAAACTGAACTGTGTGTCGCAGCTGAATCACTCATTTACTGTAACGCGACCTAAAAGTATTATAAAAGATACTGGGACATGACATGATGGCTTGCAGAAGACTTTTTTAATGCCACTTTATATTTTGAACTCATTTCATCCTTTCATTCGAATTCAATTACAACAGATCATTTCTACTTATTTATTCTTAATTTGAAATTCAGATCAAGAAATTGATAACAAGAGCAATAAAAGATTTCAGCACCAGAGACAGTCAGTCATCACAGGGGTTTATTACATGTCCATAGCACATTTACTAAAACTCCCATCCCATTTTTTTGTGGTGCTAGCTTTCACAGGCTCTTTGACATCATCTCCAGAACCAGTTTCAGATATGTTTCCTTCCCAAATATCCTGTTTCTGTTTCATGGTGGTTCGTTTCTTTGCTACAAATGACAAAGGTCTCAGAGGTGTGCAGAAATATCAAGGTATCCGCTATTTGATGCACATCGATAGATCTGTTAAAGTGCATTTAGACTAGACGGATTATTCGCTCAGTAGGGCTTACCGATTGAATTGTTCATGGTTAGCCCATCGGTAAGGGCCAATCCGATTTCCGACGCCCAACCCTGTTGCCCAGCCATCCACTGCCCCGCATCCCCTGCTCTGCTGCTCCGCCATTATTTTACCTTTGGCTTCTTTGAGTTGCTCTCGTTCGCGCTGTCGCTGTTCTCTTGAGATATTCTGAGTGACTCCCAGAGATGAACAGAGCAGGCGCCTGGCTGTCATGGCATTCGTCTGTGGTCTTTCCTTGACTGGCAGCAAAAACTCTGTCAGACAAAATGATAACTCCAATTACATTGGTCATAACAAAGGTAACATAACTTCAACTTCGTTGCAGATCTCCCATCGTAAGTGTATCAAGCTCCTTGGCCAACATAGGTCTTGAAGGTAGCTTATAAAATCTAAACCTCACCTTCTGCACGTTTAACCTTGACCTTTGTAGCATGACTGGCTTGGGATATTGGTCTCGTCTTGATCATTGGGTGCTGGTAAATCAATGCATCCGCAGCAGAGATGGTGCTGGCAAAAACGCCTATTGCATGCGTGTCATCTACCCACTTGATATCGAAATCTTTGGAGCTGCAATCAAAAGGCGGTAGATGATGTTTTCACCCACCAGAAGGAATTTTGTCATGTAACTCCCGTTGGGTTTACTAGTCATCGCTAGTCGACAATCGATGATAATTCCTTAGGTCGACTGATACCGTTTGTAAAAGGCATGGCAAATGATATTTGTCACGGTAGTACATATATTCAAGACAGCCTCTCCGATATTTGATGTTTATTGTGCAACCGCCAAGCGGGTTTGTCAGGAGAATTAATTTACCGGTAACATTGCAAAACATATAAAACATTGTGTGGCAATCTATTTCGATCAATAATTGATGCCATATGGAGTCTGACAGGTTTCATAGGTTGCATATTCATAGAAATTGAGTCGCCATATGACCACATATAAACAAAAGGATTATCAAAGGATAACGGGGACCGATATCTGAACATTTGGAAGGTAAAAGTCCAACCAGAGGTTTGCACTATTGGTAAGAGTTTCATTATTTACTGAAAAGATATACTCACACAGTTGGTCTGAATATGTTGACTATATCTGCAGTTTTTAGAGACGGATCGAAGCCATAGATCTCCACTAAATGTTCAAACCGCTCATCATTAATCTCTGGATCCTTGGGTGTGTACTCTAAATAGTTTATAGTGGGCTTCTTCACCTTAACCTTACCAACTTTTTTCGTCAACTAAATCAAAATTAGGAGAATGAGTTAGACAAACCATCTGTGGTTATATCTAGGACATATACCGTGGACACTTTACTATCCCCCTTCTTATGATGTAGGAACACTAATCAATCGCAGCAGACCCTCTTGCACATTATCTTTATCTGGAAGCTCTGATTTTTTTCACAAATTATCTGATCATTTTGCTATACCGGATCACCTCGTACACGAGGCAATAATGCTATTTTATCCAAATTATTAAAAGATCTCAGTTTACTTATACTGCATACAGTCCACTTGCCTCCTCCATGACTGACTCATCTAGACATTCCCCGTCATCAGCATAAATAGCATCCCACGAGTCTTCTGGTGACTCCAAGTACTTTGAATCTTCATCAACCAGCTGTCCCATATTTGGACTACAGTTTTCCTGCGTGTGAGGCGTCACACCGACCGGTTGTTCAGAAACCTCCTCTTTGGGAAATGGCTCGGTCAGATTGCAGTGTGTAGTTAATGTCTGCTCTTTGAGGCGCTTGCCATTTTTAGGTGATTTTTTTTTCTTTGTCCTCTTAGGACTTTCGCATGGTTTATCGTCTTTCGGAGACGTTTGAGAACTAGTGATACCAGATCCAATAGAAGTATCCTCATTCTCGTCTGATTCCATTGGTGCATCTTTGGGTAATGTGTTCTCCACCGTTGCACACGTCACAAGAATAGAGTTAAGGTTTATTGATTCATTGTTACCCGCATCCTCAACCGACTCAGGAGAGACTATGTGAGAACACTCTCCTGGTGCAGACATTACACTTTCTTCATAGAGAGTCAGACATTCGACCTGGCGAGTAGGGTGTTCTTCAGGTTCACATTGATTGACCGAAGAAGCTTTAGAAAACTCTATAGAACTTATTACAGAATGATTATGGTTTAGAGGGAGGCCGGTAGCTGGTGTGGCCTGGAATAGAGATTGTGTTTCCTCGGAACGTGGTAGGTCTGCGTTACATATCTGCAGTGTTTGTATGTCTTCATGTAGTTCCGTATGCTCTTGTGGTAACTCACTGCCCTTTTCATTGATAAATTCATTTATGTCACTCATGGCTTTGTCTGGATCATTCAAGTCTGTCATTTGGCCTGGTATTTTCCCTTCTTGTTTTTCCTGCTGGATGGCACACCCCACTGGATTTCTGATCTCATCTCCCAACCAGGCCTCCACCCGCAGAACCTGCCCTTGTCTTTCATTTTTCTCCTGTTTTCTAGCTTCCTCTCGCTGTAAGATTTCTTCTTGCATTCTAGCCTCTTCTTGCTGCCAGGCTACCTCCTTCTGTTGCTCTCTCACCGCTAACTCCTGCTCTCTGACCTCTTCTTGCAGATTGGTCTCCTCTTGTTGCCTGGCTTCCTTTACTCGCTGTTGGGCCACTTGTTGATGTCTGAACATCTCCTCTCGCTGTTCGATCTCCGCTTGCTGTCTGGCTGCCTCTTCTCGCTGCCGGGCCTCTTGTTGCTGACCGGCCTCTTGTTGCTGTCTGAACGTCTCTTCTCGCTGTCGGATCTCTGCTTGCTGTCTGGCTGCCTCTTCTCGCTGCCGGGCCTCTTGTTGCTGACGGGCCTCTTGTTGCTGTCTGAACGCGTCTTCTCGCTGCCAGATCTCCTCTTGCTGTTTGACTGCCTTTTCTCCCTGATGGGCCTCTTCTTGCTGTCTGGCAACCTCACCCTGTTGTCGGGCTACTTTTTCTTGCAGTCTGGCCTCTTCTCGCTGTCTAGTCTCCTCCTGCTGTCGGGCTGCCACAGCTTCTTCTCTGGCTTTTCGCACTGCTTTGGGCACATAAATCTCAGCTGCGGCACGTGCCTTTCGTGGTCGTCCTGAGCGATTTTCAGGAGAGCCGCCTGTAAAAGAGCATTGAACAATATCGAATCTTAGTCACAAGGCACATTCAATCACAATATGTTGTCCTGTTTCATATACGCACATAAAGTTCTTTGTTGGGTATAGCTAGCTGAGGATAAAGTTGAATTGTGGGCATACACAGATACAATAGATGTATTTTATGTGATTTCGATCAAACGCAGATGAAAAATCCCAGATCTGATCATGCGAACAGATAGGCACAGTAAAAAACACGAGGAGTTCCGGGCACAGTTTTGGGTGTATCGAAGTTGTCCTCTCTCAATGTTTTGTGTGTCTAAGGACAGAAAATTGTGCGTTATGTTTCCTGCAACAGCTAAACGGCCATAAAATAAGTAGGCAACCAAGAAATAATCTTGACATTTTGATATCTGTGACCCTTTATAAACTAGTGTGGCCACTTTCAAGGGCAGTATTCTGGTCGTGTCATCAACTTCACTTTCAGATGCAGCCGAGGTACAAGGTTTGTATAAAGGCGCTTTTCAGATGCACTGTTAAGCAGTGGAACTGAAAATGCGCCCGAAACCCCATTTCAGACGCCAAAGCCAGATCACGCGCACGCACCTATTTTGTGTTAATTTCCAATAACAAAGTAAGTGTATATGTGATATGTGATCCCATGACATACCATTGGAAGTAGCTTCTGACACCACAGGAGCTGATGATGCAGTTGTAGCAGGCTGTCTCCGGTTCACTGGCACATACACTTGTTGAGAAGGGCGCTTCTTTGACCTTTGAAAAATTACCAGCAGCTGATGTATACAAAAATATGGCATCGCTTAGCATTCCATAGCCCCATTGCAACAGGGGCATCAATTAATTGCTGCTTTCTAAACGACCAACCAAAAATCTACAGGTCGCCCCTAAGCATTCTGAATGTTGTGTACCTGTCTAGTTCAGCCATTGCCTTCCTCTTGCGATGGCTCTTTTTCTCAGCCTCTGAGCGCGCTTCAAAAACCAGTGACTTTGCTAGCTTATGAGGATTCTCGCATTGTACATCTCTACAATAGTTAACAGAACCTTTCATGTAGGCTAACGCACGTGCGGTCTGACGAAAGCCATGCAAAAAGCATTAGTAAGGCAGAGCGCGAAGAGACCCCCATTCTAGGTGCAGTTTAGGTCCAATCACAGATGACTAGGTATTTTTCTGTTGCTAATTGTAGTAGCATTGCATACTTGATGAATATATCAAGTGCTTCAGTGACCAGTACGATTCTATGAACGTGGTACCCAGACTCGATATTTGTAAAGTCGTCACCTCACATATTTCACTTTCATGTAGCAAATTTTCCTCTCCGACCATGGGAAATTCACGCAATGCAAATATTTGACATTGTTGTAAGTACAAGGGGGCCCTTAGCAAAGACCATTTATTTTATAGACTTCAAATTCAGTTCCATTCAGAATTTAATTCTTTGTGAAACATACATTTTCAGTGTCGTTAGTCCGGTGATGACCGAGTGCTCCTACCTTACTAATAGCAAATGATGACAAACAACAGTCCGCCGGTTTGATCCTTCCCCTACTGAGAAGCTGTGAAGGTTTCCTTTAAACTCCCGCGTAGCTTTGTGGATCAGAAAACGAAATTCATCTGTGACTGGGGGAAAGACTAACACCCTGAAAAGCGACAAAAATCCAAGTCAATGTTGGTGATACTGATACCCAGTGTGCTATAGAACATGGCAGACCTAGTGTAGTTGAATCTTATACATTTAGGCATTACTATCATTTGTATGAGGCGTGTATTCTATTCATTGCCTATCTTCACACCAAAACAGCATAACAGGGCTTCGAGCTTGGGGTACAGGGTAAATGGTTTCGAAGACACGGGGTATCTGGTTTCGAGAGTACGGGTACATAGTTTCGAAGGTACTGGGTATAGGGTGCGTAGTTTCTCACTACGGCAACCCCTCGGAGTCTGACTGAGCGAGTGACTCTGTCAAGAGTGACTGATCACGAGTGACTTTGTGACCGAGTGACCTGGTTGGAGAGAACTGAGATGTAACGACTCACCCAGTCACTCTTCTGACTCATAGTCATAGTCAGTCAGACTCGGAGTCAAACTCAGACTCAGTCACGGACTACGGAGAGACGGACCGGGACTCACCTATCAAGTTCAATTCCCCTTTCGGTTGTAGTACCATTCACAAATACTTCGAGATCAAACAGTACCGATGACTCAAACTCTTCTCGTATCAGCCAGTTTGTTACCGTCGGAATAGAACAGTACGAGGCCAGGATTTGCTGCAAAATGTTGTTCCAAGGAAGTGAATAACAGTGAGTAAGTCACTAAGTGAGTAACTGTAGTGTAGACTGTAGAGTGTAGTCGACCTGAGAACTCCGGTCTTTCTCCTGGAGTGTGAACTGTGAAGTTCGGTCTGTTTTTAGCGGACGTCGTAGAGGTTTAATTGAGCAGCAATAATAGCGTCCCTAGATAATTGACCACTGGCAGAGTTATCTTCTCTATGCTGCCGAGAACGGTAACCACTGAATATTTCGTGGCCGTGGTTTGACTCTGTGTTTGTTTATTGTTGGAAAATTCCCATTTACTTTTTGAGTTTCTGTTAAAGCGCAATCTCTTATGTTCCGTTAGATTCTATGTTTTTGAATTTAGCATGTGCACGCATGTAGTCTGAGCATAGCTATCACACATGTCTTTTCCTCGTATAAAATAAACTGCATCTACAGGGGAGGGGGAGGGGATTTTATGCTCAGATATGTTCAACCGAGATCACATTAAAATGTGTGTATAAATTTTATTTTTGGCATGCTATAATACAATATGAGAATGATACCACACTAAAATAGACTGAATCGCCTAAATGGAAATCAGTCCGTAACACAGTCTGCTAGTTATTCATCTCTATATGATCATTGGAGGTAACCTCTGGCCCGACCCAGGTCTCTGGGTATTCATCTCTAAATCCTCTATCTGTGTCCTCAATTTCTTTATCTCCATTCTCTGTATGTCAATTATCTATAATCAAAATCTCATTGTAAAAACACCGGCCATTGATAACTATCTCTCGTTGGAACTCCAAACCCATATCCACTGACTTTAGGTTTTTTTTATGATACCACCTTATCCAGGACCTATCTTTAGATTCAGGTGCATCAAAAACAAATTGTGTAGTTGAAAATTCTCCAAATAGGACGGCTCTGCACGTTATTGTTTGGGCTGTCTAACAAACTTGCAAGAATTTTGTTATCAGGGCGCACACTGACCTTGCCCTTCTCTGTAACATCCTCTTCCATCATGGCATTCTTATTCTGTGAGGTAACCGCCTGCAGAAGCTGGGAAACATCCTTGTTATTTTTCCTGTGAAGACCCAAAGCAGCTTCTAAGTCGTGGTTCTTCACTCTGACGATCTTTAGTTCTTTGCGCAGGTCGTTGATCTCTTTGATTAGAGAGACATTCTCCTACAATCAAAAGACTACCTGAGATGCAGTGCGCCATTGCGATGGTCAAATATCTGTGGGCAAGAACGGGTGCAAAGAGGAGTGATTGATCGATCGCTTGTTTGATGGGTAGATTGATTTATTGATTTTGTTTTTATCTGTTCCTTTCTTTGACTGAGTTGATTTGATTGAGTTGCTTTGATTTATTTGGCTGATCAGTCTCGTGACTGGCCTTAGCTTTTACCACCTGATAAATTGATGAAATTGCACTTCAATACCAATTAGCGAGTGACAAACTTAAAGGGGTTATGACAAGGTCGATGGTCGACGCATTTTCGGAGTTGTGTTCCCCATTCTTCAAAGGAGACAACTCCGCATTCATCACAGTGATAGCGAGTGATCCTTTTCCACAAACCGAATATCGGTCAGTCGAATAACTACGACCCAAATGGCCCAAATAGAAATGAAATGGGATCTAATTACTAAAACCTAGTGATCTTCACCCCCTTATAACATCGGGTAGAACTTGAATTTGAACGTAGGATTAGAGAAAACTGAAGTTATAAGAAGTACTTTGCCGGTTTTCCCTAGCCCTAAGTAGAGGCCGTTGCATTTGGGCTTCTATAATTGCCCAATAATGGCATTAACGCTCGTTGACAGAGGTGAAAAAATGTGCTCTGAAACCCTATTTCTATATTTTTGTTGCGCGGTTTCTCTATTCAGACTTGTGTAACTACAAGTCTAGTATACACATGCAAATGCATTTGTCAAACATCGGCGTGTAAGCCGAGAAATTAACACAAACACCAACAGCTCTGTGTTAATTTTCTATCTCGAGGCCAATTTTGGTGCGTCGACGGTTTGAAAAGTACA
>Ga0224511_10002624_pt1 | contig 12278 bp, 7 predicted proteins | sample SF_May12_sed_USG_2_FD_169988 | JGI IMG/M metagenome (GOLD analysis project Ga0224511, IMG submission 169988) | Sediment microbial communities from San Francisco Bay, California, United States - SF_May12_sed_USGS_8_1 | ecosystem: Environmental > Aquatic > Marine > Sediment | place: USA... | reverse complement strand
AAATCATATTTGCAATTCAAATTTGAAAGTGGTTTTTCACGAATGAAACTGACGCCGTTCTTAGTTGTTTTACATGCTACATTATATTGTTACATTTCATAATATGTTCCCCGGGGAGTATCATCTGTCGGCTCTGATGCATGGAAGCATCATTTGTATTTGTTGCATAGAGAGATCGTCGTATAACAGATATTTAGACTTTAATTCGAATTTAAACCATGAAATATCAAAATAATTCAAGTAGGCGTTACATTTCAGAATTTTAGTGATTTAACACCTGGGTCCAATCTAGACAAAAGAGAAAAGTACACGTATAGAATGTACATCTTCAGTAAATGCTGAACACCGTTACCCAGAACCAATGAAATGTAATCAATACACGATTATAGGTCGTGTATATATTGAACTGAAGACTGGTTACATGTATTGAATGGTCAGTTCCTCAACTTTCATTCATGATTATTTATAACAGTACTTGGTAAAGGAGGACTACACTACATGATACTATTCTTCATATTTGTTGTTGTAAATTTCAGTTATTCTGGTGACACATATTACAGTATAGTCATGCTATCGTGGTTTTGAGATAATTACCTTTAAACTATCGTTTAAATGATGCATTTTTATACATTTTGAAAACCTTTGATTTAATCGAGACTCATATTTCTATAATACCTAATTTGGCGAGTAAAGAAAAGAAAGAAACAACAACGACAAACTAGATAACCTGCAATAAGCTTCTCAATGTATTGGACGTTCATTATTCTGGCATTATACTTGATATATGATGGATGTTCTGTCAGCTATGTGTCAATAAATTCGGACAAACATCTCCTCATTTCCTTATAAGATTGGAATTTGTTGGTAAGGGATTTGGGTTTATCGGCGCAGAAATGCGCAGAAATGAAAGTCTTTTATCGAATAAAATGCCAAACAGAACGTGGCGTAGCCGCCGCCCAGCGAACGGCCGTGGTGGATTAGGTTTTTAAGTGTATGCATACAGCCACTAACTGACGTGGATCTTTTTTAGCTTCTTTTCCATAGTCACCTTTACAATTTCAATCAAGTTCTTGTATAAAGGATTAAAAACATGTAATGCACATTGCTAATTTTTCCCCAGTCACCAGGTTAGATTACAAAAAGAACAGACGCCATCAATATCAAATGTCCAATACTTCTCAAATCTACTTGTTCTTTAACTTCCTGTTTTGTCATTTATTTTACACATGTACACAGTGTACTGGCATCTTTCATTTCCACTGACGAACAACCTCAATAAAACTGAGGCTGCTATTTCCCCTTACATGATTTGCTTCCTAATGGTTTTTTGCTTTCATCAGTTCATAAAGTAAAGCTTGAAAAAAGAACAATTGTTAGCGTGTGTTTTTAATTTTGCTAAATGGTCCTCGTTTCCTGATACACATATGACCATGAACTTGAATAAGAGAATACCAACGCGAACACTTATCTTCAAAGAACTAATATTTCTAACAACGCCTGTCCAACAAGATTATTTCCGCCACATGCTTTGACTGTATAATCTGATACTAGTATTATAATTAGTAAAACGAAACTTTAAAAAACCCGCTAACACGTCTTAACAGTGTTTAATTTAATTTAAATCTGAGAAATAGGGAACGTCCTAAGGAAACATAGTTTGCATGAGGAAAAAAACAGCCTGGGTTTTATTGAAAAAAAGAGTTACACTCATGCACTGATGGCGTCAGTGGTGTGGCCTATTTCATTACTGTTTGTGAACAGCTGCATTTAAACCGAGGCTGTTTTTTTTTCGCATGCAGCTTGTGATTCTTAGGGGATTTCCTCAGGTGAATTTATAAGCCAGCTTATCGACATAAATTTGGGGAACGGTCATTAGTTTAGCAATACAATGTATAAGATACATGATGGATTGCCTGCCAGCTACGTGTCAATAATTTCCTGACAAATACGGTCTCGTTTATTGTTGCTTATCATATATGTATTACAAGCTTTAGTATAGTTGTCTAATACAAAATCTGCGTATATGTTGTTTAGTTAGGGTGAAGTTATTGTGTACACTTTTATTTTTGCATTCCTTAAATGAGTGCATACAAAGTGAATCAAAATGGTCCTAGCACATTCTTAGCACGGTTTGTAGTGTTATCAGAAATACATGCAGGGGCCTCCGATGACCTCACATTCAATATGGAAATAACTCTTCTTCCAAGAAGAGTAATTTCCAATAATATAAATGTATGAACGTATTTGCAAAACGGTTAAGTCGATTATATCGTGATTTTCTTATTAACAAAACACTTTACAGTTCCGCTCCATTTCCTGAAGCGATCATTTTTTTTAAGATAAGGTCCTTAAAATATGACGGCAATCACTGCTCCTATTTCCGAAATCATTAATAACTGATAGGGTTGATATGATGCCAGTAATCACACCATTGCTCGCCACGGTTTGATGTGCATAATTTGTCTACACCAAACACTTTATATCCATAGTAGTTCCTTTAATATATTAGACGTGCAATAAACAAAATATTCCCAAACAATATATTCACGTTTTCTGTGCAATGTAACATCTAATTTTCTATTAACTTATGATCAACTTTTCCGGCAGTCTCATAATGTCCCATAATGTATGTAATTTCTGTGGAAGTTGTAAAGCTTGTAAAGCTTCGATATTATACTTTAAAGATCCATCAAAAGCGTATTTATGAGATTGTCAATGTCGTTTTCTTTTATCACCTTAGTATGATTTTAATTATTCATACTAATATAGTGTTTATCATGATGATTGCTAACTTGCCTTTAGTATCAGATCCTATTACCTAAAGTAATGAATAATGATGCAATAAAACCAGAGACAATTATTTTTTGTCAAAAAATGGACAGTTTCGCAAAAAACAACAACACTTTAATCTCTTTAAACATTTTTATTGGTGTTCGACGACGATTTTTGAGCACACATATGAGCATAGTATGTTTCATGCTATAACATACGACCGTTTAAATTTATATGTTGTCATATTCCACATGCAAATGTGTTGCTTGTATTAACCATTGATGCAGTGTTCTCACATTTATTATTGACCGATGATTATAGGGTAAAAACAAGTTAGTGAAAACAATTGCCGACCTACCATACCTATTTTTTGAAGATGTTAGTGAAAAAAACTACTTGTATGCCCATGAATACATTTTGTTTTTTCAAGTCTCATAATAATACATCTGATTTACTAAATTGTGATTACTGTGCTCTTGAAATGAAGTTAGCCTTATTCCGGTGGGAAATTACTGATATATTATCCGTTTTTTTCAAGCACGTGGTATTTTCTTCGAATTGATAATGTAGCCAACTATTAGGAATATTACAACATTAAGTGAAAATACCATTAGGGTGTTGTACGTATCGAATGCCAGTCAACAATGTATTAAACTCGTACTAGTTTAAAAGGGGTTCCTACATGGCTTAGTATTAAACTTTTGTTTTATGTAACTTGTCTAACAAAACGCAAAGTTCTTAAATGGGGTTTCATTCCACGTAAATATGTGTTGCTAGTATTGATCTTTGATACAGTGTTCTAACATTTTCAATTGAATAATGGTAAACACAGTAAATGAAAAACAGTTTTGTCGACATACCGTACCTATTTTAGGAGATATTAGTGAAACAAACACTTTTTTGCTAAATGATAGAATGGTTAACCTACTATATCCAGTTAACATGTTTTTACATGTAATGTAAGCTACAAGTGGTGAACAATAAACTATGTTAGATGATAAGGTTTTATCTACCTTAGTACCACTGCCATTATATTGCTTGATTTGCCTTGAATAAGGTAATGGTTGGTCAATAAAATGTCTGTCATTTCAAGACGGTTGTTAGCAGTTAACAAATAATTCATTCGAACAGAAGTCATATTATTGAATAATTAATATGAACATTATCTTAGTTGATCATATAACTTAATAATAAGAGTTGGATTCGGATGTTATCAAACGTATTTGTCTCTTTCTGGGAGGAAACTGGACACAGAGACGGTAATTAGCAGATTGACGTGTGTACCTCAATATTTAATAAATCAAAACATTATATGGCCGAAGGTGTTCATTGATGTACATGTATCTAGGAACAAGTATTTGTAACATGTTACAAAATTATACAACTGAGACATGCGAGTATGTAATAATATGAGAATATAAATTGAAGGTTGATAAATTGTTCAAATAAGAAAAAAACATGTTGTTAAATCACTAAGCGCTTCATACCTTTAAACGATGGCTTATATGAAAATGATGTTGTTAACTTTTGCCTGACATAGAACGATACATGCTTGAGTAGAATGCGCGAATGCGGACTGTTCCGTTAGTGGTGTGTTTGCACTTAGAGTGGCCAACATTCTACCCAAAAGTTGTTATTTGGTTTGGGGTATTTTGTTCAGATTTTCAACACGTCGAGCACTAAAACAGACGGCGGCTTTTCTGTTGTTGTTTTTTTCCTCTGGGGTAGTGACTTGTATGTTGATTACGATTGTAAAACGAGTTCCGTTCATCAGTGGTGGGCATTTTGATGAACATCTTCAATAGAAACGTAGATGCTATTTTCCCCATACAGCCTATGCTATCTCCAGACTTTAATCAGATTAATATATTCAAGTGATCAATGGATCAAAGGTAATGTGATCGCCTTTATAGGCACTTGTTTCAAACAGATCTGACTATCCCCAATAAGCTAAGCAATAAAACGGATTTATTGCCGGAAGGCGATTGAGGTATAACTTATTAAATTATGGTCATGTGAATATTCTATTGTCTCCAAACCAAGCCTTGAATTATACCGTTTTCTGGCAACAAATTACATTATCTTACAAATCACTTTGAACGTATGCATCCCCTTATGTTGTAACCTTAGAGTAACAAGCTTGTATGTGAATGAAAGTTATACTGGTCTTACTTGCATTTCGCATGAAAGTGTGATAAAATTGTTAAGATGTGTGCTGTATGTTACGGCATTAATATGTTCCTTGTTTCCTATTCCATTAGGGGAATGGACGTTCAGACATTGAATACGTGTTGCTTAGGTTGTAAATGAAGACGTAGTGTATTATCCCCTCAACACAACTTGGAACATGCTATTATTGAAGTAATAAACGCGGGCGCGGTAAAAATGAAAATACGTTTTTGCACATTAAGTTGGTTGGAGAATTGGTTTCCAAAAACATGTATCACATGTCCAAAATGAATATCTGCTTTCGTTTTGATTGCATAGTTTAGATGATTGCATTGGCTTTAACAGTTCTGAATCATTTTTTTTGCAATCACGAATTCCTGCTTAAATTTCGAACATTATTCTACGACATACGTATCATGCATGTACATACACAAATCCGTGGGTTTTATAAACATCCACAGTCTTAATGACGTTTCCTTACATGCTTGGTAATAAAATAAACAATGCAATTTTTGGACAATGATACATCAACTATTTCTTAAACAAAACGTCCGTATTTGCTATACAGTACTGGCTCTATAATCAGAAATTGATTTATAGGATTGGGTTGGTAATGTTCTCACAGACCACGGGTCATGGGTTGTATATTGTTTACATACATAAAAATAAAATACTGGGGTGCATCAGTGGTGTAACCTCTTTCATTATCATTGATGAACAGCTTCAATATAACCGATACTGCTATCTTCCCCTTGCAAGCTATGCTCCTTTGTGACCTCCCCTTTGTCTGAAATAATTTCATTCACATACGCTGTACAGTAGTACAAAAAGACGACGTATGTCATGGTTCATTGTTAGTATCAACACTTTATTTAACAGCCTTCCTTTAATTGTTTGTTTTCTGGCTAAACCTGTATGTACAATGTATTTATTTTATTGTTTGTTTTGGATACACAACGCTTTGTAAGTGCACGTTAATGTGATGGGCATGTGGTTCCATTATTGTATTTGTTACAATTCAACAATACATGTAAGCTACCATAGCAGGGTTTGGGCAGTAGCATGGGAAAACATCTTATCCCTAAAAGTCTAAATAAATGCGTAATAGAGCATAAACAATAGGTACCATGTTCTGGTTTTGAAGATAAAATGTGCACAAACCAGGACATTTTCAATATACCATTAATTATGAGGGGACATCATTTTCTTGTCCACGGACACAAAAAGGATTTACCTCATATTACATGCATTTTTCATCTTTTTAAATATGTGGTCAAGAAAATGTTAAGTGTCAGCCATTTACACATCACATTTCTTTGCTAAGATTCTTACCTAAATCATATTTGACGATAAGTACTTTTACACCGAATTTTCTGTGCTCTAGTTCCTTTAAATGCATGTTTCTCACGCAAGTGTGCATGTGTTGCCACTCGGTGCGTATATCTGCTTATCAGTTTCATTCTTGTATATCACCATCACTCGGCCCTTTCACGTACTTGTCTATCCGGATAAAAACGGATATTTCCAATAAAGCATTTCCATCACCTCTATACTAGGACTGGCTTAGAACGTTCCCTCATACCAGTGATGCTTTCTCCTGTTGATTGTTCGGAAAACTGTGGTATTGTTTTCATGGATTAAGTCAGAAGCCGTTGAAACATGTTCCATGGAAGCAAGTGTTTTACGCACTGTGTACACACATAAAACTGGATTTGTTACCGTATGAATTGATCTGGAAATTTGTGAACTTGTTTTATCTAAAAAAAAACGTTTAATAAAGGATTTACACATTCACAAAACCCGATGATATTTCTAACCAATTCTAAATGAACCGAACTTATTTCGTGAAGACAAGTTGTCCAAATTTGCCAATGTCACAGATACCTGTAAATTTTCAAACATTAGTTCATGATAATAAAGGTAGTCTCTATTATATAAAATCTCATTTAAGTGAAGGTTTCTACTAACGTCACTGGTGCCTGTTCACACCTACGTGAACTAACGCATACTAAAGTCTTTAACGCTAACCTAACACAACATGGAGCGTATCAGTAGACTGTCATTCCGAAGGAAGAAGAACAAACAACGTCACACTCACCTCGAGGTTGACGTTCCTTCTGATGGCGGAAGTGACGTCAGTGTTGAAGAACGTCATGACGTCAAGTATATTAGGTAAATTTGATGACATTGTATTATGTTAAATATTTTTACTAGATGTACTTATCACTATCGGATCAAAGGTGTGCATCCGGCGATCCCCCCTCCCGTATCGAATGCGGACTTATGATTGTTTACGCCCAATGCGCTACTATCCCTGATTGTTTTTTCTCGGTTTGCTCGCTCTCTGTTTTTTAAAAACACATATTTTTACGAATTTTTCTATTAATATGCCCCAAAATTGTTCAAAATACAAAATACAAAACCGGTTTGTTACACTATACAATAACCGTCCAAACATATGTCCTATGCATAATACGCTTCTTCAAAGCTGAGGTTTATACTGTCGTTAGGTCTGACAATAAATAACTATTTGTTGACATTTTTGTTGCGACATTTACCGGGATTGGGTAAAATAAAATAATGAATTAAGATTTTCACCCCGACCCCCTTGAAAAAGTAACGCCCCCGTAAGGTCAATTCATGGATCCGCCACTGCTTATGGTAGTAAAATACGAGTGTCGTCGGTATACATTGATGATCCTAAGCAATACAATGCATTCACTTATGCTATATTAATTGGCTTGTTAAATTCTGCATTTCGTTTATGTAGGTTTGTTATACGTTTTTAACTGATTCCATAAATGCTTAATAACGTTATTGTGTACACTATATACTAGACAAAAATGTATCACACTATTGCTATATTTACCATCAGTTTCATAGGTTTTCAATAATTACTCAGACAACAATGCGTGCAGTCTTACTATTATTTTCTTTAAAACCATTTTAATAAGATAGCTAGGGACGACAAGTGCATTAGGTAGTAATTTCCTCTCCTATATTGTAAACCGTGTGAACGCTCAATATGGTCTAATATGTTTCCATAAATGGTTAACAACACTAAATTGTGTTTGAATCAAGTCAATATATTGGTGTTTTTTTGGTGTTTTCGCTTATTTGAATGAATGTTTTGTTGAGACATTTAAACGGGGGAACATGACGACAATGACCTTATGATTTGAAACCTTTTTATGGCCTAATCGGTTTCCTTAAGTCATGCTACACTTATTAATACAATTCAGGGCAATACATTGGTATTACATGTTTATCAGTCAAGTAAAACGATTTCATTTAAACGTTTGAACAAATCAACTATGGAATACATTACGTTTACTAAGTTTAATAAGTCTTGGTTAGTTCATGGTTGTAAAAAGGACTTGATTGTTAAATATGTTTCAATAATCTGAAAGCAATCGTAAAACACTGAATTTTTGTCTGATAGAGATTGGTTCGTGTGTTTCTATGTTAACTGTTAAAGAATGCATGTCTTTAAAACTATTAAACAAATAAACAAGAAGTTTAATGTTGGGTGCTTATATGGTGATTAAAAATACCGTTTATGGATATGAAGTCCATAAAAATGTTCAACTGTACTGATTGGTGTTATGTATGACATGTATATCTTTAGATGCTGAAATCATTGATGCTTTAAGAAATGAATGGTAACTTTACACGCACTAATTACGTTAAATGCCACCCATAATAGCGTTCAACCATCTGAAGTAAATAATTCTGAAGGATTACTAACTGAGAATGGCGTTGTTAACTCAAAATTGAAAAGGTTTTTTATCACTTATTTGAAATAACACATACATACATTGTTTTATATATTTTAAGTTTATATTTCATCCATATAGATTAAAAACATTAAATATATAAAACTATTCAAATAGATATGTCCTTAAACAAGTGTTCATTCACACTTCACAATAATCCTTAAATGGCGCTGCAGATACGCTGCCTTTTGCATGAACACTTTTTTAAACAAAAAGGCAGGGTTTGTCTGCGTAGGCACTCTAATTATAAGGGCAATGTGAACGCATACTATTGTTTAAAGCAAATCGACAAGATACAGTTACATAGGGGTTCACAATATGGATGAGAGTATAATGGGTTGTAAAGATAGGGGTGTTGGGCATCGTGATTTAGGCCCCTGATTCTTGAATATACATGCCACAGTTAAATTAAAACTGAAAAACACAGCACACGCTACTTTCGTAATTTCCAAGTTTCAAGTATTTCCGTCTCTCAAGCATTTCTGTTTTCGATAAGAGAACAAAACTATGATCTGAGTTCAAAATAACACTAAAGGTTCCTTATCGCCCGCTGATTTGTTAACCCTGTAGCAAACAACCATTTGGGAATTGCAATGTGAACTCGTTTATCTCATATTGCTGTCGGTCGCTTAGTCCTGATTATTTTATCGCGGTCATGGATTTAATTATGATATTGCGGAAACATTTTTTAATTATTCGATCGTGAAATGAGTGTTTGTCCAATGGTTTAATGAAGCTACATCTGGGTTTTGACTAACTGTTTCAAGGCGTTCTTGATATAATACACACTGTTTAACTTTGAATTAAACCAATAAAAGGGGAAGCCCTCAGGAAGCATAGCCTGCATGGGAAAGTAGCTGCCTCTGTCTTATTGAAGCTGTTCACCAGTGGTGATGAATGATGCCACACCACTGACGTCCTTAGCGCATAAGCGGAACTACATTTTCAAATGTAAACAACATACAATCCCTGATCCTTGAGGACCAGAACAAATATAAAAAAATAAAAAAATAATAAAAAAGCTATTGCACGTGAACATCAATGCATTCGTGCTCTATTATTTCGTTGATGGATAACTATAGCTGTGCCATGCCCTCTTTGAAACTGCACTTTTGCATTTCCGTTTTAGCCATATTAAACATTATTGCGTTTTCAAACACGAAATTTTCTGGCAAAATAACGGTATGTCTTTTGAATTCTGGGATGCACAGGCACCTTGATCTTTCCTGTGGCGCACAGTAAAAATACGAATGTCCATGCTTTATTACAACGTAATGTTAAAATTTGCATCTAGGATCAGCAATTTGTGGGTTGAATATTCATGAGATAATACAGGCGGCGCAAATCGTATTGGATTGGCATTGCTAATATAAAATACAATACTGGAAAAGTCGTTGATGCTGATTGTATACATGTTAAACTTTAATGGAAATTATATTCGAACAGTTTGTCATCACTTTATCAAACAGAAAAATGTGTGTCTAATACGACTGTAAATATTTTACCGTGATACACCAACTAAAAGCATCATTAAGTCAAGTACAAGAAAATGCATTGTATCAATTTTATTAGCACACTTAATGGTGACAATTTGAATGTCGGTTGTTTGACGATACGATTATAAAATCCTGTAAAACTAAAGAAACACAATCTATCTTTCACAAGGATACATACCATATTGCCACTAACGTCAACGAACAGAACTTTAGCACAAACCTTTTCACCGCTATGTTAATATGTTTAATTTGCACATTATTTAGGATGTTTTCTACATAGATTGTGACCTAGTTTTGGCTTGAAAACCTTTTCAAAGTTTATAAAACTAGTAAACTGCTACACGCAACACTAATGTATAAGTTAATCGAATTCACTGTATCAATTTACAGTGTGAGGTTCCAGGTTTTCTTTCTCTGATCAACACATATACAGGAGCTAATTGAATTCCATAAATGGTTTAGAGAGAATCGTGTGTATTGGTATGTGATACTTTTTAAGTGGTATTTAAAAGGACGGTGTATGATCATGCAAACAAATATATACGATCATGTAAATTATTATAATTATTAAACTGATGAAAGCCTAATAACGAACAGAAGGCACACAAGTAAGTGTACTGTTTACAAATTAAACTGATATAGGGGAAAGCCCCCAGGAAGCATAGCCTGCACGAGAAACCAGCAGCCTCGGTTTTATTGAAGCTGTTCATCAGTAGTAATGAATGAAGCCACACCAAAGACGCCCCCTAGCGCATGAGCGGAACTCCATTTTCAAATGTCAACAACATGTACACTCCATTATCCCTGAAGACCAGAAAAAATAAAACTGTTTGCAGAAAAATGCGTTTAATGAGAAAAAATCATTTCTGAGATATAATTTCGTTTCTCCTGGTCCCGGGTTTCAGTAGCCATCTTTATCTGAATAAAGACTTTGGTGGCAGTCAACAATTTAATTGGTACAAAACGTGTGCTTGTTTTACGTTTGTTTACAATATATGTCATTGTTTTGTTATAATGTCATACTGTTTGACGATTAACTTCTATTTTCATTAAATAAATATATTTACAGAATTATTGATAACAAAGATTGTGAAACTGGGTTCGTCATAGATTGCTAAATATAAGTCAATATTAAAACACATGGAATTAGATCTCTAAACTTGGTATGGTACAAAGTAGGTCAACATGTAATTTATTTCTTCCCTTGCCATTTTTGTTTGGATAAGAAATGGTAGCGTGTAATTAAAATTCAGATCTATTTTGACTTAAAACACTTAAACAGTTTTAAATACACAGTGTACTATTTCTGTAAGTTACCAATTTAGGTTTCTCCAAGGCCAATATACACCGTTATGATTGTATTTCAGCTATTTAATAATACATGTACCCGAAATGGTAGCTACCTCTAAGACCATTACGAGAAACACTGTCCACGTCTACTCGGTAATGTTTTTATTACTAATGTTGAAGAAAAATACATACATGTATGTGCTAACTGCATGGAGAATCGACGAGGTAGGGAAGGAGGGAGGAATGGAGCGAGATAGCTTTTGCATTTTCTGTATAAGTGATGCATTTTGTTCTGTAAAAGGGATGCATTTTTCTGTAAAATGGACGTATTTTCTGTATAAATAATGCATTTTCTGTACTATGGATGCATTTGCCGTATCAGTGATGCATTGTCTGCAGAAGTGATGCATGTTTTTGTATAAGTGATGAATTGCAAATGGAATGTTCAGAGGACAATGCTTTGCTATTATTATTCCGAGCAATACCAGTAAAAGGCAATACACATCAACACCTTGTCAACCCAGTGAATGGACACCAATTTGGAAGACGATTATTAGTTTGGCATTAAACAAGTTGTATAACGGATTGGCTGCCAGTTATGGTAGAGTAAATTCTGGCAAACACGTTTCATCAATAAGTGTTGGTTATATATGTGACTCGCCATGAGACTTTTGGCCCGGTAGAGACGACCTCGTTTTCGAGGAAATGACGTCGAAAGATGACGTTACTAATTTACCAATCGAAATTCAATTACATCATATTTCTTTTAATAATT
>Ga0224511_10002623_pt1 | contig 12280 bp, 9 predicted proteins | sample SF_May12_sed_USG_2_FD_169988 | JGI IMG/M metagenome (GOLD analysis project Ga0224511, IMG submission 169988) | Sediment microbial communities from San Francisco Bay, California, United States - SF_May12_sed_USGS_8_1 | ecosystem: Environmental > Aquatic > Marine > Sediment | place: USA... | reverse complement strand
TTGCAATATGTTTCGGTATTATGTTATTATTTCATTCTTTTTGACGATAAAATACTACTTGATATTAAAATATTCAATAAATAGCTGATAAATAGCTGATAAAAAGATCAGACAATGCCCCTTTAACCCTAACGTTGAAATACTCACCCGTGTGACATGGGCGGTCAACAAGAAGACCCTTGTTCTAAGTCCAGCAAAGTGGATAGATGAAGGGCGATTTCAGTGTTTTTTTGCTGATGTAGGAAACTGGTTTGTTTGGCTAAATGTTAGAGGTGACTTAGTTTCCTTTCAAATACAAATGTGGTAATGTTATGCTCTTGCTATTATTTTATATGATATACATACACTAGTTATTTTATTGTGCAATGTAGATCTACTTTCCGGTGATGTTTTGTGGACACTATTTTGTATTGCAAGAAAACACTTTACAAATGTATTTTTGCATTCGAAATGTACAACATACATGTTTTTCTTTGAAATGCTGTTTAAGTGGCGCCAGTGACGCCATCTATCACCACACAGGCTGCTGGTTCTATCGGGGTACCTCTAACCTTGACCTGTCTTTCTGCGAATGGCTACCCCCAGCAGACTGTGGACTGGTATCGTGGAACAGTTTCCAATAATAATAGACTTGCTGGCAATGTCACAGTTGTACAAGACGGGTTGTTTAATGTCACCAATACGTTGACGTTGACCCCGACAAGCTCTGACGATGGTGTCAAGTTCATCTGCCAGTCTTCATACACGGGTGAACCACAGCTTATCCGTCAGGCGGATGTTGTTCTTGGTATAATAAGTACGAACTATGGTTGTAGCCTAAAATATTTAAAAACATATTACTAAACAGACTTCTATAAATACATTCAATACAGATATATAAAATGTAAGCATTCCTCAAAATAGTCAAATTGTTGTTTATTCAATATCTACTCTTAGACTATACCATCAATGGCATCGCAACTACATAATGTATATATTTAGAGATACCCTAATAATAATAATAATAATATACAGTAATTTGTTTTACTATTACCATCAAAACAGCATATTTAAATGAAACAAAAAAAGTAAGCAACGCTATATAAATATGACGAGTTTAGAAAACAATTAGATCAATTCCGCATCAGTAATAATTAAATTCAAATCCATGCATGATTTAAGAGCAACCACAACTACCAGTCATCACACAACTGGGTTCCCCAGTTGAAGACAGGAATGCGACTGCCATTGCACGCTGTACAACCTCAGGCTTCTGGCCGGCGTCAATCAACGTCGTCTGGACGTTTGGGAACTTGACTCAACAGTCGTCAAGTCCAAAGATCGCAGACCTTGGAAACCATTCGTTTTCCCTGATATCGGACTTTGTAGCCTCTGTGAATAGGAGTCAGAACGGAAAATCGCTGACCTGCACTGTTACCCATGTGACATTGACGTCGCCAACATCAGCATCTGTCCCGATAGCAGTCTTATGTACGTAACCTTTTAATATCGTTGATATACTTTTTAGTTTCTTGTTAAGTGTGTTGTCTTTGACAAACAAATGAGAACGCGTATGTTGTTTTACTTCAGTTTCACCACGATTTACCAACATAACCGGAAACAGGGTGATAAATGCAAATGGGGTCAACAAATTGATTTTAACGTGTTCTACGGATTCCGCTAATCCTGCATGCACGATACTTTGGTACATAGACGGAAAACCGGTCACCAGTAACATGGAAGTTAAACACGAGATCGGGGAAAATGGCGGACTTGTGACGTCACAAGAGTTGGAGTTTGTACCGTCACGTGACATGGACGGCCAAACTGTTGAATGCAAAGCTTTCAATGAATTGTCTGCCATTGTTCCAGTTTCCTCTTCGGTGACACTTGACTTGAGATGTACGTTAATTCGTACGACCCAAATGACATCGTCAGTTCTATTTTACAATCAGTGGTTCATTAATATGTCTATTATGCGAATGAGTTAGCAGGAAAAAGTAGTATTGCAAATAACCTGATGGTTGTACATAGTCTGCATGTGTACAATTAAAATGTTTAAGAACTTAAAGAGTAAATTAACAATCGTATTCAGAAACCGTATGCTTACATTATGATTATATTTGTTGCTAGATGCTCCTGTTGTTTTTCTGTATACCGGTGATTTCGTTGAGAACCAGGGCGGTTGGTTAAACTGCACTGTATCCAGCAAACCAGAATCCAACATCACGTGGTATAGAGTGACGTCACTTGGAAGAGATAACTAAAAATCTTGTAAGAGGAACCAACTTGCTCAGCTATAGAATGAACACTGTTTCAAAGGAGGACGACGGCTTGTATCGCTGCACAGCAGTTAACGGTCTTGGGATTATCGTTAACAGCGAACGATCTTTGGGTGTAACAGGCACGTATGGAAAGCCAAGATCGAATGGCTTAAACCGTTCGTTTCCAATTTATTTTTCCAAAAAAGATGCATTTCTATAATGAATTATGCCCTCTGTTGAATACAAAGTATGGGTGTATATATAATGTTATGATAATAACACCCCCTAGAAATGAAATTTCAATGTCATCTTTTATGACAGTAATATTTACCGTTGATCAGCGATGGTCGTGCACAGTGGTTTGTTACAAGTGCAAAATATGTGTTAGTACTGGTATTGTCGAAAGATAAACACAGCCCTCTAGCACTAAAACCACTATAAAATGATCGTATTGCAGCACCTTCGGCAGCGGACTGTGCGGACGGCTGCAGTGGTCCGCTAGTCGCCGGTGTGGCTGTTGGAAGTAGTGTAGCTTGCTCGGTCATCACCCTCCTGGTCACGGTGGCCTTTGTCAAACTTCGTAACCAACCACTAGGTATACCAAAATAATGTTGTCACTAGCCGAGGTTATAATATTTTGAACATAAATCTTAACGTCGTCTTTAATGCTAGTGTCTTAGCCTATTGAAATTCCTCTTATAAAGTGTTCACTTTGCATTTTATTTTTCAGGCACAGGCAATCTAAAATCCAGCTCAAAACATAAGTAATTTATATTTGTATTTAATTATTTAAGAAACTTATAGTCTGTTATGATCGTATTTGCGAGACATATTTGTATAGTTTTGTAGTATTTGTATACATGTATTTGCAAATAATATACATTTTGTATTTTCGGAACATTTTGTGTTCAATACGACATTGATAGTTGACTCAAATACATACTACACAGCTTCGTTTTAAAGTTGCATAACATTTCATATTTGCAAGCGCATTACACATAATAAAACTAACTAAAATAACCCAAGAAGTCATTATTACAACTATTTGGTAAATTGAGCTTCAACAAAAAAGAAATAACGACGATTCAGCTCGATATAAATTGCCACTATATAATTTTCGTTGCACCCATAATTTTAATCTGAAGTTACCGCGTAAACATTCGGGTGACCTAGTTTCAAAATAACAAGAATGTTTGCAAGCGCATTTATATGTTATAGCATGTTTACCATCTGTAACATTACAGTGAAGACAAAGCTTCCACAGACCCGAGCCGGACGTACGAGACATTGGAAGGGGTGCCGCCTGATAACTTCTACGAGATTCCAGGTAATAACAGAATGATGTGCATGAAATAGACACTTTTCAATATTGAATGTATATTTGTGACAAAACGTCATATGTTAAGTGTTTAAGGTGTTTTAATCAAGCTGATGGTGTTTGTTATTTCTTTTTCAAGATGCGTCAGGTCAGCAGCAAACAACGACGACTCTGTGAAAAGGCCATGTTTGGGCTGCTTGTCTGCAGTTTAGTTAAATGGTCAAAACGCCTATAATAGATACAATAGCTTAATTTAAACTATCCCCAGTAAACTATTCTAGATGGCACTTCTTTCCTCTGGAAGACGATATAAGTAAATGTGTTTAAATGCTTAATTAATAGATTGGTGTTAAATAAATAATTACATTTTGTTGAATAAAAATCTCTGATTAAAATTGATATTCGTTTTACTTAGATATTATGGTCACAGTTTTGTGATTATTACCGAATGTGATTATGTTGTATAAAAGTATATTTTCTTACAAATGCAATGACTGTTTGTTTTAAAGGAGATTAAATAATGCTTTCAAATCCTTCAAATGCTCTGATATAGGTAGTTTATGCAAACAAATATCAATCGGATAATAGTCATAATAATCATAGAAGATAGCGGAAGTATACATGAGGGAATCTTAAGAAATTAGTCACAGTGTACACTGTACCTAATAAAAGATTAGCTCAGTTTGAAAACTGTTCCTTCCGAGATATAATAGTAACAGTGCTAAATATATTGTCCAGAGCTATATCATCCATACTGTAGTAGGCTAAATAGTTATGCAGAAATCTTCGACAACACTTCACTTACCAACAGACAAGTGAATATTTTTATTTGGGTAACGTTGCCAAACACACTTGAATTTAAAAAAAGTATGTGTTTATTTTTTGTAATTCTTGAACGTAATGCACTCCATGGTGTTTTTTTCTCTTACAGTATTTTTCTTACATTTTTAAAAAACTCATTTTCGTTTTTCTTGTTTTAACAAATTACAGCCTAAACGACTTCAATGTTGCCACTCTTCAAATGTATTATCTTAATAAATTAAATCAAACAACAACCTTTTGTGTTATTTAAGTTTGTATCAAGAATCACACTCTTGAAAAAATGGCATACAATCGCGCAAGTTTGATTTGCGCTTTTAAAATGTTCCGGGAAATTTCTTTAATCATGAGAATCTCCAAAAAGGCTATAAAACATGTACTCCGCTGCACCATAGAATTTTTGAGGATCTTGAAATTACACTTGTTTCGCAGTGATTTTCCTAATCAAATGACCCAAGACTTCCGATTACAGCTATTTTTACTATGTTCTTTACAATAAAGTTGCTCATCGCATTTTATAATCATTCTAATTTTAAAAAGTATACTGCACCTGTTAGACGAGGCCAGGGGTAAAATATTTATAAGAAACAAAATATAGCTTGACCTGCTCGTTTCTAAAATAAAATTTATTTTAGTAAATATCAATGTGCCTTTAATTTTTTGTATGTTTCTTTATTTGCAAGTAAGTTTAATTTATTATTTATGAACTGATGGCGAGGTTTATATTTTTTAATTTGTTCTTAATATTTATTTCACATTATATTTTGCTTATATGGTTACTTAGTGTCTGCATTTATAAATTATAATTTATATGTGTAATAAAATAACAATGAAACATTTTATGTTGATTTCTGTTTTGAAATTGTTATTTATAAGTATTTATTACTGATGTAAGTGATCACTTAAGTCAGCCACCAGATCTAACAGTTAGTTCCAGAAATGTAACTACCACACACAAGGATCCCCAAAAAGTGCTACATCCGTTGCTTATTATTCTTAGACCTGCACCTTAATGGGCGGTCCCTATACACTTTTGTATTATTGTAAAAAAAAGGCCAAGCCGGCACCCGATGGAAACTTAAAGAGCTGTGCTTCGCCTTTCAAAAAACGCCAAAACATATACTATACACCTTCATGCCAGGTAGTTGTGGACATCTGCCGGACTAAGAAGAGTTTCTGACAAATATCATTATGCAAAATCCCACATAAAAATGACCCACTAGCCTCCAGTGCAACCATTTATTAAAGATCAACAGACGTTTGGTTTTATCGGCATGCCTATATGAATATATACTCAATTCCTTTTAAAACCTGAGTCAAATGAGTCAGACCAGTAATCTTATTTGATTCTGATGTATTTGCATGTTCATTTATTGATTTTGCGTGATATGTCTTTAGCGCGAAGACTGTAGATGAAAATAACATTGCACAATTTAATGTATTTTATTTGTTCTCTTATTATATGTTGAATTATCTTTATATGTGTTTTACTTTACAACTACAGATAATTCAATGTCAACATTTAAAGTTAATATGAGCTCATTTAAGAGTGTACGATGCATTGCTTAAACTTTTCAATAACTTCCTCGTATGTGGATAACATCTTTCGTAATGTAATGATATCTTGCAATACTAAGGTATCATTAAAAAAAAATTAACTGCAGTCTGTGTAAAGTCAAGAATGATGACGATACGATGGAGTTTAAACATTTGCTGCTACGTGAGTGAGTAAATATGTTACACTGATGTTATCGTTAAATGTCTATAGTTTTAGAATCTTTTCTCACTTGAGTACAAATTGCTTATGGTGATCATTTGTGACCCGCCTTTGTTTGTTGTCACGTGTCGTGTGTCATGAGTCAATATTTTCACTAAAATGAAACAGCTTACTTGATCTTGACTATACTTCACTTGAAAAAAAACCATATTGAGTGGTCCTCCAACGAAGTTGTTTAAACAGACCTAGTTGGTTGCATAAGTAGTTCACGGGGTCAATTTTTTTTTAAATTGCAATGTTTTACAATGTTCTTGTATGAAACCACATTAGCCACAGTTTGTTATATGCCATCATCTAGAGGTCCTCTACCAAAAGTGTTGTGTCCCTGGAATCAAATATTGCCCCGCCCGAGGGGTCACACATTTACTTTGGTTTGATCTGTATTTACATGTATATACACATATATCAATTCATAACGCGAAATATGAAAACGACGTTTTTCACGTCTATGTCGACTCAACGTTAAATTTAAAAAAAAAGAAATCGATTTTACATCATTGCTTAAATCGCATGCTCCCTGCAAAATGTGAGTTAGCGTAATAAAAGGTTGATTGCAGACGTTCGTAACGTTATGTCGAGCCATTCAAGAGCGTTCATAGGCGATTCTTGGGATCCCGAAGACTCGTTATGGTGTTTCGATTGCAATTAAGGGTACGTGACATGTCAAAACACTTCAACACGCAACGAGTTACGTCAAAGCCGTTACCTGTTTGTGTTTGTGCTGCTGTGACAGATTTACCTTATGGCAAATGCAAAAACAAATGTTACTTTTGTTACCGGTTTGAACATTAAAGAAAACAGTAAAGGTTGTTTTGAAAGTATACGCTGAATCGACGTAGACGTGCAAAAACATCATTTTCTTATTTCGCGTCATGATTAAATACAGTTTCCTAATTTCCATTTGTAAATTTGGATAGTGCATTCATAAAATGGTTTTAAAGTTATGATACAAAAAGTACATGTCGGGTTTTTTTTGTATTGGTATATTACATTAACTACAATGATACGGTTACACTATTTTAAAATGAAACTTTAAAAAAAAAAACAGGCAATGATGAAAAATAATATCAGAGACGTTTTGACATTTTCCAAGACTATGACAAATAAAAAAAAACATACGACATTATCGGTTATCAGATTTGAATTTGCCTCAATCATAAAACGTAAAAGTAAAAAGTGTTGAAAATATTGCTGTACTTTGCTCGTCGGCACCCACATTTCTTTCTTCCCTTATACTCCATACGTACCCTGGACAATTTGACTAGCAAAATCTCGTTTTCGTGAATATGCACGAGTCAGGGGAGACCAATCTTCTTCCAGTGAAATCGCATGTTACAATTAAATACTCTTAAATAGCTATGCCGTCATACTGGGATTTTCTTACTTAAAATAGAAACTAACGCACGTGTTTTTAATGGTAAACTAAACCTTAGATATAAGTTTTCCGCAGTGGTTTCCTTGCGGAACCATTGAAATTGCCTCATTATTTTTTATAATTACGAGATTTTCCTCACCAAATGGCCAACAGTACATAACGTAGCATTGTTATGTATCGTGGGATAACCGACGATGTACTTTGCTGAAATTATTGTTGTGTGTTTAGCCACTTATTAAAATCTTAAATGACGATTGTAGCTCTTTGGACGTGCACGTGTCAGAAATAACTATCAATATTACACATTGGTGTTTTTATGTAAACTCTAGTGGCTATGCTGCAGTCATTGCCACTAACATTGAGCCAGAGCCAGTACCAGTACGTCAACGAAACGTTGACTATAGAAAATGGAACAACGACTACACTGGTATGCGGCCTCACTTCGGACACACAGATTGTGGAATATCCTAGATGGAGTGGTCCATCCATGGAACAGGGAAATTATACAACATTCTCTAATCAAGGACACCCGTCGTTTAACCCTTACGTGGAAATACTCACCCGTGTGACATGGGCGGTTAACAAGAAGGACCTTGTTCTAAGTCCAGCAAAGTGGATAGATGAAGGGCAATTTCACTGTTCTTTTGTTGGAGTAGGAAGATGGTTTATTCGGCTAAATGTTAGAGGTGGCTTATTTTCTTTTCAAATCCAATGTGTTAGTGTTATGTTCATGCTAATTTTTATACAATATACGTGAGGGTGAACCCACCCACCCCCTTTTGGTACGCAGTATTTAGGTTTTTTAGAGGGTCGGTAAGCAGTACGCAAAAATAAGGCCGTACGCAGTACGCAGGCTTAGAATGAAGTAGTACGAAATGAGGGAGGAGTTTCACTCTCATACATAATACAATATTAATTGTATTGTAGAGTATTCCTTTCGTTGATGTTTTGTTGTCAATATTTTGTATTGCAAGAAAACACTATACAAAATTGTACCTTTAAACTCAAGATGTGCAACATACAATGTATATGTACGGTATGTCTTTGAAATGCTGTTTAAGTGGCGCCAGCGACACCAACTATCACCACACAAGCTGTTGGTTCTATCGGTGTACCTTTAATCTTGACCTGTCTTTCGCCGAACGGCTACCCCGAGCAGACTGTGGACTGGTATCGTGGAACCGTTGACGACACAGACTTGCTGGCACTGGCACAGTTGTACAAGACGGGCTGTTTAATGTCACTAATACGTTAACGTTGACTCCGACACGCTTTGACGATGGTGTTAAGTTTATCTGCCAGTCTTCATACACGGGTGAACCGCAGCTTAAACGCCAGGCGGAGGCCGTTCTTGGTATAAAAGTACGAACTTAAGTTGTAGCCTAAAATATTTGTGTACATTTACTTTGGAATATATAATGTACCATTAAACTGTCCCTCGCGGTAAGCAGATATTACAGTTACTTCGCCAGGATAAAACGTTTCTGTTCCTGTATAAGTCTTATATTCCTATATAGATAGCCATATAATGCCTTGTGTAAAGATAAATGCAGATGTTCATAGTGGGGGGATGAATATTTATAAGCAGGTTTATAAAACAGAAAAGTGTTGATGTAAACGTAAATGTGCTGGGAGCAAATTGTTTAGTTTAAGGAAAATCAGAATTCAATACATACATTAATCACTGCCATTAAAGTCTCCAGAGCTCAGTTTGGGCATAAAAATGGATATTTATAAACAAAAGTGCCCCAAATCTCTAAGTAACAGTATGACAAGGCATAAACTTTAAGTAACACTTGCTGGTTTTTTTTAAATGTAAACAAACCAGGACATTTACCAATACACCATTCCAATTGGGGTAAAATCCTTTTTGTCCATGTGACAGAAAATAGGTTCAGTTTTCATGCATTGTTCATCTTTTTTAAGTATGTTGCCATAATAATTTTAAGAGTTATACAACATGACATTTCTTGACCGAGACACAAGTCTAAATTATATATTTAGATAAATACTTTTCGACCCAAAATTCTTTGCTCTATTCCCCTTAAATGTAAGCATTCATCATATCGTAATAGTTTGTTTATTCAATATTTATTTTGAAATTATACCATCAGTGACATTATAACTACATAATTTACATGTTTAGATAGATACATTGATATACAGTACTTTGTTTTACTATTTTCATCAAATATTTATACGAAACTAAAAAATGCGACGTTATATAAAATTTTACGACTTTAGAAACCTATTAGATCTATTCTGCATTCGTATAAAATTCAAATTCTTGCATGATTTAAGAGCAACCACTGCTACCAGTCATAACACTACTGGGTTCCCCAGTTGAAGACAGGAATGCGACCGCCATTGCACGCTGTACAACCTCAGGCTTCTGGCCGGCGTCAATCAACGTCGTCTGGACGTTTGGGAACTTGACTCAACAGTCGTCAAGTTCAAAGATCGCAGACCTTGGAAACCATTCGTTTTCCGTAACATCGGACTTTGTAGCCTCCGCGAATAGGAGTCAGAACGGAAAAACGCTGTCCTGCACTGTTACCCATGTGACATTGACGTCGCCAACATCAGCATCTGTCCCGATAGCAGTCTTATTGTTAAGTTTGTTTTCTTTGACAAACAAATTAGAACGCATATGTTGTTTTACTTCAGTTTCACCACGGTTCACCAACATAACCGGAAACAGGGTGATGAATGCAAATGGGATTAACAAATTAAAATTAACGTGCACTACGGATTCCGCTAACCCTGCATTCGCGATACTTTGGTACATAGACGGAAAACCTGTCACCAGTTTCATGGAAGTTAAACACGATATCGGGGAAAATGGCGGGCTAGTGACGTCACAATTGTTGGAGTTTGTACCTTCACGTGACATGGACGGTCAGACTGTTGAATGCAAAGCTTTCAACGAACTGTCTGCCATTGTTCTAGCTTCCTCTTCGGTGACACTTGACTTAAAATGTACGTTAATTCATAGGACTTAAATAGCATCGTCAGTTCCATTTTACAATCATTAGTTCAGAATTATCCTTATTAAGCACTAACGTTAGAGTTAGTACAAAAAATGTAGTCTTGCCAGTAAGGATGGCTGTAGTCTACATGTAGATCTATACAATTAAAATGTTTAAAAACTCAAAGAGTAAGTTAACAATCGTATTCAGAAACCGTATGCTTACATTATGATTATATTTGTTGCTAGATGCACCTGTTGTTTTTCTGTCCACCGGTGATTTCGTTGAGAAACAGGGCGGTTGGTTAAACTGCACAGTATCCAGCAAACCAGAATCCAAAATCACGTGGTATAGAGTGACGTCACACTTGGAAGAGATAACTGACAACCTTGTAAGAGGAACCAACTTGCTCAGCTATAGAATGAGCGCTGTTTCAAAAGAGTACGCCGGCTTGTATCGCTGCACAGTAGACAACGGCCTTGGAGTTATCGTTAGCAGCGAACGATCTTTAGAAGTAAAAGGTACACGCGAGGAAAGTCAGACATGCTTGTACCGTTCTTTTTCAATTTACGTTTCCAAGTAAATATGCATTTCTATAATAAATCATTTATTTGTAAAATACCAAGTAGGAGTTGGTCTACATTTAATGTAATGACGTCAGAAATGAAATTTCAAAGTCATATTTTATGACAATAAAATTAACCGTTGATCAGCAATGATCAGGCACAGTGGTTTGTTTCAAGTGCAAAACATGTGTAATAACAAGAAGTGTTAAAAGATAAACATAACCCTCTATAAATAGAATCACTATAAAATGATTGTATATTGCAGCACCTTCGGCAGCAGACTGTGCGGACGGCTGCAGTGGTCCGCTAGTCGCCGGTGTGGCTGTTGGAAGTGGTGTAGCTTGCTCGGTCATCACCCTCCTGGTCACGGTGACCTTTGTCAAACTTCGTAACAAACTACTAGGTATACCAAATATGGTTTTAATAGCTAAGGCATTAACATTTTTAACATAAATCAACGTATCGTCTTCTTCAACGATATTAAATTTGTCCTAGCCAATAAAAATCTAATTAAAAAGTGTTCACTTCGCATTTTATTTTTCAGGCACAGGCAACCTGAAAACCAGCTCTCGGAAGTAAAATAATTTATATTTTTATTGTAATTGTAATTTCAACTTATCTGTATTCAAACATTTAACAATTCTGAAGTTTGTTATGCTCGTATTTAAAAAAATCTTTGTATGGTTGTTGAATATTTGTACATTGTGTATTTGCAAAAATATATTTCTGAACCTTCTTTGTTTAATACGACGATGATAGTTGATTCAAATACATGTATAATACACAGCTTCGTTTTAAATTTGCATAACATCCCATATTTGCAAGCGCAATACACATAATCAAACTAACTTAAATAACAGAAGAAGGTATTCTTACAACTATTGGGTTTATTAAGCTTCAACAAAAAAGAAATAACGACGATTCAGCTCGATATAAATTTCCACAATATAATTTTCGTTGCACCCATAAATTAAATCTAAAGTAACCGCGAAAACATCCGGTTGACCTAGTTTAAAAAAACAAGAATGTTTGCCATCCAATGTTCATGTTATAGCATGCTTACCATTTGTGCTATTACAGAGAAGACCAAGCTGTCACAGACCCGAGTCGGACGTACGAGACACTGGAAGAGGTGCCGCCTGATAACGTCTATGAAGTTCCAGGTAATAACAGAATGGTGTGCATTTAATAGACAATTTAAATGTTTAATGCA
>Ga0224511_10002622_pt1 | contig 12281 bp, 8 predicted proteins | sample SF_May12_sed_USG_2_FD_169988 | JGI IMG/M metagenome (GOLD analysis project Ga0224511, IMG submission 169988) | Sediment microbial communities from San Francisco Bay, California, United States - SF_May12_sed_USGS_8_1 | ecosystem: Environmental > Aquatic > Marine > Sediment | place: USA... | reverse complement strand
GCGACGGATTGACTGATCACTCACAGTCTGTGAGTCACAGCTACTTTCCCAGGTTGGACATCAACCTAAACTCAACGGTGAGTCGCATCTGAATTGGTTCAACTGATTGGGTCACCAATCCGGTTAGAAGAAAAACAGGTTCCAATTCACACCATTGATTTGAACAAGTGAAGTTCATTGACACCAAGATAAACACCCAATAGCTTTTCTTTTGGTTCATCTTGCGCAATCCACCAAAGAGCTCAGCCTGGCTGTATTTTCATTGCTAGATCTTCTAGTTCCTTCCCTCCAAACACCCACCCCTTATCTTACAGAAATTAGTATAAACATGACCCTGTTGCAGACTTCTCGTTGGAGTTTAAAATGTCTGGTGGACAGGCAGGTAAAGCTATCAGACTGCTGAATAAATGTCTATGGCAAGGCGGAGCTGATGACATCTATAGAGCCTCATACAGGCAATGTCTACGAACGAAAGCATCTACCAGAATGCTACATGCCAGCACAGCAGATGTTAGGTCTGTCCATTTTAAATAGTATGTATAGCTAGGCTATATAAATATCCTGATTCAGGTCATGCGTGTAAAATTATGGCCTACCCCTGTTCCTGATGTTCATTCGCTGGTCATTATCAGGCTCTTGTATAAAAGTAGAACTTGACTGTTCCAATCGTGAGTTTTCTCAAAATCAGAAACAAATCTCATATAATGTATAGTTTTTTTTACAGGCGAAGACAGCCATCATCTAACCCTATGTTGAATGGTGTTTCCATGCTTCAGTGGTTCTTTGATGAGGTATGTTGCCCCGGAACTGTCATGGATAACAATGAAGAAAGTTAGTTCGTTACAAGTCAATAGCGTTGTAAAATTGGTTGACTCACTAGTCCTGTTTTATCGGAAATTATATATGCAAAGGATAATTATTCATGGAAGTATCAATATTTAGATCATAGAAAAGTACAATGAACCTTTTTGCATTTAAATGTATCTTAATTTTTAGTGGATGTACACTTTACATTAACCAACCTTCCACTCGTGGGATAAAATTAGAACCCAAAATTCCCTAATGCAAAAAATCTCCATCATATGTGTACTCAATTCAGAGGCATATCCAGTTGATGGGTCAATGGAATCTAGGTTTCAGTAAGCTCCAATAAAAGTATTCACTACACCCACCCAATCTCAAGAGTGAGTCATTGGCTTAGTGACTAGTGTACGGGGCTCCCAATCAGTGGTCCCTGGTTCAACTACCGATTTAGGCGCCACCTTGTGGTTTTTCTCAGCAGATTTGGATGAAGTTAAATAAAGGTGGCATACCCTATTGGGTTTGCGGGTGCAAACAGAAAATCCCTCAAGGATGCACCCTTGGAAACGTTCAGTCAATGGCTCACCAGGCCAGTTTATGCATATCCCCCTGGCACTGGTGAGGATAGGAAAGAATAGTATTTTCTAAGTCTTTTTTTGGTTTGGAGGACAAAATTTCTCTGAATTGTGGTGTTGCTGTTCCCTATTATCAACATAACTATTTTATAGGTACGTCCTGATCAGAGAGAAGTTCGCTACTGGATGAAATATTTTAGTCAAGCCACCGATCCCTCCAAACCATTCGCAGTTATACAGATATGTGAAGATGTATTCGCACAGGAGGAGTTAGATAAGGTAGGTAGTAATGATAATATACAGATATGTGAAGATGTATTCGCACAGGAGGGGTTAGGTAAGGTAGGTAGTAGCGATAGTATACATATATGTGAAGATGTATTCGCACAGGAGGAGTTAGATAAGGTAGGTAGTAATGATAATATACAGATATGTGAAGATGTATTCGCACAGGAGGAGTTAGATAAGGTAGGTAGTAACGATAGTATACAGATATGTGAAGATGTATTCGCACAGGAGGAATTAGATAAGGTAGGTAGTAACGATAGTCAAGCGAATCACGTATTTTCCTGTTTTCCTGTACGGCGCCTTCGCTGTTAGTGTGAAGCTGCCGGGTTAAATACCAGTTAGATCAGCATAGACTACCATGAGCGGGTCGGTATCAATTTGAGACTTGTTTCTGTTTAAAGCTCATTTTCACAACGGTAACCTGTCATGACCAAGATTCGAACCTAGATTTTCATGACTAGGAGCCCAGCTCTACCAGTGAGCTACTTTTCTGCCCCCACCCCTGTATGATATGCAGCTCGATGGCTTTGGGAGGGCATGATGTAATAAGTAATGATGTTAGGACAGTTTTCCATAACTGCACTTTTCTTATGTATTCATATAGATAGCTAAAGACAATGGTGAGAAGAAAAGAACAATATTGGAGACGTTATCTCTCAGCATGTATTTCTTGCAGCAGAATAAGATGAATACGGTTCTTCTGGTTGGGTCGAGTGAGAAGAGTCAAAACCATGCTCACGCTAAGGTGAGATTAAACGCTATAAACCAGTATGAGCCAGCTAAAAGAAATATGGCGACCGGAAATAGCTCGCATGGGCGATATCGTAATCTCTTTGCAGTTGTTGGTGTCTCTTTGAAACAGCGTCCGAAGCTATATTGTTTTTAGTGCTCAAAGAACGATCCAAAAGAACGTTCTTCAGCGCCCTTTTGCAATTATTGCAGGTCCGACCTGCAATAATCGCAAAAGAACGTTCTTGCTAGCCGCTTTTGGTGTTAGCTTTTGCTTTGCCCGGAGAATGATCGAGCTTACAAAGAATGTTCCTGGTTTGAACCGACAATTAGTCAGGCACATGTTATTGACCAAGATGGGTGTCACATATAAGTTCTCATTTACTTATTTTAGCCTATATTATTGGTCTTGTTCTAGTCATTTTCTCATCATATCCCACACACCACCCTCCTCTCTGCTCATCCTCTCACTAACCACCCTAGCAATCCCCCATGTATCTTTGTCACAAATGTATCACATATATGGCTGTAATTTTTGGTTGAGTTGTAGAGTGTACCAACTATTGCGTGCTCCAGGGATAAATACTTTTTTGTATTGACTCCCCTGCTTGGGTTTTTTTCAGTACGAGTATAGGCATATTTTTACGATTTTTGATCAGAATGCTATGTACTTCAAATGTTTTTAAAACCCGCCACATTGGCAATCCAGCAACCCATTTTTAGATAACAACAGGGTTATAGGCAACTGCAGTGAAAACATCGTAACACTTCGTGCGTGTCCGTCACTGACAGATCGCCATCGACTTTCGCTTCGCCCAGTCTTGTCTCCGCGATCACGCCCAAAAATATGAGTCATCCATGAGATCAAGTCATCGAGGCTGCATAATGTTTCTATCCTGCTTAAATGTTGGTTGTCTAATGTGGACATGCGGGTAGATAAAACTCTGTTGGTTCAAGGCTTTTACCTGTAAGACAACCAGACTGAATAAGGCCAGGGAATGTGATGTGATGAAAAATCAGTCATCTTGTTTTGTTGAAGTATTAGTCTAAACTGGCACCTCATTACAGTTTACAAGTACCCTGTTTGTTTCAATCTCGCTAGACATTGGCCTCGATCAAATATGGATTTAGCATTACATTCAATTATATTACATAACATTTTGAATAGCTTGTTTTCGTGATTTTCTTCTCAAGGCCAGGTGTACTGACTGGTTCAGCAAGTAATGTGTAGTGTTGTGGGTTCTCTACTTGACTGTCCAAAGGTACATGTGATGATAAGTGTTGGTGTATGCACAAAGGCAGAGAATATAAACGTGGAATTTGTGTCTACGTGCATCATTTTTAAATCTGAAAGCTAACATTTGTGAACGGCGAAAGTGAGATGACGTGAAAGCCTCTAGAATAATAACCAAAGTTAGGTGTTTTCTTAGGCCTTGTGGTTTAAATGTGCTGAAAAAGATGCCTTCTAGGCCAGTGAAAAAATGTCATTTTTGCTCTTGACCTTGGTCTGTGCATCAGTTGGCTGTTCAGTTCAGTCTAAAACCTCCACTTTAACCGGCACCTTTCCCAATACGAAGTGGTTGATCTCGTGTTGAAGCCCTCAGGCTGAAACAATACTCAAACACTCATAAACCAATGATCAATTGCACAATATTCTGTGCTAGCAATATGACATTCAGGTTTAGACGTGACTCTTTCCTGCTGAACCATTTGTGAATAAACCCAGAGTCATTACAGCCAGGTCACTTTCTGCATTTTCTGACAATAAGTTGAGTTAGTGGCTAGTGCAGTAGGGTCCCTGGTCCCTATTTGTGCACCACTCGCTTATTTCGCCTCAAGGAATAACCCATGGTGTTACCTTTTCTATGGGAGATATCGAGGACCGATCTGGAATCATGCGAGCCACAATAAGACAAGACAGGGTCATCTTGTTTTATGGGGCATCACCAAGCCAATAGCTTGTTTGCAGGATGGTCTATGTTTTGTCCCATAGAGTACTCTGAGTGTGCCTTTTTATTCAATGTTTCGATCCAAATCCAATGAGGGAGAAAGCCCGAAGTGACGCACAAACTTGAAATAACACCGGGGTTGTGTGATCTAAAGCCCAATGTGCCACCCACTTAGCCACCGGTTCTCCACTTCGCAATGATATTACCCATGCAAATATAAATGATCTTTAATTTGTAGAGGATCCGTAAAGAGATTTATGCTAATATTAAAAATCTAGTGGATAAACTGGAGGAGAGCGGTACTAAATCTAGTCCCATATTCGATGGAGGCCATATCTTCAACACAAGTGACAAAAATGAGTACGCACCATTGAATGTTTTCGTACAAGCTTAAATACTCCTGAATGACCTCGCGCCAGCAGCCTCTCCTTGATCAGGTTCTGTGTCAAACTTTTTTACTAATTAGGATTGTGAGTAAACTGTGACATTTCAGAGCGATTGAATCATGGAAATCACCAAAAGAGTGAAAAAGTGGAGTCAGATGCTTTTAATTGGTCCCTTCGGTTGACATGGCATACTTCGGTTGACTGACCCCTAATAGCCTAGGCAAACTCATTTGGTGTATTCGCGTGCCCGCTACCAAAGATTTTAAACGCGAACACACAGTCACGGTGAGGAAGCGCAGTTGAGTTCAGGATGGATTTTGATCGGATCAGAGTTGTCTTCTGTCGACTTTAACTCATCGGTTAGAGCCAAACAATCATTTGCAATTTGTTAATGTAATGTAGTAATCAAGTCTCTTTGTGGTAACCTTGATATTTGCCCAAACTACTAGGCTAATGCCTACTTTCGGTCGCGGAATTCTGTTCGCGTGCTTTTGGTCGCAGATCGCGACCGAAAGTGAAAGATGCTTTTTCTGATCGCGCTTTAACCCGCTTTTCAGTCGCGCTCTTGAGCAGTTTAGCAGATTTCGCGACCGAAATCCATTTTGGTCACGAAAAAGCTGAGCACGCAAACGCACGTATTATTGTTTAAAACAAAGTGCATACATCTGCATCGCACTGATTTGTAGTATTGATACAGCAGGCTGTACTGATTTACAAGCTCCTGATGATTACCCACGGAGGTGATGGGTGGTTTGTGGTCATAGATTGATAGGTCTCATATGTGGTACTCTCTGCTCACCTTCTGTTGATTATACTGTGTTGGTTTCAGAATCCACTCTATGAACACAGATCAGATTGATTGGTTGATCAGTCATATGAACATTCCTGTGATTGGGTGCATTGGTGAGAGCAGTGAGGGCCAACTAGCTCCCGTGTCACTCGATGAGGCCCATCTCAAGCTATCTGAATATACTACACCACTCAAAGTTCTGCTTCTCAACTCGGCTGGTGGCATCACTGATGAGAATGGCCAGGTAATGGCTCTACTGCCCGACATCCTCTATTGAGTGCTCCATCATCTGAAAATGGGCCTCCTCCTCTTCCTTTAGTAAGACTATGTGCCCGACCTCGTCTATGGAAGTTTTACCTCACAAATTCCTGTGTGGATGGCTGCTATGATATGGAAGACACATGACTGCCTCTAATGGGGGGGGGGTCCGTTGTGACCCTACCTCTAGAAGCCTCCGCAGGTCTGATTCTTCTACTGAGAGTTCCACGTTGTATGTCTCTGCGAGATTTTCTCATCTATTGCTGTGCTCAAGCAATAAATTCTTTCTAGTAATTGGTATCAATAGATAATGAAATAATCCCACACTTTTTTCTGACTATGTGTCTCATTTTATTTAGTATTTCCGTTTCAAGGATTGGTTACACATGGTAGCACAACTCCCAACCAGTTGCATTTGGGTGATTTGTGCGTCATTTTCAGATTTCATCATGTCTCTCAGCCTTGGAATTCGTTGCATACTAGCTTGTCAAGGTGAACCTTTCCTTAGAGCTGAATAGAATCGTAATGAACAGGGTCATTGGACCACTTTCTATTGTAGAGAATCACGACAGTGTTTTTACCGAAAGCGGCAGAACTGAAGAAGTTTGTGAATCAACCTTGGTGGTCACCTGAGACAGAGAACAGGGTCAGTGATCATGTTGTTTTACATGGATGGTGGTATCACTAAGCCAATGGCTTGCTTTCAGAATTATCCATGGTTTGCCTCGTATATTTAATGTCACAATCCTATTCCAATGAGGGAGAGAGCACCTTGAGATGCACAATCTTGGAATCAAACCTGGGTCACCCACTTAGCCTTTTCATGCTAATGACCACATAAAAATAATGCCTGCTTACCGGATTCTATGATTGATACCTCACCAGGATGCCAATGACTGTACAGTTTCAGGTCTCCAAATCTCCTGAACTGATCTCTTAAAACCATAGAAAGACCTAGATAATAAACCAGTTTTGGCTAATGACTCTAAAAGATGTCTCTACTTTCACTCATGTGGCTGACTACTAGAGGGCGCAATCTCAGTCTGAAAAAAACCTCAGGTTTCCAACCTTTCATAAATTGCCAAACAGTAGACCTGGCTAGTGTCCTTAATTTTCAGTAAATATGAGAGGACCTGAGTTGATTGTTTCCAAGATAGGCCAGCATCTTCAGTTTGTCTAAGAATGTAAACTCAACACTCCTAAAGTTCATCAAGATCATATTTTGCCATTTTGTAGGGGTTCTAACGCTTAGAGCCTTTCCTATCATCGTTGCATGCGCAGTGATATTGGCCAGTTTATTGCGCAGTTGAATTCTGATCAAAATATTTTCTACCATCACTGCACAAATGCACATGCTACGATGACTGGAAAAAGCTCTGAGTGCAAAAAACCCTATTAAAAGCTAGAACATGGCTGTGACAGTCATGAAATGGCCTGACTGCCTTACCTTGGTAGGTGATAACGACGTTTGGCACTTCCGTTTACAGTTGACTAGAATTTCATAAGTTCACATTTGGGCCTCTATATATGCATATAGAAACCCTAAAAATCTCCAGCGGACTAAAGTTGCCTTCAGACTATGCCGATTATCGACCCGATAATCGGTGTAGTCTGAAGGCAACTTAACCCTTAGTGGCTGGCATCTCTACATAAAGCTTCCAGTAACAAATCACATCATTTTATATTTGTTTCTACATAATTATGTGCTTATCTATGTGTACCATCAACCTTTGGCATGTTTTAAAGTTGTGCCAAACTATTATAGTCAGCAAAGTTGAAAACTGCCATGGCTTCTTGCTGCTGGTAGTCAAACCAATGGGTTCTCACAGTTTAAAGTTGATTCAATCTGTTTGCCAATGTTTTCGCATTGTGATTGTTTTAGCATCGGACCGTGTATACCACTTCCACATGCCAAACTTGGTGGTACTAACTTGGAGATAGGCCCTTGCTGTGTAAACTTTTCAGTTTAGCAGCAGAATGGCGGACATGGAAGCCCCTCCAGGGCTTTAAGGTTTACGTGACTGTCAGTTAGAGGCCTGGCTATTGGGGGCTATACAAGTAGTCTGTTGGTTGGTTGAAAAGTTTTCATGGGAAGTGCCTATCTCCTGGTCAGTACCAGTGAGGTTTGCCTATGGTAGTGGTGTACACTATCTGATACTAAAAGAACCACAGTGCAAAAACATATGCAAACAGATTACAGGCACTTTTATACGAGCAAGGTTTTCAGCGAGTCGGCTGAAAACTCGGCTGAAAACAAGGGCTGTAGAGAAATGGCCCCCTTTTTAAGCATTTCAAGCGCTCTATCGGAAAACTCTTTTCAAGCTATTCTGTCGCCCGAAACTATACGCCCTAGTGAGATTCTATTCAATCAGCCAATCAAAGGTCATCTTTGAACCCCGTGACAAAACTGCAGTACTAGCCGCGGTAAATGGCAATGAGTCAACGGTAAGATTTACTCTCGATGGTTATTAACTACATTTGCTGAAATAATTAGGGAGTTTAGATTGCCTTATCATTTATTTTCTTCCCCTCAATTTTAACTAGGTCAGCCAATAGTTGCCCTTTTTTGAATCTCTGACAGGACTCTGGCGTCTCCTATAAACGCAAATATCGCCCGATGTAGCTTGCCTGAAAACTCGATTCTTCTATAAAAGCGACTTAAGTCAAATTTGAACTGCAGAAACTCATTGGTTTGACCACCAGCAGCGGTCGTTTTCAACTTTCCCCGACTATGGTGAAAAAAGCTCATCTTGGTGCAATTTTAAGTAATTATGCATCGTGTAACGCTGTCACTTTCAAGGTTTGAATGATTGATGCTGTTATTGTCATGGGAATAGCCTGAGAACATTTCGGTCACTCCTTAGTCTGAAAACAGTTCATACTAATGAGTTAATGATCTATTTATCTTATAGTTTCAAAAAGTCTGTGAGATTCTAAATGTCCTGCCCAAGCAGAGTTCGTATGTAATCACATCAGCTTCTGACCTGCTGACAGAGCTGCTTACTCAAAGAGGTTGGCATTTCTCCCCATATATCTTTTATCTGTGGGGTGAACATGGTAAACACAGCTCGTAGATTAGCTTGAACTGCTGCATCATAATGCCTGAGAAGATGTTAGCTAGTGGATTGAGTCTTTTTACTTAGATGGAGTGGCCCAACGCGCCCAGCTATTGACTCGGCGTGAGTATCACCGCCCCGTTCAAGTATTTAAATCAACTAACAAATTCATAGGCATAGGTCTAATAACTTACATGTAACTGCGTGTCCAGTTTACCTCCTGATCTCTATACATGTATGAGTTTATTCTGCTGCATCTTAGGTTTGTAATGCAGCATTTGTGATAATACTCGGAGTTGTGCATACAATGAATAAAGCTGCTCCATAGTAGTATGTGTATTGGGATCAGGCCTTGAGTATCCTTGATGAATGTTATAACTACATACACTTGTACAAGTTGGTGTACAGCCGCTTGTCTCCTCTGTGTATGCACTGGGGGTCATGGTAGGATAAACATGCACATAAAAGCAAGGCTAAATGCACCATTCTCAGCTGCACACATATGGTGGGGTAACTCGTGAACATCTATCATTTTTAGGTGTAGGCACCATGTTCAAAAAGGTCGTGCCAGTAACTAAATACACAAGTTTAGAAGAAACCGTCACCACTGGTGAAATGATGGGCAAAAAGCTCAAAGATATCCTGCCCACCTTACTCGAGAGGTGAGTAATCCCTTCCCAAATCACACCATTGTGTAGCAGGCATGGTGATTTCATCACTACCTGTCTATAACCTACAATTCCAGTTAGCTCTGCCAAGACACAGAATGGAGAGAGCATACATCTGTGGTGTTGTTGGCTATCGAATGCTTTTGTCCAGTTTTCCCCATATCTGCGGTGTTTGCATACCTCACAGGTCATGTCCATGATGGATGGAGGAATGATTGAGTGCTGGATGTCAGTCGTAAAACTGGTAGCCATATTGCACAACAATGAACATATTTTGTAGAGTGCGACCTAGCCAGTCTAGTGGTGATACGCCCCGACCGTAATTTACTTACAATAAGTGCACTCCGTGTTCATGCTGTTCTTTGCTTGTCTCAGCTTTTCTTCCGATTAATTTACGCATCAAGATTGCTCGAGAAGTAGTACGGATTCCCATGCACGAACCCTTTCTGTTTGTAGCACATTTGAGCAAATGTTGTCAAATGATTACTGGCACGAAATGCCTTCTCGTCTTCACGCCATTTACCTAACGGAAGATCTCAAGTCATGCGCCATCGTCTTCAACGTACCCGATTCTCCCACCTTGTTCTATCTCGATAAATTTGCTGTCTCAAAGGGCGAGAGGGGCAATTTCAACACGGAGGTTCTGTGGCAGCAACTAAAGCATGACTATGATCAGCTGTTCTGGCGCTCCAGGCATAATAATGTCATTAACAGTTGGTAAGTCTGGGTTTTTTTTCATAGGCCTATATCTATGCAAATGTTAGTTGTAGTGTGGAATCACAAAATACTGAAGAAGCTTTCAATATTTGTTATTTGTGAGAAAGGAAATTGCAGGTCCTTCTTGTGTCTTGTTTCGTTTTACCAGTTTATTATGTAACCCGGTTAATTTACTTCTTCTTTCTAACCCTGACCATTGTCAGGGTTATGCAAAAATTGGCCTGCTGAGTCATTCACTGAGCATTACGAGATTTTCTGTTTTCAACCACAAACCCGATTCATAAGGTAACCCTGTGATTGGGCCCCTTTATTTAACGTCATGATCCCAACCAGACAGTGTGAAACACAAAATGGTACTTACATCGGGAGATGGATCAGAGACACCTGATTTGAAGCCAATGGCCACCACATCACCCCAGTTGGATTGATAGGCTGTTCGATGCATTCTCTCACAGTTTTAGTTACTCTCCAATTTTGCGCTAGCTCCAGGCCTGTCAGTAGACTGACCCTTTCTAATCCATCCCCTTATCTTTTCATCTATTATACTTCACTATGGTTGGCTGATTTAGTACCCTTTGGCTTCCTATTCCAGGTATGAAGCCCGCAGTGATGGCACTATAAAGATGGGATTCTATCATCTGTTCTGGTGAGTGATACCGGGATCAGATGGGCGTATGTGGTCTGGCGAATCTAACTTTCCATGGTCTAATCACATGCACTCAGTATCAAAGTAATGATACTAGAGCAAACTATTTCATGCCTGTCGCTTTTGGGTGGTCGGCTAATGTGTTGGTAGATGACACCTCTCCAATGAGAAGCACTATATGCACCATTGACCATTTGATACTGCTATCAGTAATCGGTATCAGAACCCTGGATTCTGACCTTCTTTCTAATTGATTGGATAGAATAGGTGCATTCGCGTGCTCATGACTGAAATTTTAGGTTAAATTTCAGTTGCGAACACTCGGTCGCGACGAGGAAACGCTGTTGAGTTCAGGATGGACTTTGATCGGATCAGAGTTGTCCTCTCTCAACTTTAGCTCCTCGGTTAGAACCGAACGATCGTTCGCAATTCGTTCTTTCAACATAGTAATCAAGCCTCTTCGTGGTAACCTTGAAATTCGCCTGAACTACCGGGCTAACGCCTACTTTCGGTCGCTAAATTCTGTTAGCGTGGTTCGGTCGCGAACCGCGACCGAAAGTGAAAGATGCTTTTTTGGATCACGCTTTTCACTCGCGTTCTTGCGCAATTTAGCAGATTTCGCGACCGAAATGAATTTCGGTCGAGAAAACCCGAGCACGCGAATGCACCTAATGTCTAATTTCCGTGGACCTTAATGTAAAGAAGAACTTTGTTGGTGCGGTCTTGACTAAGCTATTCACATACAATAGATTTATGAAATTAAAATCGGTAACACTGGATATATTGTCAATGGAATCCTTGTAGGTATGGAATGGCTGGCCAGGATATAAATTTACTCATAAGGGAGTGTGAAAAACTACCAAACTCATTCATCTCTTCTGCATAGGATTCCTATCTTCATTCACAAACACCATGCCATCCATAGACATATATCTGTAATAACTTCATGTCTATGACGTTATCCTATGCCATGAAGGTTCCAATCTCCGCAGTTCACTAGCTTTGATTCATACATTCTCTCCCTGAACCATACCCTGTTGTCATTATATATTAGTTCTATCATATCTGTTGTTATTTTGTTAAACTCTCTTGTGAATGCAGAGTTGAAATATGTATGTGAAATGAGTCTTCATTGCTAGTCGGTTTTTGTAGTATACAACTGTTAAATCTGATTTTGGTGAATCTCTTGGTTCAGTCATGCATCCTTTTCCCGGCGAAGTACTATGCAATTTATTTTATTCCAAGTGGCAATAACTAAAATTAAAACATAATACAAACACAAACCATAACCTGGAGAATATACGCGTGCATTATAGTAATCCAGTGTATGATAAGTTGTGGTCTTGTTGACCGACGTTTGTTTTGTGCATTAGGCCAGTTCCCTATTAAAGTTGTCCACACATTATGTTTAGGAGGCC
>Ga0224511_10002620_pt1 | contig 12282 bp, 9 predicted proteins | sample SF_May12_sed_USG_2_FD_169988 | JGI IMG/M metagenome (GOLD analysis project Ga0224511, IMG submission 169988) | Sediment microbial communities from San Francisco Bay, California, United States - SF_May12_sed_USGS_8_1 | ecosystem: Environmental > Aquatic > Marine > Sediment | place: USA... | reverse complement strand
GCAGAAGGCTGGTATGACACCAGAGGTGAGTATATCCAGGCATAGTCTACACTCTACAAGGATTATAGCGTTATCCTCCCCTAGTCAGTCATGATACCTCAGTGGGAAAATGAATGAATCTCCCTCTCTGTCCTCCCCGTGGCCCGGATTTAATCCCATCCATGGCGGAGTATTTTGAGGGATTTTTTCTGGCTGATCACACTCTGCCAATTCGTCCGGAGCCAGCGTGGCAGAAAATGGCTCAACCTCCCTTCAATAGCAACCCATAACCTGTGGGCATCGATGGACAGACAATGGCCGAAAATAACCACTGGGAGGGTGACAGGGATTTCAATGATATCACCCAGGAATAGTAAAATGACTCATAGGTAAAGCACTGGGCATGCAACGGTCAAAACCTGGGCTCGAAACCTGGTCATGACCGGCTCCCGGTGCGCATGAGCTTTCCACTTTAATCCTAGCTAAACAAAACATGCCTCACTAAGGGGTAGAGCGCTTATACTGATCCGCTCATGGTGCTCCATGCTAAACAGTAATTGGTGAAAGAAAAAGTAGCTAACCCGGCAGCATTCACCATAATGATGGAGGAGTTCGTGAAAAAATGACATTGTGATCCATCCAATGCTGAATATATCTGTCCCGACCAAGAAATGGAATTTAATCAGCATGCATATTGTTGAATGTTCACCTTTATTTATTAGTGGTATGAGCCTCTGACGAAGCCTAACCTGCCTCAGGTAGAAAGCCGCCGGGGGCATAGTACCTTCTCTAAACCGGACACCTGACTAGCACGGGATTACCCCACTTTCATTGGTAAGTCTACCTTGATGACTTTGTCCAACCACGGTCACAGAATAATAGTTTATAGATATCTTTTACTTAACTATACTATCCACATGATATTATATGGTAACATCATTCCCAAACATGCCTGGTCATTAGGCGTTTTCGGACAAGCTAACGTTCGTTGCGTGTTGCCCTGCCGCTAATCCAACGCACCGGCAACGTGCCGTACTAGCCGAACATACGCGTTGGCATTTTCTACTCGATCGGACAAGGCGACTCAGGACAAACCGTGCGGTAGTGAGAGAAATACATTGACTCGCTGTCCTGGTTGTTTGAGCAGACTACGGTGTTGAACTTGCGCTTTTTATTTAGTTGCCAACGGGAATTTTTGTGTTCGCATGATTTCAGTCTATTTGCCTAATGCGCAGGCCACTTCAATTGAAAGAATATAGAGCCCTCTTTTGGCCAACTTGTTTGGACTACGTTAGTTTGGCCGAAAATTCCTATAGTCATGCGATTGCATGTAAAAATCTTCCGTCTTCTCCACAGGCGGTAGACCTAGCCTGCATAAACTTCGACAGTTTCAGCATTTTTGGAAAGTGGTGCTACATAGAATATAACCATACAGTCAGAGATTGGGTCATGTTACTACCGAACTACCGAGATTCTCTGAGCAGCCACATGGAAATGACAGCGCTGTTCCGGAAACCAACCAGACTGTGAATAGTTTTATCTATTCAAACAAATGATGGACAGCAGCGACAATGTTTAGGCCCACTGAGATTATTCAACAAAATCTAATCTCTCTGTATCAACAGGGAGATAAAAAAAATGATCAGTATCAATGTCAAACGGCTTTTCATTTTACTGCAACTTCTTATGCAAAAATAACATGCTCCTGTCAAACAGAGGTTGTTCCTTTTACTCCACTCATCCGTGTGATACATGTATTTGTTGGGATATATGAAAATTAAGCTTGAGTTACTGAGCAATAAGGTCATTCAGAGATACAACATTGTTTGCTTATTAGTTTTATTTCTGTTGTGCTCATCATTTACACATTATACATGTATATATGGTATGTAAAAATAAGCAAAAAGACGAGTGCATTGCAGAATATAAGTTAGGCAATTAAGTTGATAGCAACTGTTGGTAAGATTCCAGTCAAATTATAACCAGCGTGAAACCACGTGCTTGGTGTTTTTACATGGTTATTATTTGTGGTGATATACCAGGTAAACCACGTGCTCGGTGTTTTTACACGGTTATTGTTTGTGGTGATATACCGGGTAATTTAGTGTTCTTGTTGAAAATGGAAGTCTCGTCAGTAAGGTCCAATTCATGGCCTTGAGTTAAAAATGTCTCATCTGAATAAAACGGGTCCGCCTCCACCCTGCTGTAACATAAAACAAAGCGCATTACACATTGCTTAATGATCTCTCACTCAGGCCTATGATATATGCACTATTCTCGCTATAGATCAGAGGGTAACACCCACTACAGGCATACTATACATGTGCTATAGAAGGGGTAGTGCCTGTGCAAACACAATCATATTCCCATTGGTTGGAGGCTGTTGTGAATCAAACACGAAACCCACCTCGGCTTGATATTGATAGATACAGTTATAAAATGCTCAGTCCGGTTGAGAAATATTTATGCAAGTGCCATTTTTCTATGGACTTGTACAACTATGGCTCAATGGTACAGCACTGGGCTTGCAACCATGCGAGCCTGTGTTTGAATCCCAGTGATGACAGGCTGCAGTTGTAAGTGGGCACTCCTCACATTAATCCTAGCTCAAAGGCAACCTCACTATGAGGTGGAGCGTTGATACTGACCGACTCGCGGGGCACCATGCTAAGTCGTAATAGGTGAAAAGCAAGGATCTAACCCAGCAGCTTCATCGTAATAGAGAGGACGTCGTACAAGAGACAATTAGCAATAAAGGAGTTGTAGCACTTACCCAGCGGTTTTTCCAGAATGTGTAATGGCGAGTTGCTGAGCATTCTCAAGCCCCGTTGGCTTAGAAGGTACAGGAAGAGGCTTCACCACTCCATTCATTCGGGAGAACAGATACCTGAGAACCTTCTCTTTCTGCTCCCAGGTCAAATCACCGATATCTACAGCCCCCGTGCTCTGTGCTCTAAAATTACGCCAATATACTGATAACTTATAAGCAAACAAAATTGGAGCCCTCTTGTAACTCGAATTCCATGCCCATTGACATAAATAAATGTATTAGTAATCAGGCCACAGTACAAGGCTGATCCGTGTACAGTTTTACAGTTTCACCGAGTTATAACATCCAAAACTGAACAGTTTCATTGGAGTATATGCAATTTTTAGGCAAACTCTGTAAATTGGATGCACACTAAATTGGAGTTGTTTATCCTTTGGTATGGAGAAGAGACAACTCAGGAAATAATTGTAGCAATCCCGCATAGTTATGTCGATGTCTTAAATTTCAAGCGGATCGGTTTGCTTGACATTAGTGATTGCCTATCCACATACTGATGGAATTGCCTGTGAGGTTTCCACACATCTGGAAAGGCTACATAATGATGATTGTTAGGCGTTTGATACCACATCAGTTTTACCCATAAACATATATTAATTATTAAATCTGTTAACCCATCCCTGTCTAATGCTCACAGATCTTCTATAATAGTAATACTAATAACAATAATAATAATAATAAAATTCGTCCTCCGGGCTTGGGTACTTCACGAGGAAACCAGGGGGTTGGGAGCCAGTCACCTCCATTCAGCCATACTTTTAATGAAAAGGGCGAGATGGCCCTTTTATAAACACCAACATGGGCATGGTTATTATGCATGCGATTAGTTTAGTTATGTGTCAACTCTACTCTACAGGAGTTATTGTCTATGACATGCTGGAGTCAGTTGTAAAATAATAAGATTAGGCACTGGTAGTGTGATATACCGAGTCATTTCCTGGAGCATGCATTGTGTTTCTTGTCAACACAAAATGTGATATACAATACACATGTATCAACTACTTGAAAATCTTTCAGTAGAAGATACAACTTACTTCATGAAGGCTAGCTTTTTCTTGCTGAGACAAGTGAGAGGAGACAGTGAGATTCGTGTTTTTTTTAAATTCAGCACACCGTCCTGCTGTTTTAGGAGGGGTATTTAGACAATAATACCCTATTCCCCATATGGTTACGATGAGGCATACAGCCGAAGGAACGTTTCTCATGACTTGTCATCATTGTGGTGTCATGGGATGATACTGGTGTGTTTTCCTGTTGCCTTCCTCGCGGATTCCTGGTTGGGTGTCCGTCAGCCTAAGCCATTACTTTACACATCAGTCTCCAAAACTTGAGAAGGAGAGGTGGATCTTTAACAACCATGGAGTGATCTTGACCCTTACCAACTTGTCAATTACCTTGCTGTGTTGATAGTATGGGTTTGAAAACTAGTATATACATACATTATAAATTGAGGTTGCTGGATAAACTTACAGCATTTCCGCCGCCTCTAGGTCTCTGAACACACTATTTGTACTAGTATCAGATTTGGTGAACGTCCTCACTTTGGGGAAAGCCACATTTCCACTGAAAGCTTGTATCATCTTCCGATTGTATGCTTTCGTTGCTGCTTTTTTATATTCAAGCCTGAAATAAAGATGCACCAAGGCGTGTAAAAAGAAGTGCAAAAAGTTGTGTATGGCATAACTATCCTATAATTATACACTCGGAAGGTATCATGGGGCCGTGGCTAAATGATTAGAGTGCTCACCACTGGTGCTTAAGGTCCCGGGTTGAAAACACACGCTCTGTTCACCCAGCAGTAAATGAGTACTTGACTCTCCTCAGAGTTGGGAAGGTGAAGCAGTGAGAAAGAGTAGTGATGCCCTACCCCAGTTACACCGTAGGTTGTATAAGTTGACTTTCTATGAGCCACTTTGCCAATGGCTAAAGGCTAGCCACTTTGCCAATGGCTAGAAGCTAGCCACTTTGCCAACGGCTATAGGCTATGGGAACCAACCTTTAGGCATCATCCATTCTAATGGGAATTAGTTTGAGTAAGATCAGCTTTGCTTTCCGCTTTGTCTCATTTTTTTAACATATGCATATATGCATTCATATGATAGAGTTTGATTTCTTTCTACAAGTGTCTGGTAAAATAACCAAGGATAGAGCCGTATGGGCACAATTTAATATAAAAAAAACCAGGTTGAGAGGGAGCCTATTTGAGCCTACACAATCCGCTAGATCAGAGTTACCCAACCTGTGGCTCCAGGGCCACATGTGGCCCCAAATTGTAAATAAAATAGTTTTTGCGCTTTTTCTTCAAATTTGGTAACATAATGTGTGCACATACACACTCAAACATCTCATAGATCTTTATATCACGCACAGAAACTGATTCGGTTAAAACAAGTTTCATAAGTATTAGCTATCTATTAGCCCATTTTTCAAAAGTGACCCCAATTTCAAAAGATTGGGTACCCCTGCGCTAGCTGCAAGCACTTCACTCGGTACTCACTGGTTGTCGATTATCTGTTGCCTTATGTGTTCCAGACCATCCAGGAAGAACCTCTCTATGTCACCTCTCTCTGCAAGGATTTTCTTAGCCAGGCGTTTTATCCGTCCGCTCTCTCTAGTTTTATTATCACAGAGTCTTTGTAGCCGGGATATCTCTTCTCTACGTAAACAAGAAGGTAGGGGGTGTGAGATAAGTCAGGAGTTACAACCTTAAATAGTCGCGTGTCCACAAAAAGAACACAAACCCATACCACATTTCTTAGTTGGTCCTTCCAGCTTTGTTTACCTACTACTGCTAGCACAATGATTAGTAATCACAATGTGGCCTTTGGAGGGGACAACCAAAACAAGATCTGATCAGGTAACTGGAAAATTTCGCGCAAACTGTACCACAATTACAAACACATTTTTAGGCGTTTCCCATGAGATATAGCAACTGTCAGTCATGATTGGGATAAGGATATAATACCTTGTAGCTTGATGTTGTTGGCTGGCTTGTTCCAGTATTTGTCTCCTCTCGTCCCCAAACTCTCTGATCATGTGATTGAGAACACGCTCCAAGCAAGTCACATGATCTGTTAACTATATGGTATAAAAGTTAGTGGTCATTAGTTCAATCAACACTGTAACTGTGAGGTGTAAAACACTGTAACTGTGAGGTGTAAAACAACCACCCTAGTAAAGTTATACGAATGGTTGCACAACACATGACTAGAGGGATGTAATTCCCAATTGGATCAGATCTGTACACAAATCGAGTGACATTTTGCTAAGGATTCCTACTTCCACTACTTCCACTACTTCCACTACTTCCACTACTTCCACTACTTCCACTACTTCCACTACTTCCACTACTTCCACTACTTCCACTACTTCCACTACTGATAACTTCTTCTGGTTGAAGTAGACCTGTGTACATAAAACGTACCCAAAACTCAACGCCTCAAGTGGCAGTATGGGCATTACTCATTAGGAAGTTTGAGATTGGCATAAAAACTAGGTCTGCAGATCCAGTGCAGAGACTGCTTAAAGTTCTATAATCGATTATGGATCAGGGCCTTCATATAGTGTAAATCGTCTACCCTTCCCTGAAGGGGTATTCCCTGAAGGGGTATTCCCTGAAGGGGTATTCACTACAGTAAATTGAGTGAAAATGGGACGGCTAGATCTCTTTCATACATTATCATCTTTTTCTCAAACCGGCTTCTCCTGATTGAACATCTAACTGTAACATTTAAGCTTTGTCATCTGCATCTTTATCTCTCTAATAGCTCGGGAGGTTTGGCTCTGTAGTGCAAATTCGTGACATAAAAATATTACTTGTGTTGCCACAATTTGTGTAAAAATGAACAGCTTTGCCGCTTGTAAGAGCCTAAGCCTCATGCTTTCCCTGTATCATCCTAACTCACCCGACTCTGGATAGCCTCTTTTCTCTTTCTGTCATTTGCCTTCTCGGCTATGAGAGCCTCGCTGTTCTCTTTTTCAGCGAGTAACAAGTTATTTTCCTCCTTGATACGAGAGTGGATCTTTCGCAATGCTTCAGCCTCCTTGATACGCCCGGAGAGCTCCTCGGCATATTTAATATTCTCCTTATAAACTGTGCGGGTCGTATCATCCAAATTGCTGTAAAGCAATTTGCAAATTCAGTTCAAAGATCAACTTATATCATTCAACAACTGCATTCCTACACTATGCAACGGGCAACGGTAGCCCTAGCTGCTTCGCTGCTATGAACCAAAACTTCATCATCAGAAAAATAGAGTTGACAAGTCGGATGCTGTAGCCTATACCAGATTATGCTATGACATGTCAAATTCTTTATGTGCCCATGCAAAAAAACCACATTAGCCAAAAAAATTCATGTTATTTATTATGAAACAACCAGCATAGTCTTATCAGCTCAGTGATAAAACACTGTGCTCCAAACCACCAGAACCTGAGCTCAAAAACTCTTCATGACGGCTCCGCTGTGAGTGCGAGCTCCTCACTTGAATCCCAGCTCCGAATAAAAAAGCCTTACTATGTTGTGAAATATTGGTACTGATCCGCTCATGGTGTTCTCTGCCTAAGCCGTGACTGGTGATGAAACAAGCACCTATAACCCGGGAGCTTCACATTGAAGATGTGATACAAGAAAATACATAGTCAAAATGATCTACGCGGGACATATAGTTACCTCATAGCCTCATGGTGTGCACGATCAGCGAGCTCACTAATTTTCTGGTCAGCTTCCTTCTGAAGGGAAATCTTTTCTTCTAGAAACTTCTGTTCCATTCGGCATGTCTCCTCCTTGTGTTCACGATTAGACAGGAACATAGTGTCTCTAATCTCATCTAGTTCTCTCTGCATTAGAGCCCGCTTCTTTCTAAACTCCTGCAACAAAATACATGGTACCTTCACACCAGATGCAGAAATGGTAACAGATATGTGTCACTGGCTCCTGATTCGCTTCATCCAATAAATTTATTACATGTAACTATTCACACGGCGATGGGGGAATTTGCCGTGTTGTCATATTGCCACATTACTATAGTACCTTACTACCTTAGTACCGTGGTACCGCAGTACTGTGATACCCCAGCACCGATTATGGTTTAGTACTATACCTCTTTAGTAGGGCAATTGTGGAAATATTCAATTGTACTGCTATGATTTTCTGGGCCTCTTAACAAAAGATTGGAAAAGTGGGGTCAAAATACCAGTACTGGCTATCAGTACTGGTAGTGTTCAGCAACGTGTCATCATTCACCGGCTGTCTTTAATCAAACATTCCACTACGCGCAGTCCGTAGTCTATACCTTGACGTGCATCAGTTCGCTCTGCATTAGCGCGATATCCTCTTGTTTCTTTGCGGACTGTTTTTCTAGTGACATAATTTGCAAGTTAAAATCATCAATCAGCTTTTGTTTCTGTTTCCGATGCTGCCTCTTACAGTTCTTCAGTTCCGCTTCCAGAGACTCAATCTAAAGCAGTATGGTGTGAACATACAATCTGATTGAAGAGATCAGTCATTTACATAGGATGGTTCTTTTGTACATAGCGACAACCTGTTGTTTTGCGGATGGCTATACAGCTCAGCACTGGTGGAGATATGCATTGGGGCTATGGGAATACCACCTAATTTATTTTGGACTTTGAGAGTTCAGTGACTATTATATAGAACTTTTGCCTCAAGATCTGGATTCAATTCCCAGTCATGCTAGAGACATTTGCTACACGCGCCTTCTATACACATCAAATTTCTAGTTATCACCACTATGAAACAAATCTATTAGCTAGAATAGAAGAATTTCAACGGATAAGCTAATGTTATACAGGTAACTACTCTCAAGAAGATCAAAGTTCTTTGGGCAGTAGTGAGAAAGAGAGGTATGACTCTAGATTTCCTAATTGGACATGTACATGGGAAAAGACCAAAAGGAAGACACAAGACTTTCTGGCTGAAGAAAATAAGCTTCCGTGCGAACCTGACAAGTACTCAACTACTGAAAGCAGTGAAGAACAGGTCGACACTGAAGGCAACTGAATTGGAGAATTGACAGCCCATAACAGGACATCACATGAAGAAGAAGATGCAAGCAAATTTTATAAATTGCTTCTTACTTTAGCCATCTTCTTTTGGTCTTCCTTCTTTAGAAAAGTGACAACATCTATAGTGTCAATTTCTGTCTGCCTCATCTGATTCTCTAAGAGCTCATTCTCCAGTGCCAACTGTTGAGCATTTTGTCTGCAAAGAATTTTTTGTGATTTACTATTAACCAGTAGAATCATTACCAGTTGTGCTGCCTGAGTGAAAAAATCAATGTATCTCAGCTGTCCTCTTGATGGATGTGATCAAGAATGGAGTAGTGCCCCCCCCCCTTGGGAAAATGCTTTCAATCTCATCGTTATCATGAGATGGATATATCTGGCCTACAGCGAACAAAACAGCATTAGTGGATCATTTCGAATGTTCCAGGCATTGATTGTTTGTAGATGCCACTGATGAAGACCGCACTCACCTGAAGTCATTTTTGGTCTGTTCGAGAGCTGCATGTCTCACTTCCCATACATTTGAGTCCAGTAGCGATCGGTTTTGTATTGCCAGCTCCTTAGCTGCCTTTTTCTCCGACTTCCTAAAAGTTGATACACCATTGGGGTACACTTTGTAAGAGAAGAGAAAAGGACTGACCTGGGCATAGTGAACTGTCCACACAAGGTGGATGTGTGATATCAAGGGTTCACCATTCAAGGCTTTGATACTTCTCTGTTGTGCTTATGTATTTTTTGGGCCCAGTGGTTGTCAAAAGTGAACCTAGTTACTTTTGGATATCACAGATACAACCTGCCAACGCAAAGACGGCGACTGACCCTCGTAGCTGCAGCCTCAGTACTACTCATGAGAAGATAGCTACAGTCAGTGATTTTGTGTCCAGGGACCCAATCAAACTGAGAGTCACAGGGAGGGTTGGCAGAGGCTTTTGAAATTTAAACATCCTACAAAAGCTACAAACAATTTATGACAACAAGCAAGTTTGCATGGTGAATTTAATTTCTAATGACAGCTAGCGAATCTAATTTGAAACATATGAGAAAGCGCGAAACAAAATTAAATAATAATGATAGACACCCACACATCACTGAGTATCAGTATGGGTGTTATCTGATAAGCCTGATAACAGCTGGGAGCCTGGGGACTTTATAGTGTAAGCTGACAACTCACACTCTACTGGGGCAACCGCTAATTCAGGATGAAGCATAGCTACAAGACTGAACGAATTGTCCTGGGAGGTTGGGGGTCAACCTAAGCCATTGGTTTACATGTCACCTGCTGAGAATTTGGATACCCTTAGCCCTCTTGATCCTTAACCTAGCCCATTGAAATAAAAAATGATGGTGTGACTAACTAATTACTATATAAAAAGTACATAGAAGCATGTTTTCTACAGATTCATAAGCAAATAAAAACTCTTACAGCCTTTCCTCCTCGGATGCAAACTTCCTATGGAAATGTATGGGTGCCTCATATCAGTGGGGTAGGTGATTAACTGGCTCATGCGATACAACACCTTAGGAACGGTGGGGGTGCATGCCTACTCACTCGTATTTAGAATATGACAGAGCGAATAAATCAATTGACGGATCGCTCATGCTCATTACGGAGCTAGCGGCAGAGTCATCATTGGGGAAGCTACGAACACAAGTTGGTATCAATATGTGGTCTGATTGGTGATGTGTGTTGTCACTCACAGCTAAATTTACATGATTTAGCCTTTCATTGATTCTGCTGAAAACAAGATGCTACGCAATATCGGGCTCCAGCATTGCCGCGCAGCTGAGTGGTATCATTTTGCTGATCGGGTGATATCATTTTGCCAAAGCAAAAGGCAGACTGAGAGTCAAACCCACATCCCTGTAACTGTACCCGTCACAGAGGATTGGAAGAAGATGACTGTATTGATTGACTGGTCTAGCCTAGTGGTTGTGACTGAGTGACTGCGTATAGTGCATGCACGAGTGTCATCACTCCAACTGCTGCCTGCTGTATTATCTGCAGAGTAAGGCCAAATAAATAAGGCCTCTGGAAATCCCATACTTACTTTCCTCCTTTCTTCTTCTTCCCTCCTTTTTTCCCCTTCTTCCCTCCCTTTTTCCCCATGTTTAGGACCAACACAACTTGGCAGTCTCCACAGCTGCTGTCCCGGTTGATCAAATGGCCGGATGTTGAACATGATCATGGCGGCGTTCCTATGGATACCAAGTGTGACCCCGTCTACTTGATGTAATGAGTAGCTAGGTATACAGCAAATTAGTTAATTAAATTTATAGTATTGATTAATTTAAAATAAATTTAGAATATCCATATATCTTTTTGAAAGCCAGCTTTATTTCGAGAGTGTAGGTTCGATTTCGTTTTCACGTCGAAATTCGTATATCCGGCATTGCTGACATTGAGTCCCTTGAGATTGATATACTTATTCGGAGTTCGTTGTTTATTTACAATGGGTAAAGAGAAAAAGGAAAAGAAAGATAAAGACAGAAAAAAGAAGAAGAAACATCGATACGACGACAGGGTATCGAGGAGCCGAAGCCGCTCTAGGTAAAAGCTTTTCAGTTGATTTGACTGACATGTGACTAGTTTTTATTTCACTTTCACTTTCAGTTTCACTCAGTTTCAGTTTTCACTCAAGTCTCAAGTCAATGAATCAATCATTCATTCAATCAATGACTCAATACTGATCACTCCACCGTCCACCTTTATTCCACCGGCTAGCACTAGCAGTAGCACTTTCTTCTTTCACTTTTTTTTCTAAGTTTCCTTCACTAGATCATTTTCTCACCCACATTCAAATCACGATCACTCCCTCAGTCACCGACTCCGAGTGACACAGTGACGTGAGTAAACACTCAGACTCACTCACTTGGTTAGTAAATTCTAAATAACTCAAGTAAACAAGTAGTAGTACTAGTACTAGTAGTTAGTCACTGATACTGATAGATTAACTCATGCCGTCATGGTGATGGTGATAACTCACAGTTACACTCTGTTACCAACTGATGTTCACTCACGTCACTGGGTGAGTAGTGACTAATATAACCAAGTTACGTTTGTCACTACTCACTCAGTGAGTGACTGTTAGTCTGTCCGTAACTGATTTATCACCATCAGTTAATCTATCAGTGACTCACTCAGAGCCAGAGTAAACTGTCAATTCAATACTTATTAGTTAGTTACTAGTTCAGACTTCAGTAATTGTAAATGAGTAAAGTCAGTAAGAGCCTTTTTGAGAACACGAGTAAATGGTCGAGTAAATGGTTTTCGGATGGTTTACGCGTGTGCTCGAAATCGCGTCGCGTATCATTTACTCGACAAAAAATTTAATTCGGAAAAAATTCACGAGTAAATGCTTTCTCATTTACTCATGGACTCGATGAGCCCTCGCGTCCACGAGTAAAGGAGTCAAGTCCCACAAAGTGTACAGACACGCACCCGCTTCTGC
>Ga0224511_10002619_pt1 | contig 12282 bp, 4 predicted proteins | sample SF_May12_sed_USG_2_FD_169988 | JGI IMG/M metagenome (GOLD analysis project Ga0224511, IMG submission 169988) | Sediment microbial communities from San Francisco Bay, California, United States - SF_May12_sed_USGS_8_1 | ecosystem: Environmental > Aquatic > Marine > Sediment | place: USA... | reverse complement strand
TGACAAATGCATTGTTCGTAAAAATATCATTCTTCCATTGTCTATCATGTGTTTGTACATCTGCAGCAAAATCGCCGTTAATTATTTTAAATTAAACAGGGCTCTTGTAAGATTAAAATACCTTATCGGAATGCAACATGTTATAATCTGTATTTTTTATTTATTACATTGTCATGTAGTACCACATACGACTATATGTGCTATGTATGTATACTTTTAGATCTTTAAACCTATGTATTCGAAATAAACCTTTAATAAATATATGATGGCTTTATCTTCTTGCGCTTATATTGTCATTAATTCCTTATCTTCTTTGCTTTTGAAGAACTGTATATAATATTTTTTTATGTTAAAACTAAATTATTAGAATATTATCATATTAGAAAACGACGTACAAAACTCATTTTTTAACTAAAAATTGGCAAATTCATTATTCGCATACAACATTATTCCACCATTTTCTTTTTTATTCATCTATACCAATAGTGTCGTAATTTTTTAAATAAACCAGGGCTCTCATTAAATAAGAATCATTACTTAGTATTTTGTAAAATTAAAATACTTTATCGGAATGCAACCTGTTATAATCTTTTGAAAATTTTCAAATCTGTATTTTAAATTCATTACATTGACTGGAAGTACTACTTACAACTGTATGTGTTATGTATGTATACTGTTTGATCTATGATCCTATGTATTCGAAATAAACCTCTAACAAGTATGTGGTGGCTTTATCTTAATGCACTAAACTTCTTTACATTATTTTTTTATTTTCTTTGCTTTTGAAGTTACATCTTTGTATATTATTATTAATAATTAGTTTCACTGTCTGAAGTCGTTCTTCTCGAAACGGATTAAGGCGACTTTCCAAATTAGTTTTTTAGAATACAGACAACAACTGAAGTCAATGGAAAAAAGCTGGTTACACAATCTGAATTTTCATTGACAAAGCCATTCATATAAAGGGTTCTGAATGTGTCTTTCAATGAAGCATTTTTTTGCAAAACAAATAGATACGAGCCGGCAACTGAGAGGTATGGACTATCGTATATCATACATGTAGTTAATATTATAAGTGAGCTTTACTAGCCTAATGAGAGTGTTAAACGGCGACTATGTACCGAACTAATTAAATGTATTATAATATATATTTTTAATTCTTGCATTATTGCAAAGCAACATTCTCTGGCTGGACATCCACACTTGAAACTTAATAAACTTCATATAGTGGTGTTTGTGTTTGTTAGTGCACATATTTAAGCTATAAGCGACTTGACCGCAGCGGTGGCTCAGTGGTTAGAGCGTTAGCCCCGTAAGCGGGAGGTCATGGATTTTATCGCCGACCCCGTCATACCAAAGTTGTCCCCTCAAACCTCGTTCCAAAAAAAGATATGAAAGAGATGGATTCCATGTAAAATAAGCGGGTGAGAGTAATTAATAGAAGTTTGGATAACTTGCTTTGCAACCGACCTAAAATAAATGAGTTTAAAAAGCGACTTAGAAGACTTGAACGAAATGACTTATAACTGACCTTTAGTCAGTCATTTGTTTATAAAAGTGTTGAATAAGTTCACAATAATCTAAATACGTATGCCGTTATCATTTTCAATATTTACGGGATTCGCATTATTCATGATGACCTAATCTATGGCTTTTGTCAAAACCTCCACGTGAAGTAAAACAATATAACATATCATAAAGCGAGCTTTGACGTCCGTTTTTATGTCCGAGAATAATAAAACGCTCGCATTTTATAGTTCTTTTCTATTTGTTTTCTTGTTTTATTTGTCCGCATTAACTTCCGGTGCTGGAAAATGTCATCTTACAGCCCCCCATGTAAGACGAGTTGCGTGCGATGACGTCACGATTTCCTGTGCACTACTTTTGTACAAAATTGCATTTATTTTGCTCGGTTCTGGTCGTAAACAGTAAATATAGTATATAAATAGTTAAACATGTAATTTTACATCACCTCAAGTAATTAACTGCTGTCTATTTCAACTATATGACATAGTTAAATGCAAGTTTCTTAACTATCGACCGTGGAAAAATCCCGTCGTCAAGTGCGATGACCTCGAATCCGAACACAACGAAATCATTTTAACTGTTTTGAAAAACACATCTTACCTTTTCATTTTCTATGTCTTTGATGATGATTTGTAATAAATTCACATATTTATGTGAATAAATCACAATAAAACACTTTCTGAATGAAAATGAATAAATCTTGCCGGGTTCTCGTTTGGTACGAACTGCAATAGGTACGCGTATTCATCCATCGTGTTATGAAAATTCCAGACATATTATTCTGTATTTTAACGAATCTGATCTGATCTTAATATTATCACGAACTCTTGATTAAATATCCGAAATAAATAGACACACATTGTTTCGAACGTCAGACGAATTTATTTTAGAAAACACAAAGTCATGTCTCATAGCCGTGACGTCACGATGTTGTTCAATGAAATATCGTTACGCCCTGGTTTTACTATAAAGAAATAGGTCGCGCTTTTTGTTTATTGTTTTAGGCAACATAAAATTAAATTAAATAAAATATGCAAGAAAAATTCCTCATTTTGCAGCAAGCCTCGTCACAGCCTATGCAGCACTACGCCCTCGGGATGGATTTTCACATCCACACCAGGAATACATGAAAGATACTTATAATCTTGAATAAGAAAATGCTACACGTAGGCTGCATGTGAAGGAACGACAATACGTACATTGTTTAATCAAAAACAACATAACATGCACTTCTCTTAAAATCATGCTTATTAAACTTGACAATCTACTTTTAAATGGTCATGCGTGCTTTGAATTTGATATATTGTTTGTCATTTTGACTTTCAGCTATATCTTTTTAATTGCAATGATCTATGAAATTTGTCAAAAATTCGTCAGAGAAGATGAAAGAAGATTTAAGAAGCGCGCATTGACGTCATGTTTGAGCATAAAATGCACCTGTCTGAAATAGTTATTTCTTGTTATATTTGTTTTTGAATAGATGAGGAGCACCCATAATGATGTTATCATGCTGTAGTTGCATTACAATGTTTTATTACCTGAAAGTGTAGCTATTGAACATCGCACGATTTATCGCTAAATATATATAAATAGTTGACCATTGCCGTGAGAATCATGTGGATTAAAATGTACACTGCAGTTTATTTGAACAGGCACTGAACTCTCCTCCTAGCAGGTGTAAGGATATTTTAGTAATTGAATTTTCGATGTGTTTAGTTGAAAGGCGTGTGTGATATTCAAAATCAATATCTGCATCTTTTATCCATCTATTGGCATAAAAGACATGACATCCGTACCATACTTTATTCAGTGTCATTTAACGGCTAAGTGTAAAATGGTGCAATTCCAATTAATTAAGATATAACAGACCCCGTGTGTAATCCCTTTAAACAGAAGGAGGATATTCTTATACTTGGTGTGCTATCATAGGTGAGATAATCAACAATATGCGTAATGCGTGGTATGTGTTTCAAACATAAAATGTACTGCCAACAATTATCAACATACCATCTTCTCTAAGAAATGAAAACTACACATTTGACTTCAAGGCGCATCATCCTGTGCTCAATGCAATTATCGGTAGGCTTTTATCCACTCTCATTGTAATCTCTGGAGTAATGTGTTTTTAAAATACGATGCATGTTTATCGAGATGTGCAATAATATGCATGTTCAATTATATTTTAAATTGTGTTGTGGTTCCCTCAACCTTGAAAGGGACTAGAGAACAGAATTTTAGATTGTAAAGTACTTATCTAACAATATAATGTATACATGACTTACTCAAGAAATGTCAAGTTGAATCTCTGTCTCCCCAATTTATATTATCATAAAAAATATGTAAAATGCTCGAAAAACTCCTGTCCCATGGACAAGAAAAGTATTTCCCCCCAGTTTGAAACGTGTTTTGAAAAATGTCCTGGTGTGTGCACATTTTTTTCTCAAAACTAGCAAATGTTACCTAAAGTTAATGCTTTATCATGAAGTTATTTTTAAGATTTTTAGGATACTTTAGTTTCTTACCATAATTATGCCTAAACTGATCTCTGGTAGCTGTAAACCCTAAAGAATTGCAAGAAACATAATTATATGATCGTTATATGTTAAATGATGTTCATGACATCGTGTACCCAGATCATATAAACGCAATATGCTTAATTTATTGTGTATGGCGTTGATGTGACCTTACAAGAAAGCCGGAAACTGCCAACTACAAACCCGTCTGTTATGTACATGTATAGACCTCGTTATATCCATGTATCAGGTGTCGCTACGTTACATGAAGCAATGCATCGCTTGCAGACTACCAATTTTGCTGTTTTTCGAACATTGTATTCTGCTTTGGTTTGGTTGTTATACTCATCGTCGATGCGTTCAATGCGTTTTAGCTCACCCGGGCACAATTTTACATTGAGTTATATAAGGAAAACTTCAAATGACGTTTAAACCGCTTAAGGGAATATGATTAAACTCAACAGGAATGATCCCTGGGTGGTCCCCTACCAATATTGTTCAAATGGTTCTGATTAGTTGCATATGTAGGTCACGGGGTCAAAAGTCAGGTTTTCAAAATGCAATTTCCAAAATCTTCTTGCCCAGAGCTTTCATATTTGGTATATAGCATCATCTAGAGGTCCTCTACCTGTTGTTCAAACTATGCCACTGCGGTCCAAATTGACCCCGCCCCGGGGGTCACAATTTTACATTGAAATATATAAGGAACACATCAAACGACTTCTTCGCTTAAGCCTCCCTGCATGGGGGCATATCTAATTTATTTAGAGTTATGTATGGAAACCTTGAAAATCTGCTAGAGCCTTATTACTTGGTGAACAACATTGGTGGTCCTCTCTAAATGGCTCCACTGTGACCTTTGAACTTTTCCTAAGGTGAGCGACCTAGGGCCCTTTGGGCCCTCTTGTTTGCATTAACGATAATTTTCACACGATGTAAACGAATTATTTGGATTCTCAAATGACTTGACCAAAACTAAATTTACATGCGTCATTGCAGAAAACAAACGGCGTAACTGTCGGCTGATTGAAAATGCAACTACATGTATGCCTACGTCTTTTGACCGGAGTTGAAATAACGTTTTGCGATGAAAAGAGGCATTATTTAAAAGCAAACATGAAACATTCATGTTTTATATGATGCCCGATAACAAATTTAATGTTATGAGCTTTAGTCACAATATTAAAAGAAATATGCGCAAAATGTCTAGGATACAAAGTACAAATGTTACACAAAGTGTGTCGTTTTGCTTCCCATGATAATGTCATATGACATCACTAAGGTAAACATTGGTTTAAAAACAATTGATAAACACAGTTTATTCTTGATTCTTTTATTCATACGTTCGTAACAAGAAAATAAAGGCTTTCGAAATAAATCTGTTTAAGTGTGTTACACGACCAGACCTTAGTGGAGTCCCTTTAAGGGCACCATGGCAAAATAGCCCGTACCAAAACAAACACACTTAGCACAGTACGAAACACCCAAAACAACAAGATGTAACAGACAGTTAGCTCAATTTTCTTGGCAACTAAAGGGGTTGTCTCTATTGATGACGAAGAAAGTGGGTCATAATAATTAAATTTTATTCTTTATTATTGCATCTTATAGTAAACACGCTGTCAAAACGCTATAGTACTACAAAACTAGAGCATGATGTGCCTCATAATTGACTTAACACCCGATCTTTTAAAATATTCATTTTTGATTTAAAATCAGCACATCATTATTTGAGTCATATTCAAATCCACTTTTTCGATTTTTAACCTCTTATTAAAATTATGCAACCTTCTTTTGATGAACAAATAACAAGTTGTTGTTAGCAATGATTTTGTTTCTTGGATATCATGATACACGTGACGTTTGCCGTGTATACGTTTAGTGGCATTTCATTGTATACAGTTACAAAAAAACATATTGAAAGTTATTTACCGTACCAAGGCGGTAACTCTCTCTTTCTTGGAGAAATCATTGAAGAAATTATCAATAAAAAATCCGAAAAAAAAACACTTTTTTTCTAAATATCTGTTGCGTCTTGGTGTTCTAGGTGTTTTTGTGTTGTTCTGTGTGTTGGTTTTTGTACGGGAACTTTGGTCATGGTGCCCTTAAACGTGACATGACTACATTGTTTACAACATTCTTTCTTTGAACATCTCTTCACTTTATAAATATATAATTGAGCATTAAATTCTCTATAGGCTTAATATATTATTACTATATGATAAAGGTACGTAATATTTCGTCTGTTGTTGTTTTCTGTTTTAAAAAAACAACACATTTTATATGTAACAGAAATTGAATTCTAAAGTTATGTGCAGTATCTTTTAATATTCCCATGTGTTCAGTGGCATAGTGTGAGAATAATTTTCTTAGAAAACAATTTACGTTAATGTAGTAAAGGTGCATTCAATTCTTGAGGGACTTTCAGTTTTCCCAACTAGAAAAATCCTTCGTTATAAATAAAACAGACGATAAAAGTGCAACACACATGTATAATATGCGAATCATAAATTCGCTATAAAGTTTGTATGAACACGTTTGAACGATTTTAAAATATGATTAAGCGCTGGTTAAAAAAAAGTTGAATTTCCAACAAGTTATATATAGTATTCAGATAAATACTTCGAACTCAAACTGGTTAATGTATGACATGTTATATGTTGTACGTGTTTTGCGAATATTTAATCGTACCCAACATAAGAGAAGTACATGTATTACTAAGTTATTCTCACCGACGTTTCGGCTTACTCCATTCACGAAAGCATGGGAATAATATAATAGAGAATTAATAAAACAAAAGTCTCTTTAAAAGAGAAATGAAACATTCAAGTGGAGATAATTCCTTGATATAAAATTGGACAAGAAATAGCATACCTGAACTTGTCTCATCAGAAGCTTTAAAATGATGTATAACATGACATCGTTCTTAGAAGAAAACATGTGCGTTGTAGTTGCTACTAGCAGATCATTCCTTACGTAATTGTTCGACAAACAGTTGTGCTTCCTAGGCGAGTACAGAAAGGGGAATACCTTCATTCATATAATCCGCTGTTTGGAAATTGGATTCCAGAACTACAGCAATTTAGTTATTATCATATTATGACATTATCTGAGGTATATTAGAAGGCATTCTCATAACAATATTTCTTGAGTTGTTTTTGTGCCATCAACATGCGTCCCAGTTGTCTTCATTTATCAGACGAAAAACTAGAACAATGACGTGAAGCTCCCAACTGACTTTTTATGTCCATCTTCAGAAATTAGCCTCCTAAATATTATGTTTCTCGTGTCATGCCTCCTTAATTTATAATGTATTTGTATCTGGCTATATAGTAATAGAATTGTCTTGCTCATTGCCCTCTAGGACGTCAACAAGTAGACAGCTCATTTCTCATATTTACTGTCCAATGCTTTACGTCACATATAAATGCTTGAACGTCACGTTATGTTGATTTTATATGAATTAGAACAGTAAACACTAAATACACACTCTGTTTTGACGTAAAACTGAGGCCCTTTCATAGCAAACACATGCTTGTTTGTTTGTTTTGTTTGTTTATTTGATTCATTAATTTTACTCCATATTTTAACACTTATTCTGTCCTCTTGGTTCACCAACTGTGCTGTAACTAGCCTCTTTAATCCAGGCGGATGACTGTTTTCTGATACTGATTATGAGCCAGCGGTGGAACACAACTGAACCACATTTAGCGCATTTTCTTAAATAACCGATTACGCGAAAAAGGTGCCGCTTTTGGTGTTGCTTGAACCACTGACTCCCTGATTACAAGTCTGGTGATCTACCTATTCTAAACCGGTCTGGTGCCTTTAAATACATCTAAACACAAAAGAAAAATCTCTTGAAGTATTTCATTATATCAATTTCTATTGACATAATTAATATCAAAATGTATATGTGTTATGTTTAAATAGCATGATAAAACCACAAAAGCTACTTGAATTAAGATACATATTTTAAATATAATTTTGTTTGACAAGCATAACAATTAAGGTAACGTTTAGGTTGAAATAGAACCTACATAGTATTTCTCTATTAATATGACTATATTTTTTACATTTATAAAATCAACACTTAGCATCGCCATGTTGCTCTGATATTAATTGTGCTCTTAATTCTTTACGATGAAACTTTACAATGCATGCGTAAACATAGTAAACATAGTAAAGTTCACAAAAACTTATTATTGAGTTGTGTAATGTTCAAACAAAAATGCAATATTTTCCGTCAGTGTTTATAGTTTAACAAAAAAAATGTAATTGCATGCAAAGAAGAGCGGGAAAAGCTGTTTTCTCTGATTGGAATTGACACCATACCTATGTTCTTTGTTTTCATTAATTGCATTCAATGTTACCATAGCGTTCAAAAACCCGAGTGAAATATTTAAAATGCATGGTTTAATTAGAAGCCAAAAGTATATTGATAAAGATGTGTTTGGCTTTGTGTTAATCTAGTCACTTTTACCTACGCAGTATATCTGGGCTCAATTAGTATTCTATTAAGTAGTTTTCATAATAAACAATGTATATCAAGAGAAGACAGTAATATGCAGTATTTCAGCATATTTCAATTCGTTTATAGCCATAGTGTGAGAAACCATTTGTGAAGACAAATGTGTAAATACAAAATACGAGCATATAATTCTCGTGGGACGTTCAATTCTGCAACCTGGAAACAAAATATGTTATCCCTAAGATAAAGACGACATTATAATCTCTGTGACATATCTTTGCTAAATTGTAAATAACGTTTGCTTGAATGACGGTTCTTTATGTATGTGGGCTGGGTAAAGCATGCCAGTATCATAATAAGTACTAGTAATTACATATACATGTACTGTTTGGAATCTGAATTTGAAAAAATGTGTGACAATCTTTAAGTAGCTATTTTGCGAGGAGATGTTTTTATTAACAAAAGAAAACACCCAAACTTGTTTATGATTTACATAAAAGCCAGATAATGTTGATAATATGACTTTTGTTTTCCTCCTGAACGTATATGGATGTTTTGGACACATGTCAATTTCAACCCTAACTTAGATGACAACGACGCATTCGTCATGTGTAAAGCAATTAGGCAAAATGTAGTACATATTTTTGGTGTTTTCGTTTTCAACCAAATGTCGTGATTTGAGAACCAAAACCAACCAGAAATGTTTGTATTTAAAATACAGCTTTTCTACACTGCACAGTATTGTGTATTAAAAAGGTCATTGACCAAGCAATGAGCTGTGCTTCATTTGCAATTTAAATGTCGTCTGATATTAACATTTATGATTATTTGGGAATAAACATCGCTCACATGTGAGTATGTTGGATATTAGTTTGTTAAAAAAAACGAAAACGAACTAATTTTTTTATTGACACTCTTTCTCGGCCCAAGTGTAAAGATGAACTTAGGTTATTGACACAGGAACCTGTCTACAGATTATGAAAAATGTCAAGTACACGAGTTTATTCGAAGAAATGACATGTTAGACAAGAGTACACGTGGGTTATTTTCCTGGCCCTAGTCTATTAAAGCAATCTCACAGGCATATCGGAAGGATTCATCTATATTCATGTAATAAATATTCCATTCATTCCTTTATTTTGTATTTCAGAACAAAAAGTGCTGGAAATGTAGCGTTGAATAACGATGAGTAACGGAACACCTAGACATACAAGTTTTATCTACAGGAAAAGCTTTTTTGGTTTATTCTTTTATAAAATATTGTATTTGAATACAATTTTAATGCAATTAAAAATTTGCAATCAGCACATCTAAAAGGTTTATTTGTAAAACGAAAAGGTCAGTCTTTTTGAACGGTAAGTGCAATAATTATACAATAATACGATAAACAAGTGAATATCGTTGACGGATGTTGGAGAGTAGCACATATATATGTATACTAAAGCTTCATTATATTATAAATAAAATGAGATGTGTTAAGAAGTTTTTGCATAACCTATATCGTATAAGGTTATTATCTTCCTGCGTCCCAGTTGACTTTATTTAGTTTAAGTAACTAGAACACTCGTGTAGTGTCCCCAAGAGTAAACATCCATTTTAAATAGTGGCCTAATGAATATGTATCTCATGTCACGCCATCGTATATCATTTATGTATTTGTTTCTAGCAAAAAAATATAGAAATATAATTGTCTTGCGAAATAGAACCTAAACAAGTAGACAGTGTCGGTCTTTCATTTACAGCACAATACTTTGCTTAAGCAAAAATACTGGTTTTGAATTTTCTTCAGAGCCACGTATTGATAAAATTAATTTCAAATGTATACATACAATATACGGGCATATGCGTCCAAGTCTGACATTTTGAGTCAAGTTGGCTATTTAAGCGTTATTGTGAATTTGGTATCGTTTCAAAGGGCTATGTTTGTTGTTTGCAGTTTCAAATTCAGAACAAATATTTTCCTATTAAATGTATATATGTCAATATCACCACTTTGAAAAACATGCCTGAAGCATAATGAATGGTGTACATGTCAAATATTAAGGCGATGCAATTTTATCAATATCTTTGTGGTTAATATAAGATAATTGTGCAAAGATATTATATATTGATATCATATTTTAAGCATTTGACACTGAACCGCTTTTAACAGTTTTGTAGGTCAGTGAAATTCCTTTTAACAACCATATAATTTGATGAGTTATTGTGACGTCACTTTTCTTAATGACGTCATTTCGTCAACTGGACCCAAAACTCTCAATTTTACACATGTTACTTTTGTGGGAGTGACAGTTAGAAAATGGTATGTTTGTCCCAATATGCCTATTAGACAAGTTCATCTTATCATGTCTGAAATGAAAATTGCTATGTATAGATATTTTCATGTTGTCGTCATTGTTATAAAGTATAAATAAACTTATATAAGTAATATATCATGTTCTTTGACACATGTCAAGTTCAATAATAACTTTTATGTCAAACTTATTTCCAAAGAACTGCTTAATAATGTAAGTCACAGTTTTTAAGCGATGTTTGTTACCCTCGTCACACCAACATGGGGCGTCGCAGATGAAACGCCACGTTGATGTGATATGGGTGATACCGACAATTATTGGAATGGTTGCCCCTTTCACAAAAACGACTTAAATTTGTTACATTTACAGGCCATTCATGATTCTCTTACGTTTTTGTTTATATATTTTAATGGTTGGCTACTAGTGCATTTAGCCAATTTGATTCACGTTTTTAATGTGTCAGTGCTAGGACGGCCATGTTGTTTAGCTTGTTATTATTTTGATAGCTAAAGATAACGTCATACATATATTCAGCATTCAGAACATGGCAGGTGCTCGTTTCGACATTAGTGTTTATATTTTATCATGTGTTTTGCGGTCATTCCATCTTACCAGCGGTCATGGGTTACCAGTTTGAGTGTCTTTACTCCGCAAGCGAGTGACTGCTTCTCAGGTAAACAGAAATGCCCGGGTAGTAACGATTGAGACGTAGATATTTCACGTCTGGATATGCATTCACTAACACAAAGCTCTTTTACAATGCATTGTATAACCTGTACTAAACGTTTATATGTACGTTAAGTATTTTGTCTTGCTGACAATGCATAGTTCCGGAAAACTTCAATCTTCTCCCCTTTCTGTACTTTTCCTTTGTTCGTGTAATAAGGTTGATCACACACTGGATGTACGCTTTCTCTTGTATTTACTAGGTCAGATTGTCTCCTGACAGTATAATCCTTATCCATTGGATTAAAATTGACAGTTCTGGAACTGCCAATACATCTCGGTCCAAGGAATAGGATGTACTTAGGTTATCGACACAGGAAATTTTCACCATAGCTGTCTGCAGACAATGAAAAGTGTCAAATACTTCGATTAATTATTCTGTGATAAGACATGATTGACATCGTACAATGTGGGTAGTGTTCCTGACCCTGGTATATTAAATCAGTCACAAAAACCTATCGGGAATATATACACGAGTTCCAAAATTTGTAAGAGTATGCTTGCACCATAGAGTAGAAGGCGATTGGCCGTAGAACTTATTTTATAATCAAATCAACACACAAGTTAAGTGGCCGAATTGAGGAGCCGAACCCACTACGGGTTCACGGACCGCCTCTTATACACATGTCATAATAATATCAAATTAATATTATATAGTTAATAGATCCAGTTAAATGTGTCTAGTGTTGGTTGTTTATAATCCCAAAGTGACTAACTTTCACGTCACCTGTACAGGCTAGTGCAATGGATC
>Ga0224511_10002618_pt1 | contig 12283 bp, 8 predicted proteins | sample SF_May12_sed_USG_2_FD_169988 | JGI IMG/M metagenome (GOLD analysis project Ga0224511, IMG submission 169988) | Sediment microbial communities from San Francisco Bay, California, United States - SF_May12_sed_USGS_8_1 | ecosystem: Environmental > Aquatic > Marine > Sediment | place: USA... | reverse complement strand
TCATCAAATTTCACAGCCGGCGCTTCAATCTCCGACAGTATTTGACTGGCGGACATCATGTCTAAAATATGGATCAATATCGTGTTAGTTATGGAGGCACTTGGTACAGCTCAAAACAAAAATAAAATGACAGAGGACCAGCATACATTTTGGGTAATTTAACCAAGTGAATGGGATGCAGATAGTCAGTGTCAGAGCTTGACTCGTAACCGTGAGAATCGGGTTCAAATCCTAGTCACGGCGGATTACCATTGTGGGTATGAGCTCCTCATTTTAATCCTACCTCAAAACAAAAAGAAACCTAACTTTGAGGTGGAGCATTGATACTGAGCCACTCAGGGCTCTTCATGTCAAGTTGTTACTGATGAAAAAACTACTATCTACAGTATCTAACGCGGTTAAAACAGTATACAAGACAAAAACCCTAGTGACTTACAGTCTGAGTCATTAGACATAACAGATAATCACATAATGTGATCTGGTAGAGTTGATAGCCTATGGAGTGATGCATTGGCTGTATTATAATGGTTCTTAGACAAAGAGTGACATTTCCTCCGACCCATCTCAGCTAGGAGATTAATGCCTACTAAACTGGCTCTATACTATTTATAGAATGATTATTGAGCGTTACCCATGGATTCAAAAGTGAGAAACATTAAATTGGAAAAGTGAGGCTTCCCCAAAGACATAATGCTCATCTTGTTCACTGTCAACGAGACAGGATAAATTCATTTGCACTAATCTATGTGTATAATAACTACAGAGATTTATGTAGTAATCAAAGTAATTCACATTCTCAGTACTACATCAATTTGTAGCGAAGAAAGTTTTTAGAGTTTTGTTCTACCCCACTACGCAATCCATAAGGCTCTCTGGACACGAGAAACCAAATTCAAAAATCATTTTAGTTGACTTAAGTTGTGATTCACCTGTTATTTCTTATCTACCAAATGTCTAGATGTTATGCCTTGATTTGATGCCTTGATTTGAATTGATTTTCCATTGAAATGTTAATACATACTACAAATATGATCATATCTAATTTATGGTCATAGACTTTTAGAGGAAGCATTGATCTGAGTAAAGCACCGCTGAACTAAACTTGTGAGCCAGGGTTACGCTGGCTGCACCACGTACCCGACGGGCCTTTTGATGTATTGGACATTCGCACTAAAAGCGGCCATGCCATGGCCAAAAGTGTCTTCACTTGTTTTCAGATTCTGAAGCCTACCATGAACAAATGGGTCCAATACCCAGCTCAGATGGAAGCTTAGATATAACTTAAGTTTGCTCCAATATTACGTTCAATTTTGAGTTTTACTTGATGTTATGAGGGAGTAAAGATCATTAGGTTACTAAATTTTAGTAATTAGATCCCAATTTATTTCTATTTGGGCCATTTGGGCCGTAGTTATTCGAGTGACCGATATTCGCCTACCATCGTCCGTGTCAAAACCCCTTTAAAAGTAAAGATCAAAATAAACATAAAAGAGATTGTTCCGAAAACTCACCTTTATCTAACAGAGTCTTGGCTAGAGTCTCCTTAAATATCAGCACCATCTTAAACAGCTTCAGATACTCATCAACTAAAGGATTCTCAGAAGATGGTGGTGGATCATCGCTGCAACAAAATAAATTCTAATCTGATAATCTCATACAGTGAGGAAATAATGGTCACAAGCGAGATAGTGGGATAGCTCAGTGGTAGAGTGTTGGGCTCCTAACCGTGAGAGCATTGGTTTTAAACCCATTAATGGCAGGGTCTGGTTGTGAGTATGAGCTCCTCACATGCGCTCAAAGACAAGATAGACCCTTACTACCAGGTGGAGCATTGGTACTGACTCGCTCCTGGAGTCAGATGCTAAACCACAACTGGTGAAAAGAACAAGTGTTATATCCGGCAGCTTAACCATAACACCGACGACCTCATACAAGACCAAAAATGTCCTAAAAGGAATGGACAAGGCTACAGATTTAATATTCAGACTAACTAATATAGGTTTTATACGTTATAGGTAAGGTACAGAATCAGACGCATATAATTTACAGTGAAACTCGGTTTACTCGACCTCGGATAACTCGAAAACTTGCTTAACTCAAACCAAACTTCATGGACCCTGCCTGGGTAATGATAATTTACTGGGCTTATCTCAAACATTTAATTTAGTGCCATCAAATTACTCTTCTGTGGCTAGATGTGTTTACATTCTAGTGTAACAAGCTTAATTTTATTGTCTTCTTTTCACATGAGAAGAAAATCTCGCAAATTTTGGTAAGTTTAGCCAGGAAATGAAATACTCTAGAGTGAAATGGACTCGCTCGGTGGCCACATGACTAAAGCAGAGGGAGAGCGTAACTCATAACTCAAACTTTTCACAACTCAAACTTTTTGGTGGTCCCCTGCAGTTCGAGTTATCCAAGTTTCACTGTATATTCTTACCACATATTAGAGTACATAGTACAAGATACGTATTATGACACTGGACAAGCAGCTGACAAATAATAATTGTATGTTATACATTATTATACATTTCCATGTTTGACTGATCATATAGCCCCGAGCAGCATGCCTAATGACAAAGGTCTATGCGACAGATAATGCTACCCTCTCCCATAACTCTGACCCACAATAGACTTTACCTCCCCTATTACTTTGAGAAATAGAGTTAAACTCTGGGCCATAGAGTTATACTCTGGGCCATAGAGTTATACTCCTATAGGATAGATCTATGATGTGAAACTCAATGACCTTAAGTTGTCACTGATTGGTTTTAGATGTTGTGATTTAGTCTCGTACCCAGCTCACGAAAAATGTACATCATCTTTAGGCATGATACTCTTCTAAATTTACCAGGGCTGTTGTTAGTTATACTCAATTGAATATATCCAGTAACCTGAGATATAACTAGCCAATCTATCACTACATATAGCGGATACCTGATAGAGATGACAGTGGTCATGTCATCCAGGGTGTAGTTACTCAGACTGAAGAGTGAAATCTGGTTAGCAATAGAAGGATTAAAAGGTCCATGGGTGTTAACAGAATAACCTATTCTGCATTATACAGAAGTTACGGAAGTCCATTCTCTGTCGGACAGGGAGAATGATTTACATTGTAACCATACTATTCTCTGAACCTTGACGATGGGACTGCATGCAAATTTACTGAAAATTCTTTCAGAATGGCAGAGAATCTCCCAAAGGAGGGCCAACGTCCAACCACAGACAGACAATGGCTGAAATTATCAATTAACAACTTTGAGAAAACCTCATCATGAATGGTTGGCTTAGGCTGTCATTGTGCTAACTGCGTACATTAAGTTTCAACATGTCATACAAGTGTTCATAAACAGCAGAAAGATCCGAGATGAAAACGGGAATATCATTCTAATCTATCCTAGCATTTTGAGATTTGAATCGGCAAACATGGTATACGATTTGTGGCAACGAACGCGATTGCCGGGGTCTACAATCAGTATAACTGGAACTGATATATCAATGGAAGAAGGCCATACACCAACCTTGACACAAGCTGTTCCTCAAACATATTAGGTGTCTTGTGAATTGAGTAGCTTGTAGGTCTGTCGATGAGTGTTGTGGGAGTAACTGATGTAGTTTTGTCATACACACTAGTGCCAGGTCTTTCAGGTGTCTGTAAAAACAATTGAACTGCCATGTGCTAATGAGGTAAGTGATTACCCAAGGAAGGCAGAAACCAATGTATTGTCACCAAACCACTGTGATAGCTACAGAATGTTGTGATAGCTATAGAATGCTGTGATAGCGTAACAGACAACTTAAAAAGTGACTTACATCCATAGAAGTCTGAGTCTACAACAGTGTATTGCCTGAATAGTTAATATCCAGCAATTAACCTCCCATTTAACTGTTGTCGTATCTTTATAGAACTAAAAACCGTTAAAATCATGCAGGAAAAATTGTGGAAACAATGTTCTCATCAGCCTACATCCCTTTGGTAACCATTCAATCTGGTTTTGGAATAGCAGGATAGCTCTGTGGCAGAGAATTGGGCTCGCAACCGCGGGAAACTGGGTTCAAATCCCGGGCATGATGAGCTCCCTTGGTGGGCATGAGCTCCTCACATATATCCTAGCTCTTCCCTTCCAAGAAGCTTCGGATTTAGTAGGTCCGTTGAAAAAGATGACCAAGTGCCTGAGTTCGCAGCTCAAAAACACTTACCTCAGCTTCAACAAACACCGGTATGCTGTTGGTTGAGGATGCTGGTTGCATCGATTTAGCACTGCTGCTGTGTCGTGTAGTAGCGCTTGGTACGGTACTAGCAAACTTGGAGGATATAGCTGTGCTCTTATCATATCGCTGTCCGGCCAAACTGCTGCCAACGGAGGTGGCTCGCTCCATTCCTGTATTGGTAAAATCGCAACTCATCAACTCAAACTCTAAATGGAACAGTCTAGATAAACATCTGCAGGCATGTGCATAATAAAGTAGAGTATGATCATCGCAAATTATTAAGTATCATACAAAATGAATTCTCCGCGTCCTATTCCTGGCCCATACCCACTGGTATGAAATTCTAAAATGTATCACGCCTATAACCTTTGACTTACACACAACTTCTCTTACATTTAGCTGTAAAAATGGTGCGCCCTCTTTGATTAATCATTGCTCTTTATACGGCTCAATTTAATAAGTATGAGCCAACACTCGTCACTACATGACGAAGTGAAAAAAACTTTTTGCAACTTGGACAATGATTTTCCACTATTATTGGCTATGTATAGATCAGGTTCAACACCCATGCTTACTTTCTATTGGCTCATCGAACACAGTCTCATCAAGCTGAGCATCTGAGAAGCTGGCCTTATCAGGAATCTCCACTCGCGGGCTGTGACTACGGCGAGAAGTTATTGACTGCCGAGCTGACTCAATTGTCGAACGATATTTCGCCGACAATTTCGACTGAGGAGTTGATCGACCGCTTTCCGTCTCCTGAAAAAGCCATCAGATTACCAGTGAGTGTCAGCATACTGTGGCATGGTACTCACAGAGATGTTCTCAATGCAAACAGTGGGTAGAACTATCTATTATGTACTTACCCAATTACTGTACAACAGCCATGGGAAAGTGGTAAGAATACCAAAAACATGCTACATGTAGGTTATTCAGTATAAGAAGCATGCAGCTGTATTAGCAAAGTTAAGTGTTCGTGGCAGATGATCTTAACATCAGTGCAGAAGTGGCATTCTCTTGAAGAAGTTTTGTTGGACAACATGAGACTAAGAAGGGAGAGTCTAGGAGCTGAATCTAATGTTTACTGCGAGAACTAGTGCTCTACGAAGAGAGTGTCTGTGTGACTGTAAGGACATACTGGAACTGAAGGACATGCAACAGTCGCATACCTCACACCCGCTATCCAGTATTATCTGTACCGGTTGCTGATTATAGCTCGGGAGCCGAGGAAGGATTAGTATGTCTGAGGAGGCACTGAGCCAACCGGGTCGATCAGCGGCCATTGGTCTGGGGTTGAGTGACATTTCAAGGTCATACGCAGCATCATTTACTCCGTATAGACCGGAAGCGTGAACTGGATAGGTTTCCCGATTCGGTGGTTCTCGATGGGAGTTTTCAGTAATCAGTATAGGTGATTGAAATTCTACTACAGTGTCTCGGCCAAAGGTGACAGACTTTTTATTGGGGCTTGAAGGATTGGGAGAGTTGAAGGCAAACGGGTGAGTACAGTTTTCCTACAATTGCAACAAATCAACCTCTGTTACACATGGGTGTTTCAAAACATGAAGTCGCTTACATTGTTAGAATATATAAAATATACAAACCGCTTAAAGAGAACCAATACAAAGATCGACAGACCAGATGCAGAGATGAACTGAAGTTGTTAGTTATTCTCAACCACACACCGAGTGAGTAAGAGCACGCAGAGCCGGTAACAACATTAGACGGAGAGACAGAGCGAAAGCGAACGTCATCAAAAGATACCTTAAGCATACTGCCAGTCGATTGGTTAGATTCTGCAGTCTTTAGGGCAGAGCGACGAGAGCTAGGGGTGTACGGCTGGGCTGAGCCACAGCTGTAACCGCGTGAGTCAAATTCATGATCCGAGACATCAGAGTACGCAGTCTGAATAGCAGAAATTATAAACGCGATTCAAAAAAGGCAGGATAAAACTGTTAGAGAAAAATGGCAAGACTGTTAGGCGATGCGGGATAACCCATAATAACAGCGCAGTTAAATGGGGAGGACACTTCAACACAACAAGACAAGCCACTCAGAACAAACCTTGGCACCAGTAGCCAGGTCTGCGGCCAGAAGTTTTGTGATTTCACTGACAGACTCTGGCTCCTCATCTATCTGAGTGAGTGTACTCTGATATTCTTCGGTGGCCTTGCTATACAGATTTAAGATCGTGTTGAATAGCATTCCGGGCTTGTAACCGAGAAACATGGATTCGGCCGAGAGTTGTGAAGCGAGACCAAACATGGCTAGTGAGTGCTCAGCCACCTCCGGTATCTCCCCCTCCTCCCCTTCATCTGTCATGGTCGATCTCAGTGAGGTCAGAGCATTCTTCTGCACAACATCAAGGCTTTCCTCTTTCATCATTGTGCGGATATTATCCATGATTCGCTTGAAAATCCCAGGCCTTTCTGAGTAGAGCGAACGCAGAGATTGAGGTCGGCCGGACTTTGCCGAGTTCACCGAGCTTGCCATTCCGTCACCTTGGGTGAAGGTCACAGATCGGCGACCTTTACGACTTCCTCCCATCGACTGAGACACAAACGAGACAAATCAGAATCACTAATGAGCCAACTCTTTAGACTATTAGAGACTACCTCAGTGTGACACTTCGCACCTCAAAAACGACAACATTCATGCAATGACAAAACTTTTTTATTGTTTCAGCGAGATGACAGATATTACTGTTCAGCTGATACACAGACAATGTCTATTACTAATACTGGGTGGGGGCGGGAACTGTTTACCGCTAAACTGGTCAGTTTCACAGTAATAAAGGAGGTTCACCAATAGAGTTACCTCTTCTATGGGGAACATGGGTGTAAGCTTAACACCTCCTAATGACTCAGCCAAAGAAATGCTGAGTCAAATAGACCCAGTAGACCAATTTCGCTACCACTCCTGACACATGTTCTGTCTTGGGATACATGAACATTTCACTTTTACTAATGTTCGGCTAACTAAAAAAGTCAAACAGCAGTCACTATGGCAATGGTTGCTATGGCTACTGAATCGCTATAGATCTTACCTGTTCGGCCCGACTCTTACTCTCCACCTGTAATAGAAAGCGTCCAATAATTAAGAGCTGGTATCAAGAACTACGAGCTGGCAGCATGTGAAAGGCTCAAACCATCGCAACACAGTATCAAAATCCTCTTGTCATATTTACTTTCACTAGATTTACCTTAGATTGAATTTAATTTGCAAAGTTGTGTTTACTTATGTGGCATTAAATATCCAATTTTAATGATTATTTTTCTGTTTCCCATGCATATGTAACTCATAAACAAATAATAGAAAATACTTGGAAAAGTTGATCACAGTATGAAATTTAAGAGACCCTCTTTTTACGCATGCACCATTGAATTGTGTTCAAACTTGACAACTTCTTGAATCAAAATATCATTTTCTCATATAAAAGTTTAGCATTTCTCTGGTTCCTGTCCAAACTGGGAAGTCATGCACACCTGTGTGAAATAAATTTCGATATTTCTAGCATTCCTGTCTTTTGAGGTGAGAGATCTGTACAAACTATGCACTAGGTGGAAATACAAAAACTCGTGTATATTAAAGAACAAACCACCAACCGGCACCGTGAGTTCACAAACACGCACAAACAACACCAAACACAAACTTAACGGTTTTTACCTCATCAGCTTCAGATTCATTTGCAGGTTCCCAGGTATCCACTTTTGGAGTGGAATTGGGATCGACCAGATCTGATTGGTCCACAGTACCATTGGCACTAGTGACCTGCATCAGTATACTGGGCGAACTTTCTTGTCGCAAACTCTGTGAAATGAGGAAAACTAACTACTGTCAAACGCGGGTTAAGCGGGAATAGAATATCTATGCGGGGTAAAGCGATTAACCTCAGTACGCAGTTAGATGGTCATTCGTTATGACCGAAAGGCAAGCAGATACATACAAAGCAATCATCTCAGGCAGTCAGGTGGCCTGGCTTTCCGGTATGAAGGTGGGGTGCAGTTCATAGCTTTGTTGCGTTTACCCACTACTCCCCACCAAAAAGCTGAATCACCTAACTGCCGCGAAGCATCGCAAACTAACCTTAGCATCATCAGTCTGAGCAAGCAGTTCTGGTTCTGGCACAGACTCGGGAGGACCCGGTGTCAGGGATTTAGGTGTTAGGGGTTTAGTTGCTGCCAGGAACTCAGCCTGCCGCCTAAGAGCTGCGTCCTCTTCTTCCTTCTCCTACAAAGGGAGACAATGGAAGCACGATTCCAAGATTGATAGTATGGGAAAACCCATAGCATCTATGGACACCAATGGCCAATGGGCCCGTGGAAATCCTGCGACACTTTCCAGAGCTTTTAGAAGAGCATTTTCCTATCTATTAGTTTAACACACACCCAGGCGGATGTTGGTAACAAAAAGACACCAACATGGGCAGAGAAATCCAGTGACTCCTCACCAACTTCTTTCAGAGGCTTTGACTAGGAAAACAACAAGACAACAAGAATAAGATCGGTCATGTAACATTTTTTAAACAACATTAAACTCAATGGACTTCCCATCCAATTTACCCTGAGAGAGCACTGCTGAATCAAGAGGCAATTGGGATATATATATAAAAGCTAGTACAGGTAAATAAATAGTAGATAGAAGTTTTCAGAGTCACCGAACGACACTTACACTTACAGATGTAATAGATGCGCCAGTCCATGGACGGGCAACACCCAGACTACTCTGTTCTCTATGCTATGAATCCAGGGATAGAGCTGTTATAATGGGGGAATAAATCCCAAATCCCAATGACAAGATAAATCCCAATAAAGTAAAAGTGAAGGTAACAGTGGGCAGCTACAAGGGTTAAGACATAACAACCAATGGGCTCAATACCCAGCTCAAATGGAACTCTACAATCGACCGTGGCTTAACTCCATTAAATTGGATAACATCACCAAGCCAATGGATTATTTCCAGGACGGTCCATGTATGACTACTTTAAAACTCTACAAGTGGACCTACTTCACTGAACGTCACCATCCGGGGCCACACTGCCGAACTATTTATCATGGACTGTAAAATGTCTCAGATAATGACTAAGGGGTAATTACTAAGTAACCTTACCAGCTGTTCTGTTTCAGTCACAAACTCCTCGAGTTGTAAGAGGGCATTGTCCGCATCCTGTTCGGCGGCGCCCATCATCTTCTGCGATAGCTCGATTTGAGAGACTAGAAGACTTCGCTCATCGTGCCAGCGAGATTTGTGCTCCTGAAATTGCGACTTCAACACCGCCACCTGGAATTAATCATGAAAGCATTGCTATATAACTTCCATTCCTAGCGTGGATTCGGATCACCATGGTAAAGAATAGAGGCCCCAACCAGTGGATAAATAAGGTCAAGATCACTCCACAGTTGTTAGAGATCCACCTCTCCCCTGTCGAAAAGAGCAGCCGAGTTTTGGCGGGTGATGTGTAAACTGACTTAGGTTGACTAACCCCTAATCCGGAGCATTGATACTGACCCACACCTGGTGCTCCATGCGAAGTCATAACTGGTGAAAAATTAGTATCTAACCCAGCAGCTTAACCATACGGAAAAGAAAACTCTAGCCATGGGAGTCTCCTGCATCGAAAAAAAGGTCTAGGAGAACTGTACAATCCAATCACAGTGTGTATCCTACTGAAATTCAGTGGTGTATGCTAATGTATGTCAGCTCAATCAAATGTACCGAGACTACATACAAATGTTAGTCTGACACTAAAACGAGGCCAAGTATTGCTATATCTCAGTTTACAAAACACCTTGGGGCCATATTTTAAGTTCCATGAATTACCATTAAAAATGCAATAGCAGGTTATTACAGGGTCCAAATAGACTGTAGGGCCGACCGGATTTCAGTGGCCTTGCGGGTTAGGTTTCCTTTGTGATTTCTTGAATAATTGTTCCAAAGACATAAACTGACCTTTTTCCCTGCTCTTTTTTCCACATTCTCCATGCGTTCCTCCAACTCGTGTACTTTCCCTTGAGCCTATACACAAATAAGGGTGAAGGGTTACCAAAAGTATGTCAGCTGTTGGGTCAGGATTGGACTGCAGCTTAATGGGTCGTTGTCACACAGATTTTAAAACTCCAGTGTTGTGTATTACCCTGACTTTAAGGAATCAGTGCTCAATAGTCATTTGGTCATGAGTGACACCATAGACCAAGCTAAATCGGAAAAACTCTCACAAGCGTCTATACTGGAGGGGGAAAACTCACAAACTGTCGGTACTGAAGGAAAGCAGATTGAGCTTGTGTCATGGGATATTGCTCCCATTTCTCTTCATTATCAAAATCATCAGGAAGCAAAACCTCAGCTGGTTCTGGTTCCAGTCGTGGTGGTGGAGCTGTTGACTCGGACTCATCTAAAATGAATGGATTGTCAGTCATTCAACAACACGCAGTCAGACAACAACAGTCAGTCAACAGTCATTCAACAACACGTAGTCAGACAACAACAGTCAGTCAACAGTCATTCAACAACATGCAGTCAGACAACAACAGTCAGTCAACAGTCATTTAACAACATGCAGTCAGACAACAACAGTCAGTCAACAGTCATTCAACAACATGCAGTCAGACAACAACAGTCAGTCAACAGTCAGTCAACACTCATTCAACAACATGCAGTCAGACAACAACAGTCAGTCAACAGTCATTCAACAACATGCAGTCAGACAACAACAGTCAGTCAACAACGGTCAATAACAGTCGGTCACTGATAGTCAGTGACTAATGGTCAGTAAATGGCAGTCAGTATTTTGCAAAATTAGCATATGAACAACCCGCAACAGAAAGTGGCACGGACGGTTGATTTTGGATGCTTTCGCGACAGGTCAATGCATCTGTCTTGATCAAGAGGACACTTTGCTGCTTTAAGTAATAGATGGGAAAGCCATCTCTGCTAGTAACCTGGATGCCTGATGGATTTCGGTATATTTGTTTTACATTGTGGTCGCTTCAAGAACTACATACCCTTAGAAACAGAAGAATCGCCAGTTTTGCCTCTCCTTGAGACCCCTGCCTTGACTTTGCTCTACAGTAAATAAAGAAATGATAAAGAGTAATGAAATGCAGAAGTGAGGTGCAATAATGATGGAGTGCATAATATCCAACCCGGTTACAAGTTTTGAATAAACTCATTTTGTATCTAGAACTCGAGTGTTTCTCATCATTTTCCATGTTTGAGCAGTCTGTGTGTCACATGTTTGAGCAGTGTGTGTCACATGTTTGAGCAGTGTGTGTGTCACATGTTTGAGCAGCGTGTGTCATCTCGATAATCATGAAGATAAAAAAACAGTCATTTATCATGACACAACATGCAAACAAATTACAACAATGAGGGTAAAACAAAAACAGCGGGGAAACAATAAATTTACAATAACAATGCAAATAAATCACATTTTAGAAAAGGCACATGCTGTGATCATTCTTCTTACTATAGCAGGTTTCTGTCCTCATCCAGCGAGTGAATTAGTCAACTAGTACTGAGTGGGTGACTGAAATGATAAACTCTCTTTATTTTCCGGTGCTGACTAACTCTCATGCAGACAACGCTAAAGGCACCTCTTTTTTCTGAATGACTCGGACGGGTCTCGGTTTAGGAGTCACACCCCCTTGTCGTGGTGATTGTAGTTTATTGATGGCAGATGGTTTCTTGGTGATTGGTGAGCGTCGAGCGGGTGGTGGAGGCTTATACGGGGTAAGATTCGTGGATGACTTCACCGAAACGGCCGATCCTTTACGAGACGGAATCGAGGAAAATTTCTTGGTCGATGGACTCGGCGCGAAGCTGACTTTTATATCCGGTTTAGATTTGACTGGGGGAGTACTCTTCTCTGTAATGTCGCTTTCTTCACTCGCCGAATCAAATTGTTCATCCTCTGAATCTTCGTCAGAACTCTCCGTTGACGATTCTGCTGTTTGTGACATCTGAGCGAAGAGTGAAGACATGATGGAACAGGATCAATGAGGCGAGACAGGAACAGATGAGTCATGGCAGACGGAGAACTAGGACTTAGATGAGGAAGAGGGCTAGAAACTTA
>Ga0224511_10002617_pt1 | contig 12283 bp, 3 predicted proteins | sample SF_May12_sed_USG_2_FD_169988 | JGI IMG/M metagenome (GOLD analysis project Ga0224511, IMG submission 169988) | Sediment microbial communities from San Francisco Bay, California, United States - SF_May12_sed_USGS_8_1 | ecosystem: Environmental > Aquatic > Marine > Sediment | place: USA... | reverse complement strand
ATGATAATAATATTGAAACTTTGTATTGCAAAGGCAAACATAACTCTGGAGAATACAAACATATCCATTCTATTCTACAAAGTGTTTTATTGCCTGAAATTATACCCTCTTTACTTTATACTATCTACAGTAATAGCTTCAGTACTCCACATATGATAATGCACATTCCATGGTTTATTAAACCCTTCTGTCATAAAAAGCGTATTCAGAGCCTACCATACAATATTACTGCTACTGAACTTTTCTGACTAAAATTAAGATTGGGACATTCACTCCGACAAACAGCGAACTTTGGTAAATTTAACTTCGATAAAAACCAATTTGTAGAGAAAAACGCATTCAGCAATAAAATGTTATTAAAATAATAACTGAAATTATTTTAGCTTTTAGACATGATTCATACTTTCTGTTTAAGAAAACATTTTAAACCCCATTAAATATATTATTTCTAGAGAAAATTGATTGTGATTTGTTTTTTCACTCTTTGAAGTTAATAACAACAAGATCAATTGAGTTTCCGAAAAAGCATTAATGCATTGTGGCCAAAATCTAATCTCAAAGTCACCTCTGTTAGTTTCAAAACCATGTTATATAACAAGATTAACATCAAAAGTCATATACCTTAAAAGCAGCTTCAAGAAAGTAGTTCACATTAAAATCCATTTGATTTATTTTTTGCCAAATTTTTCTCAAACATCAAATTTGAAGTTGATTACTTCTGAACACAGGTTCCATACAACTAGATAAAGGCCCATTCATCACTGAAAACACAAATTAATTGAAGGTGTTTTTTTGGTATTCGATCCCATATATATGATATCATCGTCACACACATTATATAAATACAGATATCAAATGTTCATACAATATGTATTTTATAAGCTCGCACCCAAAATTGCAACTTTATTATGCAGTAAATATTAGTTTTTACCAAGGTCTACTGGTTTTCAACAAGCATCGAAACTCAGTATACTATTTCAAACATCCATCAAAGAAATTGGTTTGTGTCTTCTTATTTATTTTGAACAACCAACCATGAAACCTACAGATTAAAATTCAGCTACATGAACAACAACAGGTTTAACTACAGATTTAACATATTTTGCTTACATCCTGTAATTCAACCTGAGAGAGGGGATTTCCATAATTGACAATATTATTCTCAACAAAAATAGAGGTGACTTCTGAAACACATGGGCACAAAACCTGCCTCTGTGAAAATAAGAGTAGATTATGACATAATCACTTTTCTCACAACAGAAATCCCTCAAGTAACATACATGTAAACTCAAAGCAATCAAATAACCTGACTAATGTATAAATTCTGTCTTATGTGACGAATGTGCCTATTTCTCCTAACTAACCTCCAGTTTCCACTGGTGTCGTTTCTTGTACACACCCTGAATGATGTGTTCAATATCCTCCACCGTGTGGGCCAAACCGTGCCCTGGTGGTCTCCCTTGCCGTACATCACCTGACTGCTGCTCCCCTAGCTGGCCATTGGAGAGTAATCCCCCTTGAGTGTCCTCTGAGAGTAACCCCAGCTGGTTGTCATTTTGAAATGACAACTCTGGTGTCTCCTTAATGAGTGATCTCCCTTTCTTGTAGCCCAGTGAGAGTGACTTCCCCTGACCCTTGTCGGATATGCCCCCTTGTCTGGTTTGGTCCGACTTGTTGAAATTTGAGGCCATTCGAATCCATGATAACCCTTTCAGCTTTGAAAGTGACATTATTCTATCCTTTCTTTATAATCACTGTTTTTTTTAAAGTCTTAATGCATTTTTTTTTTAATACATTGACCTTCAAGACCACAGACATATTTGCCAAGCTCTGAGAGCAGATTTAGCTACATTATGCCCAAAACGCCTGCACGTCACCTTGGACACAAAATAAATAGATTATATCCATTCGAAATCCATTTTTATTGAAAAGTTGTTGATTGATGAGTTATAATAAACATTTATCCCTTTTTTCATTGTCACTGAACAACACCAATATTTTTATGAAAGCATGTATAATCAACTTTTTTTCTTTGCTATCAAAAGCATACACTTTCACAGTTATGTTAAAACTTAAACAATTACAGTTCAAGTTCAATAGATTTTTGTGTGTTAAATATTTCATCCACATAATGGTTATACCAAACATTTTTTCCACATACCACTATTCCAATTGAAGAAAAATTCACGCACACTGATCATTATTAAATTCTGAATCAAATGCTCGTCTCCTCTTCTATTGCTGATAAATTGAATGTAAATATTGCCAAAAACAAATCGATGCACCACAAAATTAAACAAACATTAACGTATTCATGAACACATAACATCGCCTCCCAGTAGTCACCTGTACCTAGCGTTTGACATACATCCACCTAACCCACCTCAATTAATACATTACAGCAGTCTAAGTTACCAAAATCTTATTTATGCTCACAGCTATTTTTGCATAATGTTATATGCTTATGAAAGGTCACAAGGTAGTTATATCCCTGAAGAAAACCACATTTTAATAGCTCAGTGTTGTTCAGCTATCATACTGCACTCCCAGCCACAATACACCAGGATAAAAGCAATTCAACATTTTTGTAACATTGTTATTATCCGTTTTTTTGCATCCATCACAATCATTATGTTTCTCATTCAAGTGTTTATTGTTCCAACAGCAATTATGTTACAACAGAGTGATTTTCTTTAATGATTCTCCAATTATAAGATCCCATAAATCAAAACTCTAAACTATGGAAATTAAAAATTTCAGATTATTTAATTGCATAAACTCTCTGCATTATAAGACCAATCTTTAGAACAAACTGCTATCCAATCTCGAACCTAGTTCACACACACAAATACAGGAGTCAAAATGGAAAGTTAGCAATAATCTAAAATCAAAAGTTCCTAAGTAGTTCTCCTATCTGATTACACGATTATAAGATTTTAATTTGGAGTTCTGGCCGCCTTCAAGAGATATGTATTGAAAATCCTGAATAACTTTCACCATCTTATGATCAGTGGTAAAAAGTTATTGACAGAACTTGGCAACAATATCACTCTTTGACGATAGGTGTAAAGGCTTGTATTGACTGCTCTTCTCCAAGATTGATGTAGTGCCAGAATAAATAATGATTAGAATAACAATTATGGCGTTTAAAAATAAAACTTCATTTTTCAATTCCATTAATTGTACCATTATGATCATAGACAGGTACATTTTACCAAATTGATAAATATAGCAAAGGCAAAGGGGGGCGTGCCCCCCCCCCCCCCCCTAACGGTCGTGGACCTAAGATATATTCTTACATGTAATATCTTACAGTGCAAGTGTAGCCTGTTTTCCTGTCTATATACTATAATGGTTTTATAAACAAGATAAAAAAGGAAAGGAATTCCCCTTAGTTACAAAAGTAACAGAACACATGTGTTTGAATGCCCTAGCAACCATTTCATTAACAGATCTTTACTATCTATTTGGTCAGTCAATTTTTTCTAAACAACATTAATTTGATGAGAATTTTCTGTTGTTTCCTTATTTTATCATTTATGTTATTTACAAACACAAAATATTTATTTATTGATGGATTGTTAAAATTTCTCAGAAGATTGAACTGAGGCACTACGGTTAAACAATTTTGTCAAATGACTTAAATTTTGAGTAAACTTACAACATAAAACAAATGCCAGTCAAACCGGGTGATGCTCCCTGAATAGGGTTTGGACAAAGAAGAGGTGGTTTGTCTGTAAAGTGTTAACCAAGTTCGGCATAAAGATATTATGTGAAGTTCCAAGTCAGTAGTTTTTATACTGTTGAAGTTACATTGTGGATAAAAAACAAATATGAAAAATAACAAAGGGCAATTACCCAAATGAAATAAAGCAGGAAGTTATGTTTTTATGCACTGCACTTCTACTCAATGAGATCTATCTACCTACAAAGTTTCTTGTTGATACCTCTAGTAGTTTCAGAGTTGTGTCCCAGACAAAGTTCAAAGTATAAATTGAACAAAGGGCAATAACTCTAAAACAAGGCAAGGCAGAATTACAGTTCTTATGCTTTTGTTGATTATACAACTTGTAGTTTCAAAGTTTTGTCCTGGGCAAGATGCGGACGGACATACGGCCAGACAGACAGACGGACATAAAGCTACAGGCCAATTGCCGGTCATGGTGGGACAAAACTGCCTGTCTGTTCTCATGCAAAAGAGTGGCCAGATCACTCTACATTAATCTGTTAGTTTCCTGGTCAAACACTTTAACCTCTAGCAAATCAGTAAAGCCACATAAAAGATGTTAGTCAAACAGTTATTGTTACTTTACTGGCAGTGAATGTAAGTTGTTATAGCAATTAAAAATACAGACAAAAGAGTTTTAACTTCAAAACATTTTCCCCTTGACAGACGCAAAGCCACTGTAAGCAAAGGAATAAGTTAAGAAAAAAAGAAAGAAAATATACAACATATAAAGACATATGAGACAAAAATTATATAACACACTAATAATATACTGGATTATTGTAAACTTAGCTACATTAAACTCACCTTAGCCGCTTCATACAATGAATATGAGTGCCTTCTTTTGAATGGCATTTTGTATACCCAAAACATCAACACAATAACAAAAGTTGTTTCCTACAACTGCTCCATAATAATACTCCACAACAACACATAGGTTTCTTAATACTGTTTGTTTTTAATAATTATTATGCTTTATCAAATATCAGTTATCTTTTGTCTAGCTTGTTATGCCACAAGGCAAACTAAATTGCAGTAGGTACAGTAATATATGTTTTCATATTGGTATTCAGTAGCACGACTAGCAAGAACAACAGGCTGATGTCATGAACTTTTCACAGTGTATCCATTAAACAGGATGGCAGACAGTTTTCTGTACACAAAAACACAACTGAATGAAACTAATTTTAATCATGGAACGACACTAGAAACAATATTCATTGTGAAAACCACTTAGTTTGAAACAATAAATGCTGATAATCAAAGATTGCTACTAAACTTCCTTAATCGTTCAACATCAAAGATGGGAAAATACTGTTCTATAAAACACACAGACAAACACAGAAAATTAAAATTCCTTATTTCCACTTTCTTTATCGTTGAAAAATATTTTTCTTTCTGAAGTCAAAAGTCGTTTCTCCTGCAATCTAATCTATCCAGGACAATGGAAAGGTGGGCATAACAGCAGACAAAACCGCAAAAGTCATTTTTGCCTTTTTGTGTTTCCACCAGGTTTGCTAATAACATATAATTTAGAAAAACAGATAAACAATTGTTGGGTTCGAACCCAAATCACTTCTTTTGTACACCTTCCATAGAGTAAGTCAATATTTAACTTGAACTGAAGCAGATTCTGCAAAAAGCAAATCTCTCCTAGTCTGAAGAAAGTAGCAATTATTGAATGGCAATAAAATCATTTCAATTGAAAAAATAACAACAGACAATTAGGCCAATTTACTCAGCAAACACTGTGTCATTTAAACAAGTACTTTGAAACAAATTTGTAATCATGCTGCTATTAACTTTCTGTTTTATTGTATATTATAACAGCCTTACTGTGGAAGAAATCTGAATTGTATTAAGGGTTATTAAAAATATTTATTATAATTGAAAAATCCTTGGTCTGCATTTCCCATATATTATATTAAATAAAAAATACAACTTAATTATAAAAAATATGCGTATACAAATTTTATCTTTTTGCACTCAGCTAAAAGCATTTTTAAATTTAATGCACTCATGCTCGATTACAAATAACGGTTCTTCGCGTAATGAATGCAACATAATGACTGACCTGCTTCATGTGTTTTCAACTTCATAAATAACTGGAATTATGCAAGCCCACAGACACAGAAGCTAAATTGCATAACTTAGATGACTTATGTGCATTTGTTAAAAACTGCAATTCCTTTCCACTCCACACTGAGCATTTATGGTATAGAGAGAAAACAAAGTATGTGACCAATATTCCCTTGTTAACAAGTTATTTTGATCTAGTAAATAAAGACACTTTCATTGAATTTGTCAAGAAGATTATACCTTTCATTCCATGTATTCGTAAAGGGGGACAATCATAACTAAATTATTTCCATGAATAGATGAAGGGAGCTCATCCTTTAAATTTGTAAAGTGATCAGAACAAACTGTAAAATTAGTAAGATAAAAAAATGCTCCATATGACTTAAAAATGAGAAGAATTTCTTTTAACAAAAATGACACTATTTTTGAACAAACCAACTCTGTTTTAAGTGTAGACATGCAGAAGTTGGAAAAAAAACTAAGCAAAGATATATAATTTTATACCTGTATATATGACACAAAGATATTTAATTCTTTAAAAAAAAACAGGAGCAGTTAGATAGAGAATATAAATGAATTGCATGTGAAAAAAAAGTGATCATTTTCTGTTAAGATCAGCAACGAATGTGAAATTGTGAATATAATGATATAAGTATCTATCACTGTATAAGCAATCAGAATTCAAACTGCACACTTTAGCAGTAATTCACTCTGACAAATCAACTAGATTTATTGCACTGCTGAGAGGCAGTTAAAAAGATTAATTTCTTTTAACAAACAAATTATTTTGGAATATCTGTTTGAAGTTGATTCAATTAATAGCCAGTAATAAACTGGCTGAACACATCACAATACGCCAGCATTTTTTCTTCTAATTTGAATGTCGATCAGAACTAATTCTGATAAATAAGAATTATTTTCAAGTTTATTTTTCCTAAAACATCAATTGTGAAATGTTCAATAGCCGATAATATCAAAGATCCAAAAAGCAGTGGCGATGATTTATTTGACATGGAACTTTAAAGTGGTAAAGATTTGGAACTGCCTGCGAGTCAAAGGACAAGCAATTATTCCCACAAATGAAATTGCCCTTCATATAAATGATTCAAAAACTCTGACAAAGTGTAAAGAAACCAGCCCAGTATTGGAATAAATCAAATTCCATTGCTTGAGAAGAGAATGTCTACATAAGAAAAGAAAACTGAGGTAAATGTAATTAAAAGTTGACAAAAGCAGCACCTTACAGTACGCACAGCTACTGATACCCTTCACAAGCTATTGGGCCACGTAAGAAAACAAATTAAACTTCAAGATAGGATAGATATTAAGGTTGTCTTTCAACATCTAAAAAAGAAGCAAGTTTTCCTAACTTTGCAATCAGTTATAAAAGAAAGATCAAATTGATGTCAATATCGTTAAAAAATATATGCCCACGCCTCAAAAATACACATTTCGTACATTTAAGAAATCTGTCACTTGCTCTTATGAAAACTGCCTTGTCATACAGAATTTTTTTTTTAATTTCACCTTTGTTACACTGACAGTATTGAAATAACAACCCCATTATCACATGTGCAACATCAAAAGGGAAACATACAATGTCTTCAGTAAGACCCAATCAGGCACTGAACTCAGGGACTCAAGCTAACATGGAGCATATCACAGCTGCGACACTATATATAGCATTGTGAGTCAATTAACGTATCGACAGCAGTGGCGGATCTAGGATTTGACCTCCAATGCTTCGACAAATGCAGGAAAGCACGTTATGTCAAACATTGTATGTGCTCATAGCCAACGTTGAATGAAAGATTCAGTCTTCTGATTGGCCCATATGGTGTTGTGAGTTATGACTTTACTTAATTACCTGCCTTCAAATTGTCGGACCAAACATCATTTCAGATGGTCCGACAAATGGCTTGTCCAAACGTCAACTCTAAAGTTCTCCCGTCAAAACATTAATTTTAAGATTGTGAGCGGCTATCAACATGATGACCCAGTTGATTAGAAAGTTATCCAGTCTTTAGAGCGAAACAATTAGGCTTTGAACTCGGGTCTCACTGACATAGCAGAGGCGGCATAGCACTATAACCATGTAAAACAATTCTGAAGTTCTCATGTTAAATCATGTCTGTGAGAAAATGAGAGGCAATGTCTATCAACGTTATGTGACACAGTTGAAAAGAGGGTCAAGTTGCCCAAGACGGAGACTTACTGGAGTACGGGGAGTCCTGGGGGGCTTCGGGGCCGCCTTCCTCTTGAGTGGGTTGTGATACATCGTCAGCTACACACACACCTCATGCTCCAGCAATCAGAATTTGTTCTCAATTACTTGTAAATGTATTCCAAAAACAATGTTTTCCCAACAAACATAACGGTTGTCACTTTCAGTCAGCAGTAATACACAGGTTGAAATCAAGGACTTACATCACACTCATATAATTCACATTCCTCTTTCCAGGGTACAGCACATGGGTATTGAAGACAAAATTCTGGTGAATAGGTGCATATGATTTCAATATTTCATAACTCTTATCAGAAAACTGACAAAACCTGTTGGCCAATCCAACCCACACTGTGATCAAGTGCCGGCACTGTTGTAAGCCATGTCTGATATCACAAACACAAAATCAGGTTCAATGGTCCTTTTTTTCATGTGCTAATCCCTAATTTGCATCATCTTTATTAGTTATTACGTCCTAATTCCTCTATAACATTAAACAACCACAGAATAAACCCCAGGTCCTTAACACCGTGTAATAATACAACGAGCACAAAATCCTGTCACAGTTGCATGGACTTGCATCCCAGTTCAATATCAGCTGCAGAGGCCCAGAGTTCCCAGTGGCTCACCAGTTGGGCCAATTAGCCCATACCTTTTGAAGAAATACCCACACGATCGTAATCTCCTCTTGTCATCTAATGGTCTTATGAAACGCCATTTCACCCATTTTGTGTCATCTTAAAGCCGCGATTGTAAAGGAACATCACTAAAATATTGACACACAGCTGAACCTTCACTGTAAGGTACGCAGACAGAGAAAGGAAGTTTCACACGATCGAGAGAACAGTTTTGTTACTAAGCAACCAAAACCTGTCTGTACTATTCAAATTGAATGTGCATAAAACTGCGATATTCTTCACTTATGACATTAACATTCCTTATCAATTTAAAGAAAAATTGATAAATTGCTAGAGGCAAAAAATATATTATCACCAAAAATTCAGATAATTTAATCCTCACTCAATTAAATGGATTTTTTGACACCGAAAATTGAGCAAATCAAATACAGGTTCGTGATCTACTCTTCCCTTATATCATGCCATACACATAGCAATGAATATCAGATTTCTCAACAAATACTGTCATTTTATTTTTCTCTATTAATTACAAACAAATCCAGTGGCTTCACGAGTATAGAGGCAATCATATATAGAATTGCCGTCATATCTCCGAAATCAGAATCACTTAAAGTGAGGTTAATCAAATACCAAACGCTATTATCTGAATAAAAATATTTACATGCCTTTTAAAACCAGGCCCCCTTAAACATTTTACACAAATAGTAAATAATTGATATAATTCAACCTAGAGTGATCATTGGTTTTACTGTAATGCGTAATAGCTTTAACAGATCTTTATCAGATCTTTATATTTCCAATAAGATATAAATCAGAGATAAGAGACAGTGAAAGATAATATTTGTTTCCAATGTTCTTGTATTTGTTACACTATTACAATTGATGAATTAGTTTACATTCAACAATCAGTAAAGGCTATAAATTTTCCCTGCCATGTGCAGTATTTCAACCTCAACTCACAAAACACTCATTGTCACATAAACTGCCTAATATCAAATAAAGCATGTGTGTACCAAATATATCAGAAACATTAAAACTTGACACTAATGATGAACGAAAATGAAGAGATCTGAAATTTTAATGCAGACAAAAGCCTCCTCTATTACAATTTTTTTCATGTATAAATAAAGTTTTTTTAATAAATAAAAAATCTAACCCCTAATTTTGGTCAAGCAAGATTAATTGAAAATTCAGGAAAAATTGAAGCAAAATTGGAAGACAAGACGACAATCACCACAAGACAAAAAACCTGCTAAACATTAAATTACATGGTAGCGCCATTACAAGGACTTCAGAGAGACCCTAGCCAGCACCCCCTGCGTTGACTGACAGACACAAGAGGCAATACTTCACCCTGAGAGGGGACACCGTGTTCAACCCAACACAGAAATGCACAACTACCAAATACTGGAAAATTATGTCAAATGTGGAAGCATTATTGCACATTATTTAGCACAATAAATTTTTTGTACATTTTTTTCACAAAAGGCAACTTTGACTGCTAATTTGTTTTGTACATTTTTGTTATGTAAGGGCAACTTTAAAGGCTATTTTTGTACATTTTTGTTATAAAAGGGAAACTTTTCAAGCTATTTTTTGTTCATTTTTGTTATATAAGAGCAACTTTTCAGGCTATTTTTTGTACATTTTTGTTATATAAGGGCAACTTTGAAGGCTATTTTTGTACATTTTCAGTTCCTTCTGGAAAAGCAATACTGATAGGTAATTTCCCTGTTGGTCCCAAACCTCATTTTTTCGCTCCACTTACTGCAAATGCCACAGCTAGAAACTTATACCATTACAGTCCCTAATTTATAAATGTTTATGATAGTGAAACGTCTCAACAACCCATTACAATCTAGTGTCACTTTCCAAACCCTCCGAGACAAGACGTAAGCCTGTGTAAACCAGGACTTCCCGGGGTGGACAAGTCACCCCCATATGAGGATCACCGCGGATTAATCTATCAAACATACTGCCGTATCATGGGTACCATTAGTCCATGGCGGCACTGAAATGATTGCTGTAATTACTTTTATCCATGAAGTGTATGGACAAAAACCTACCCTACTCCTGCACTGAGAATGGGAATAAATCAAAGGCTATAATAATATGTAGAACAGAAACACATGCAGATATATACTGTGTTTCTTAAAAGCATGATACATTATAATAGAAAGAAACTTTCTATTCATGTGTAGTTGCAAATTACCAATAAAAATAAGGCCATTTATTTTTAATCTTCTGGTTTACGAGACCGGCGACCGTATTTTTTCCAAAAGTGGAAAAAAAATAAAAAACCAAATTGCCGGTTTTTTTTTTTGCCGATGGTCGAAAAATCATGAGTACGAAAAATAGGAATAGGTCCCAGGTCCCGGATCCCGGGTTTTAGTAGCCTTGGTTTATAGAGTGACTTCCCTTTATTTCATGAGAGCATACATGTACAGGAATGAAAACATGAAACTTATTTTAATTGACTTAATTTTGATGGATTTTCTTCAAATTTTCGGCATTTATTAGCCTCATCTGTTGATCTGCATTGTGGCAGATGTGTCAATAAGTTGTGTTATATTTCTGCTTAATAATTTACGAATATTTGATACGAAATTGACATTGAATTCTGAAATGTGAAATAGAATCTATCTGTCAAAAAAGTGTGCACTACCTTTTTTGCATAAGATATAAAGGATTACCAAAATGGTTGAAAGGTTCAAAAAGGGTGGAATCTGAAAATGTTTATACTTTGATTCCTTCTTTTTGCATCAAGAAATACCACAGAAATAAGGATATATAATCTTCAAACAGATATGTATAATTTATTTATTTTAACATTTTTGTAAGAGTTTGTTTTACCGTAGTTATTTAGTTCAATTTTATGTCTTTTCTTATCCCTCTTCTGTGTATTTTCTTACCCTTCCATTAAATCTTTAAACTATCATGACTTTTGTTTACCAACATATAATTGAAAAAATCTTTGGTAACTTGTTCAATTATAAATTTGCAATATCTTTTACATTGACATTAATAAGGTATAAATACAATTTATCTTTATACATTTGTAAATTGCAGATGAATGATAAAAAATATAAGAAAATATCCAAAAATGTTTGTTTTACATACATTTAATTTCTTGTTAAAACATTATGATTAAATATTTTAAATCAATAAATGCAAAATTTAATAACCTTTCCAAATATGTATAATATCATAGGGGTTTTTAAGAGAAAAACAAAATTTGACAATAAATGTCAATTGTTTGGCAAATAAAACTTATATTTTTAATTTTTAATCAAGATTCGTTTAACCCCTTATTATTTTATCTTAATTTATCTATGTGTAACATGACTCATACTACAGTGATTTGTTTTTGGGTGTCTTCTAGATACATGTAAACATGTTTTTTTTAATTATATAATGAATTTGATCATACATACTCGTTAAAGTTTTTTTATTCTTTTTCTTGTATTGTAAAATATACAGTATGCCTCTATATTTTTTTGCCATACCAATGTTGGACATACATATACATCAATACATAATGTATACCTTTATATAACTCTTCGATCAGTTCACATTTTTCAACATTTTATGTTTGATCATGAATTTTGGCTTCTT
>Ga0224511_10002616_pt1 | contig 12284 bp, 8 predicted proteins | sample SF_May12_sed_USG_2_FD_169988 | JGI IMG/M metagenome (GOLD analysis project Ga0224511, IMG submission 169988) | Sediment microbial communities from San Francisco Bay, California, United States - SF_May12_sed_USGS_8_1 | ecosystem: Environmental > Aquatic > Marine > Sediment | place: USA... | reverse complement strand
TGCATGCAGGAGTGACCAAACGGCGGTATACCCTGGATACGGCGGTATACCCTGGATCAATTTCAGTTAGCGTATGTTTAGAACCAACACAAATATCATCAGTGTTTCTAAATCTGTCACGCATGGCAAAAGTCACAGCCCGTGTTGACCCAGGGCTGATCTCACGCCAGTCGAGAGTACTGATCGTGCTGAATAGCTCTCTTATCCGCCTAGACTTATAGCTAATCAAATACAGGCTCTGTTTGATTATGAGCAGATTTCTCACCAATGTCTTTATTCCGTATAGGAGGATAACTCCCTCTGTGCGCAAGACTGCATCGCAGTGGCTTATGGGATTATTTACAGCTACCAAGGCATTAATCTGAGCATGACTGATGATGGCACGGGATCATGGGTGGAGAGACATATAGAGAATCATTAATCCCTGCTGGAATGAACCTATAGCCTAACATGTAGGTGGGTAGGGGAAGGGGGCAAACGGTGCCACGGCACACAGGGTGGGATACCTCAGTGGTAGATCATTGCGCCTGTAAAAGTCTAGGATTGTGCTAATGACAAACTCCTGTTGTGAGGTTGAGCTCCTCACTTCAGCTCAAAAACAAAAACAAGCATCACCATGGGGTGGAGCGTTGATACTGACTCGTGGTGCTCTGAGTTAAGCCGTAACCCGGCAGCTCAGGTCTGATTTGGATTGCATGAAAGTGTGAATAGCTTTTGCTGACGGAGACTTATCCTACATCAGTGACATGCTGGCATTGCTGCATGCCTGTATGACACCTTCTCGGAACAGACCTATACGATTGAGTCTGTTGGTAGAGAGGATGCAGATTTATGAAAATTTCGGATATATTTTGCAGAGGGTAAATTCTACAGTGATTGGTTAAAAATTGTAATTATATGACAGCTGATATGCTGTCCGGTTTGCGTGAATGCAGCACTGTTTGCCTATGTGAGTCGGTGATTTGATTTGATTTTTATTTTACTAGAAGTCTTTTACATTAACCCCCAGGAAGCGAAGAAAGCATTAATCAAAGACATTGGTCCGGTAAACAGAGTCCATTTGACATTCCTGGTCACCGTTGAAAACATCATGAGCCAACTTACAGCTCCAAAGTCATTTTAGTAGCAGCAGTCTGGTAGATACAGAATCAACATTCTCTGGGACTTGGTAGGGTTGAGAGATATGGCGTGTCACTGTTGAGTGTAGCAGAATAATGTCTGCATGTATGCTATATATGCAACATGAGAGATTACTGGGTATAATTTATAGATTGAAAATATAATGCATATTCCAGGCACCCCCAATGGCAGTATAATTGCGCAGGTGCTCTCACTCACTTGCTCGCCTGGCCGCCTTCCGTGAATAACTGGTGTGCTGCCTGATGCCTGCTTGTTATTAAAGAGATCACTGATGCAACGGTTTGACATTCTGACATTCGAAAATAATCCTAGGGTTAGTGTCATCTTTGCCCAATCGATAAGAATAGAGCCCCAATTATGAGGTCTCATTACCATTGTTACGAAATGATAATAAAGGCCTAATCTCATGAATGAATTTATCGATTCCTAAGCTTGACATAGTTTCAGCGGAAGCTACGCTATTGACCCTACCCAAATAGAGGGAGACTTAATTTGACTATTGTGCTTATGATGTGGACGGTGAATCATACCCACATACCTATAAGCCGCCTATGGACTGAACCTTGAGAAAATACAAGATTTCTTTTTGAAGCTAATCATTCATTTTTTACAAATATTTCTAATCATGCGGGAGCAACCGATGTGCCAATCACCGACTAATGGTGTAGCGCACGATTTCATTTCTACTTATTGATAGATATATAAATAACAGTCATTTTTATTTATTAATGCAGATCTCAATATAAAATTGATGAGAGAATAACTTCATGGAATTCAGCGGGGTGGGGAACGTACACATCTCGCAGTAGACTTCTTGCTTCCTCCTTATAGACTTATTCTGCTTTTTACACAGGGCAGAGAATAACTGTATGACACAGGATTCTCAGGTCACCAATTCAGAATCGAGCCAGGAGTTTTGGTCAGGACCAAATGCTATTCACGAGAGACACGCCCGCTCAATAAAAAGCAACTGCTGGATATCATATCACATGATAGAATATAGGGGACAGACGGCTCAGCGAAATCCTATCAGGAATTAATCTCACTGGTCCCACCGCGCTTTTGTGGTGAACGAATGACTGACCCTGGTTCAATGCCTAGATCTGTTATAATTGGCAGCAGTACTAGCGGGAAATCATCATACATTCCATCTTGGCTGATGAGAAGTGATTATTGCATAACGGTGTGTCAGCGGACCTCTGGTAACGGGTGCTGACCCTGTGTAGCAGAAGTCCACTCTATTTAGGAAGTTACAACACAGTCTGCTGAATCATCTCCCCAGCTGATTAGGTTATCAGTACTGTAATCGCGCAACCGTTGCATTGGGCTCATTGCGCGGGTTTCATGGTACAAATGTCATGGCTATGATTCAATGACTGGGATTGTTTATCCAATGAATACAGACGCGTGCTATAACATTCAACAAGTGTGGGAAAGTTAGGCCTTGTAACCGAATACAATGATATAAAATATTGTATCGTTGCTAGCCGCGTGGGATCAAACTGATAACATATGGTTCACATGCCCCTTATCTCAGCCATGTTTGCGCTTCAAACCCTTATAAAATTTGCCATGTTTTGATCCTTCATTATCGGCCACCAAGTAGCTGGACCATAGAGATAGATATGGAATTCTCAGTTGCCACGCGCGAGCGCATAAAATCTATGAAAAAGACACATCATGGGAAAGATCAAATACAATGACTAATAGCCATAAAAAGTGACTGGTAGTGCCAACTGGCAATGATATCAAAGGCAGCATATGGGAGCAACACTGGCGTGGGCCATGAGGTCAGTAACGTTCTGTCATTCCAGTATTTCTAGTCCAAACTGACCAGCATACAGTCCAACTACTGCTACGGTCAATGGTACCAACGTTACCCAGTACCATGGTGTCCTAGTTGGCGTAGGTCCATCTCCTGAATCTATTCCTGGTGTCTGCTGCATTAGACATTAGACATTCCAAGTAATAGTTCCGTCTGGAACGCTCTGAATTCGGTCACAGCTGCGTTTGGTGACTCTGTGACAACTAGAAGGTATGAATAACTGAATGTGATGAATCTCATCATGAGAGCACCTGCTGACAGGTCCTGCTATAATGCCTTGGCTCTAACAGCAGTAGGGGGGGGGGGGTATATGGCTGAACCAGAAAGCCATAGGACTGATTTTAAACCAGGCCATTAGCTGATTGTGTTTACAAAAATGCTAATGGACTTGAAATTATTTAGATACATTCTGTGAATATTTGTCAAATCTCCAAATCCTATTCGCTATGTTTGGACAGGTAAGGTTCTCAGCTCAATACAGTTGGCCAAAGGACACATACAAATCTAGCAACAAACACAAAACAGGGGCCTTTGTCATGACATTTTTAACATGATTTGTAGAAACCTTATACTAATAATCTGCTTGTTGGCAGTGTATTGACCACAATGTTGCTACATGCTGATAAATCTCTCTAATGAGTGCATTAGGGACTTTCACAAAACAATTTCAGATAAGAGGTGACTGAAATTAACTCACGCCAACTTCTTCACAGGTGCGCTACCGCTGGTCACACCTTTAATCAAGCTACACAAAAGGGAGGTGTAAAGCTATTAACTTTGAGGTCTATTTCATTATCCATGCTAAAGGTTGCTGATCCTCTATATTAAACCTTATGTTGGGCCCTTGTGAGAAAAACTCAATTTTCCCACATAATACATGGTCAAATTGTTTTGATATGATTAAAATTTAATATCTGCAGGCTTGTGATGTCCCATGTGCTGGCTGCTGCGGGCAAACATTTGTTGATTCACCAGAGGAGTTTGACACTGTTTGTAATAACTTGTCTCTGGAGAAAATAAATTTATGCCACACGACAACCCGCTACCAGGCGTCAGATACCCGCTCCAGCTTTCACAGATTAGCTCTGCTGGTGTCTGACGCCTGGTTGCTACCCATTGCCAGAGGGAGCAGTCACATAGGCAAAAAACGGACCTCAGACTCGGAGAAGCTGTACTCAATATCAATCCTTCCAAAGATTCCAGAGCTTTTAAAATATGTGCGGGTTGCATTCATCCAACCGACATAGAGAAAAATTGAGCTCAAAAGGGCAGGAGAGTCTGTTCTATGGTGAAATTCAGTATTATGATTCCGTTTGAACAGCTTTTTGATTGAACAATAAAATATTTCATTCTTGGGGTGTCTTTTGAATACAGGAATCACTGTAACTTCCCACTACCGACCAAAACAGAATGATCCTAGTTCTATAATTTCAGATGCAAATTGTTGATTTTTGGCATCATAGGCAACTGATGCATAATCTGAATACAGAAAAGACAATACCAGGTGATTGAAAATCTATTCTTGTGCCAGATATAGGTGATTCTCTGAATTGAGTTTGATGGGACTTTATGCTGTTGGCGCAGAGAGGCCTGTGACCTCATCGACCGAGGTGATTTATGGGACGATACATTGGGTGACACTGCATTGTGTTGTTCTTTTCATTCATCACTCCAGGTGTTAGTGGGTCAGACCAAGAGCATGAGCACCCTGCCTCCATATATCCCAAATTCTGCCTCCAGAGACATAACTAGATCTCTAGTCAAAATATCTCCAAATGGAAACAATTGCCCAGCTGATGAACAAGGATTTTCTCACACTAAAAGCCATGTTTTTCCTATTATGTCAAGCCTGACATGCGTTAGATTGGCCCCTGTCCAAGATCTCACACTCAACAATTCCCAGGCAGCCATCTAGTCACAATAGCTACTGTAACTGACCACTGCAAGGCTTATTTGACATGAACTGGACTGCTGATGGAACAGGCAAAAGACTATTATTCAAAAGAAACAGTTTCTTTTTGATAACATTCATAAAGTATGCAAGTGATTGATGACATAAATAAGTGCACTTAAAATTGGAATAGCCTCTAAACAACAGAACAAAATTTATAGCTCACACCCAACTGCTATGTCTCTCCCATGAATAGCTAAAGCCAAATGCGTCTTTTGATGTACAATTTATACAGGCGACTTATATAAAGCACCAGTTCCCACACTCTGGCCATAGCATCTCCAGATCTGTGACAACATTATAGGTGTGTAATGGGTAGTTGGTGAGGCCACCAAGGGTTTATGTCCACATAAAGAGGTATTTCTAATACATTCTGGAGACCCTGGGATCAATGCTGGTTTGGAATGGGTTTTCAGGATAGAGAATTACTGCCAAGAGATTTATGAAAACAACAAGAAATGGAGAGATACGATCATAGGCTGTGACAGTCATCAGGGCATGACTCAATCTGTTTGGAAGACATTCATCTCACGTAGGCCCAAAGGATGGCATATATCTTAATAGCCTTAACTAGGAATAACTCCACTATCATAGCTTGTTTTATTTGAAACTTAATAGGCAGATTTGTCAGTTCTTATTTGGAGCCAAGAAGGATGAGTCAGCTCCGGTCACCTTCAAGTCTCTCTGCGTCTCTCGGAGTAAGCTTGCCGACTTTGATGATGTGTACCAATTACGAGCCAAGTAAATTTACACAATGATTATCCTTGAAACTTAGTGCAGGGTTGTGACTCACTCACACTTTTCACTTGTGTAATTTATTCACTGCGAGACTCCTGTCTCGAACTGTCAATTGTTCACACGTCTCTGTTTAATTGTCAACAAGGCACTGTCCTTCTCACATTCTTGTTTTCTTACTTTTTCTACTCATCTAAACCACTTGATGCCACTATTGTACCACCCGCTCACTCACCCAGCTGATGGGTTTTCACAAGTATGTGGCATGCCTGCAGGATGACATGGCAATTTCAGCCTGAGACTGCACAAATAATCAGCAACCAGGATCTGGCAGAAGACCCAAACAGATAAAATGACATAGGGTACCCTAGCTTGTACAGCGGAGTCTGAATTCAAAGAAAGCTTTTTTGGCCCTTTGAGAGTCATAATAATGTTTTGAGATTATTGCTGACAACTCATAGCTATATAGATGGCCTGTAACTACCCGTTCCGCTGGGACAAGCCGAGCGAGCGCAATCGTCTGCGGGCAATGAGATTATCCACCATCGGGTTGGCCTGTGCTCCTAATCAGCTCAGATCGTGTGACAACAAAACTAATTTGCTATGTTGACACTCTTGTGAACCTGAAGGCGTGAAGATTTGACACATCATGCTGTGGATAATCCAGTAATTAAAGGCCAGTGCTTCAATAATAAACAGCAATCATCAAATATATTTCATCAACTCTGGCAGAATGATTGCCGTGAGAATGACCGCCACAGATTCCAGAACAACAGTTTTTCGACATTGAAATCCATCATTAGAACAGGCAAACTCAGCTCCCTGAGCTTGTTACACAAGCTTTATCCCCTGTCATCTTCATGCTGGCATGTGTTGCCAGCTTTCAAGAAAGAAACTTTCACATGCGACAAAACATCGGAGCTGTGTGATCCAATTTGATCCCACACTCCTGAATGGCCCACTATATTGCATGAAGCACGCTTGATTTGCCAAATATGCATCCAAATGCTTCAACAATCTTTTGACAATCGTCAAGAGTGTGCATAAGCCTTGGGGAACATGGTACTTGTATCTTAACTCGTGTTTCACACGACTAACACCCACCGCTTCCCAGATACCAAACAATAAAGCTGACATGGCATCAACAGCGATAAGAAGACACTTGTAAAAATATTGCAGAATGTTTGGTCAGATTTGTGTCCTCAGCCCAGGAGTCCGTTGACTGAAGAATGGCTATACAAATTGAGAAACACAAATGGAACATGACGTTATGCATGTGTGTGTTACCATCATGCAGCGACAAGACCACACACTGTTTCAGGACCCTTCTTGCGTGGTCGTTATTGATTGCATTTTTTGGATTACTGGCCTGCGCGGGTGGCAGCTGTATGATCTCATTTACCATAAAGATAAACATTGCACTTTGCGGGTACCCAGGTAGCAGACTTTTAGCCGCAAATGATGAGCTCGCCTGCTGCCTACCTGGCCACTGAGGTGAACGGAGAAGTTGACAAGCATGGGAAAGGTCAGCACCAATTATTACTTCTCCGGAGCATCTGAGCATCCAAGAGCGCACTGGTATATAGGTTGTTTTAACAACTGGGACAGGTTATTGAATTGCACTGACATTATTGGCACATGGACACCAATTGCCTATAGAAATATCATGGCTGGAATTATTTTTGGGGGCAAAACTATTAGACTAATGGTGTGGTTTCTAATCACAGTGCATATATGGGAATATCTATGCAGATCAAATTCGGAAACAAAACACAGAAGTTTTGTATACAAGCCATTACTGCAGGAGCTTATGATAACAGATTATCAGCTGGTGATGTAAACTTTATTGCTTTACAAACAAGGTCACATTCAATCATAGAGTTCTGTGGATTTTCCCAGGCATGGCTGAACAAGGGTAGCACCTCTAATCACACAGTGTGTTTACTAATTGCTAGCCCAAGTACTCTGTCTTTTGTCATAATGATAATTATCTATTTTCCTATCCGTTTCATTTTCACACCAGGTAGATGCTGGCACCCGTGTGAGCGCAAGGGGTCACGCTACTCTTACTTGTTTATTCCTCATTTATTTCAATTAAAGATTGTTGATAGTGTTAATTATAAAAGCCATAGCACTGCAGTTTACATTAAGTGCCCATGTCTTTTCATGCTCCAGGCCATGTTCAATTGTAGCAGGAGTTCTAACAAAAATACCAAAGCTGTGTTTAAGCATAATGTGATTTCACCCTTTCAAGAAGTCAAGTAGACTACCAAGGCTATTGATACCATCATAATTTGTCAAACTTAGCAAGCACAAAAGCGAGCTCGAATTCCCACGTGAGGAAGAAAAGAATGTTTGAAAATTTAACTGTGGCTAATCAGCTTTGCATCATGATCTCTGATTGACTATGAGGGCTCGTGCCATTCGACTCGCTTTCCCACGATAATCAATCCCAGCAGACAATGAATAGAGGAAAGCCTAGTGATTTGATTACACACGTAGTCAAAAGGGTAGGTATTGCATTAACATAAAGGTTGCTTATTCGGCAAGATAACATCACAGTATCAACATGTCATAGGGAATGGGCGTTTATAAGATCACCTATTCATGTGACAGATGGGACAAACTTTTCCTTATCCATGGGAGCATCGTCGCTTTGCCTCTGGTTATTTCGGGTGAGATAGCCTGGCACGCGATACACAAAAATTCCCATAGTGAAATAGAGACCCGTGACTTACTTGTAATGCAAACTGTAGCTTCATTTTCTTATCAGTCAGTAAATAAATCAGGCACATCAGCACCCAGACAGAGCATTATTCTGCTCTTTTTATAGCCGCTGCTTCATACATCAAGAAGCTGGTACATCATTACAATACAAACAGCTGTGAATTCTACAATGATGTGAAGTAATTATACCAATTTCTGACCAAAGAAGTGTGCTGAAGGTTGAATCATTTCCCTTGATGGCAAAGGCCAGTTGATATTAGGAAATCAGTTTCATCAAATGAAATAAATCAGCTAATTGAAACTGTTGAGGTGGGTTCTCATGAGTCATGAGCCGCTTTGGAGAGATATGGAATTCCGGAATTTGTTTTGTTTTTGAACTGATTATTTTGTCACCTTGCTAAGTTATTTATTTCATTTAGCTATCTGGCCACTGCCTAATGCTTACATAAACTAGCAGAGAATTATTTCTGGAAACCTAGAAATGTTTAACCAAACAGTAGACAGCTGACAGGGGAGTGAGTGACCTGTTTTGACTGTATGAAGCCAGAACCAGTCGCCATCCTTCCCAGAGGAGGCTGCCAGTTGTTTATGCATCTGTCTTTATTACAATGCACTCCTCATCCCGCCTAGCATGGGAACCCATACCCATGGCTTTGATGTGATGTAACAGTGTTTTCCCACACACAGGCCAGGCATAGCGTATCACTTGTGGCAGGTGCAAACTAGCGCCTTTGTGGGCGGAGTTTTCCCAGCGTGTGCCGTAATATAGTTTATAGGCTTCCAATACTGCTCAATAGAAGAGCGACTATTGGCTAATGGGCATAATTCTCGCGTCTAATTGGTTAGTGGCACATTCCAATTGGGGATACCTCGCCTTATAAAGAGAATTTCGCCGAAGGATACCCATCACTGACTCGATATTATTGCAACTACGCGAACTGGTCTAAAAGCATTCATATACAACATGAAGGCAGGAGGTCTAACCAAACCAGACACAAACTCTAACAGAAGGGTAAGCATTCTTTACAAAAAAAATGTGCTATTTTGGAATACATTTATGTGACATCATGCCTTCATTGTATGTACTTGGTGACTTAACTGATTTTCTTATGGTTTGCAGGTATTGAAGCCCATTATAGAGAAGAGGCGACGAGAACGTATCAATAACCACCTCGAGGAACTTAAAAACCTGGTCTGTGGTAACACTCGGTCTAAACTAGAAAAGGCAGACATTTTGGAACTCACAGTGAACCATTTAAGAAAGCTAATCACTTCACAGCGTAGAACACACAACGTACCACAGAAAGTTATGGACACTAGTCGACCTTATTTGCCGTGCTCACAGGAAGTACAGAGATTCATGGTCGGATCTGAGAACATTTACCAGACACAGGCTCAGGCCATCTACGCTGCAAATCAAAGACTATCATCCGTGGGCTCACCTATAGAGCTAAGTCCACAGTCATCACCGGCTAGACCACAGTCCTTTGTGTTTCTACCTGTTGACAATAGTAAAGTGTACACTAATACGATTAAGCAGGAACTGTGGCGCCCTTGGTAGCTTTATTGTCACCCATTTTGATCTCATTATATATTATTCAGTCTTCCGAAAGAATGCATTGCCAAAGAGATTTTTTAAGTCACAGATTTTTATTGGTGCTAGATATAACGGACTACTTCTGTCTTCATTTGAATAGTTGATGTCAGGCAGTTTTGGCAGTTTGGGTCTCAAGCCATCTGCCTCTGCTTAATTCGTATTGGACAAAGAATGCTCAGGCGGCAAACTTGAATTCCTATACACCTGCTTTTACCTGTTTTGACACAGAACTGTACACTATTTTCTTTGTTACACAACATCACAATTAAAATTATTTTCTTACACTCTCAAACGATTCCTTTATAAACTTAAGGTTGGTTCACAATGTTGCTTTTCCTCCCAAGATGCAACTGAGTTCGTTATATCCATGGTGAATCAAAAGGATAGATTTGATAACCCGCAGTTATGTAGGCTTGTGAGGCTGTGCATGGCCTATTCTCCCTGTGTGAAAGTCAAACAAACCCAAGAGAGACACTTGTGAGTCAAACTGAACAAAGTTAATATGATGGGCTCGTCGACCTACTGGGAACACGCGAAGCTACTGGGTTTGCACTAGAATTGATTGTCAATGCCTCATGTAATTTTGGCATGTGCCATCAGAACATCCTAGTAATATTCCCAGCTCAAAGAGTGCTGACAGCTCAGCCATGTAAATACCCATCGCTTTGTGTTTTCCCATAAGTAGGTATAATGCTATGACATACCAAACTGACACATTAATTGATATACAAGACCCGGTTACACTGGGAAAAAAACTACCGACAGTTGTTTCTACACTCCATAGGCACACTTTAGTTACGCTCAGTACCCTCAGGGTGTTGTCAGAATATTGTACTGGTTCATGGCCAATTTATTCACTAATTCAAGTGCCGTAAATGAGTAGGGTCCCACTAAATAGACAATATGCTATGGTTTTCAGTTACCCTTGAACCAGCTGTTATGAATTGTGTTCCCATACGACTTGAGGTCTATGGTCTACAAGTGGATGAGCAGGCTTCCTTATCGGAATGTCAAGCACTATCTCATAGTGTCAGTTTCATACGAAGAAGTGATAAAGGGTTAATTATATCACTTATTGGTGAGACCTAAAGCTACTTTATAAGCTTCTGTGACATGTTGCTGGTATAAGCAGATGGATTTGATGTTTTTACGAGTACATCACTTCACAAGTAGGGGAAGTGGCCTTCGTGAATTGCTTGCAACATACTAGGGTTGCTGGTCACGCTGTAATGAAGTAGTTCAAAAGATAAAAAGGTAGGTCAGTCCATAGAGAATGATCCTGTCGTGGCTAGCTTGGATCTTGCAACGTCGTGGTGTGTACAGTATGTACCGATGTGGAAATACATGGTTTGCATTTTACCGATTCTAGAAATTCCAGCATGCTAAGGGATGACAACTCCTAGTTGAGCAGCAACCACTATGTAAGACCGCTGCATAGTTTGTTTTGGTAGGAGTTCACAGTCAGTCAAGTGCGAAAGTAGCCACATTTTGCACTGGTTTAGGATTTAATGTTCACATGATAACTCAATACTTACATCGAATGTAACCCAAGACAAAGTGTACATCCAGAAATTTTTGGAACAATCTGTTTTTAATGCTTACATTCAAATATGAGTTTGATATCGGCATAAGAAATGTTAATGATCCTATACCAAGTAAAGAAAAGTGAAATATTTGTAGCATTTACATACTCATCCAAATGTGTCAGAGCACCCAGCGAGTATGCCATGGGGTACAGTACCAGTAATTTCAACATCTCGTCTAGAAAGCTAGAAATAACATAGTTTAAGTGACCAAGAGTAGTGAGACTAAAATCTTTGGATACAAAACGTTGGCAAACCGAGACGCTACATTATGATAGATTATGATCGTTATCAATTCATACTGCGGGAGCAGTTCTCGTCTATCATTACACCGTGCCCTTAACCAGATTGCTATCAGTTTGCAAAGCGGGATGTTTTGTTTCCAAAACAGCAGTGTGATACAACACAGAGATAATAATACAATTTGTTACGCTTTGATGACACCTTAGGCGAGATAATCCGTGTGAAAACTAGATCGCACTGTTTGAGAGTGATGAAATAATCATAAGGTAAAGCACTTTGGGTGCCGTTTGGCCAGGGAAGGGCAAGGTTCCCATGCTACCAACTCAGCAGGTGAATGGGAACACAAACTCCTAAAAATAAAATTGCACCAAATTTTAAAGCAAATTATTGAAGAAATTTATGCAAACCATTAAATCTTGACAGGATTGCAAATGGTTGTACTTAGAAATTAAAAAGGCATACGTTTTTAGATAAACATACATA
>Ga0224511_10002615_pt1 | contig 12285 bp, 6 predicted proteins | sample SF_May12_sed_USG_2_FD_169988 | JGI IMG/M metagenome (GOLD analysis project Ga0224511, IMG submission 169988) | Sediment microbial communities from San Francisco Bay, California, United States - SF_May12_sed_USGS_8_1 | ecosystem: Environmental > Aquatic > Marine > Sediment | place: USA... | reverse complement strand
CCGCACGCGTTGAAGCCACAGAATATAAGCAGGGGCACCGCTAAGCAGTTATTTTCCACCTTCACACAATGATCAATATCTAAATGCATGGCTAAGAAAAAGGTAAAGCAGAGAATTGTACAGTAAATGGAATACATGAAACATCATTTCGCAGTACAAACATGTCCTACAAGACTGAGTAAATAGACCTAAGAGTTTGAGGGTAAGCTAACCTAACCAAACAGCATCATTTGTTGACATCACCCGCCGAGAACTCTGCTACTCATTCCTAAGAAGGAAGAGGAGGATTGTCAAAGACCGTAGGGGTGATCTTAACCCTTATGCCTGCTTCAAACAATCGCATCTGGATTTTCACCTTTCAGCACCCCACCTGGAGATCAGAGGCAGTGTCTCTAGCCTGAGCCACGTTGGATACCACAGCATCTATGCCGTACTATCCGGCCTGGCTCACCCTGTACATATAGTGTCCTTTCTCACTAACAGTGGTTTGTGTTATTGCAGATTCTCAACCAAATATATGGCAGACAGCATAGATAAAGGATACAGTGCTTTATTACTTTATATTTCCTGACAGCCACTTCCTCAATGACCATATCTATGCAGCAAGCAACGAGTCCAGTAAAAACTCCAATGAAGAACATAACAACCCAGCGGAGCACCTGCTTCTTCATGACAAACTACAAACCGAAATTCCAAATGGCCATATCCCTGAGTGAACCAAAACAAAAAGTCTATATGAAGGAATACGAGTTAATCTACGCATTGAACAGACCTAGAACACAGCTGGCTTCACCATATCACATTTCTTATCTTTGCTATTTTAAATCATTCCCATCATAGGTGTGGGCAAATTTGAACCTTATATGAAGTTATGAGGAACACTAAGCGAACACATTCATTCGGTCTCAGTACCAATCAAGCTCAAGATATTGATATTCTATTCTATTGAATAAGCGCCAATTTTGATGTACGCCAATGTACATCCATACCTTTGAAAAATCACGATACAAGCATGACAGATAGCTCACACACCGAATCAGACAGTTTACCTTATATCCTCTTGTTTTCTGTTCTTCCAAAAACAGTTCATTTTCACATGTGTCATAATCCAAACTCTACAATTTGAAATGCTAATTTTCCAACTTAAACAAGCTTTTCATGGATACAAAGACAGCATAATTTCTATTCATTCCAGTGTTTCTTCGGGTTGTACCTGTGATTCACGGCACTAGAGTAAGGTATTGCGAAATGCACCAACTATAGCTGGCAAGAAAAGTGTGGCAATGAACTTACTTTGAACTTTGCGAGGAGCAGTTGATCCTCTTGAATGCGTGTATACTCCTTGGCAGCATTTTCTGCCTCCTCATCAGCTGAAAATGATCGCGATGTTGACTCCTCTTGGTACTCTAAAGCCCTCAAATCTTCTTCGATATGAGTGTGTGGCTGCAAGGCAATGAGTTACATTAATTATTAATCTCGCAGTCAAGCTTGTCGCTCATATCTTAAATCATAACACCGAAGTGAGTCAGCAGATAAACATTAGTCATTAGTGATAAGAAATACTACTTTATCGAAGGCCATCAGAGTTCAATACAATATCAAACATTAAATCTTGGATATCATATATTTTAATTTTTGTTTTTGGAATCAAACACTAAACGATGTATTCATTCAATTTTTTAAACTTCACAGATTTGTCACTGACTGAGTGGGTCAGTCAGTCGCAGAATGACGCGAAAGGGTGACCCAGTCACTGACTCACAGTCAGTGAGTCACTCACTCAGTCTCACTGACTGAGTGAGGCTGAGTGAGTCGCCAATATTACAATCACTCAGTCACTGCCACTCAGTCATTCGCATCCCAGTCAGTGACGTAAGTGACTGACAGTCACAATGAGGACTGTGAGTGTCACTCTCATCATGCCTCATGAGTCAGTCACGTCAGTGTTGCTCTTGCTGACTTGCTCACGTCACTAACTGTGAGTGTGACTGACTGACCCGCTCATTCACAGTCACTCTCACTCACGTCACTCACTGTCACACTCACTGTGACCGCACTCACAATTATTACTACTAAGCTAACCCCTACCTGTATGAGATGTCTGGGGCGGCGACTCAACAAAGGTCTTCTTTCTGACTCAGCCTCGGAGTTCATCGTGTATTCTCCGTCCGCGCACACCGGTCCGGTGCAGAAATCAGGAACAGAACTAGATCGAGCAGAGGATACAAAACAGAGCGTACGGCAAAATCTTATGACTGGGGTTATAGCCCTCGCTGAGTCCCTAATCACAGGCGATTTGATTGGCTCAGTCTAAATAGGCCAATGGGACACTCAGTAATAAATTAGCGGAACTGGCGACCCAGCTGTAGAAACTAAAAACAAGATGAGCTTGAACCTGGAGCTACCCATCCTGTTAGTTGCCCATTATTGAGTCATTCGATACGGGTTGCCATTTGTGATTAGCCAACTAACGACCCACGCCTATCGGTAGGTTTACGCTGTTGAAAGACTGACTGCGAGTATGAGTCACTCAGTTACACTCACTAAATCTAAATTAGTAAATTATTTTAGTAAATAACTAAGTAAATTAGTAATGCTATTGCAACTCTAACTGTAAATTAGTTATAGGTAAAATTAGACTTATCAGTATCACTGTCAGTTGTCAATCACTAATCACTGAATCAGTCGAGTCAGTGACTCAGTCAATCAATACCAGTCACTGAGAGTGTGACCGAGTATGAGTCACTCTCTGGTTGACTGACTCTGACTGCTCTCCATTGGCACTCTCTGATTCCTTTGGATTGACTGGCCCTCTGCTCTAGTCATTGTGATTGTGACTGACACTGAGCTTGATTCGGCAATAATCAGTCACTCATTCAGTCGACTCAAGTCAAGAGTTACTGCTACTGCTAATGCTAGCATGCATCTATTGATGCTCTCTCGGTCTCTGTTGTGTTGATGATTTCTCAAGCAATCGAGCAAAGCTAATGGCATAATAAATTTGAGATACTGAAAATCGTTATGTTACGAATGTTAAAGAGCTGTGTTGTCATCTATGTAATATAATTGGGGAACATCAAATGAAATTTCATGCCTTTGGACTCTTTCTATTCAGCTAGTAAAATAGAGTAGGCTCCACACATGATGACCACTGCTTTATGGCCCACTTTTAGTGTAACGAACGGTGTGTCATGTGTATATATACTAACTTTTTAGGATTTTGCAATGAAGGTTCGTATCAGAGATCTGCGAAAAAACATATGTAAAAGTCTAACAATAACTACTGGCACACTCGATGAGCTTTTGTCAAGCCTAGAAGCAGAGTTGGGATGTTCAAGGTAAGCATGAGTAATTTGAGAAAAACATCTATAACCTAATTCGGGTACATACATTGTTGTAAAACTAATGGCTCATGTCACTGATGCAATTTGTATATGAACTCCTGTTTTTTAGGTCCGACATTCAACTTAGTTTAAACTATGGGAAATCCTTCCTTGATATTGGACTTGATAATGATACGCAGCTGTCCTCACTGGGGGTAGTCAGTGGTGACCTTATCACAGTCAAACTTCCTGAAACTAATCATTTAGCGGCATCTTCTGTGGCTTCAAACCAATCATCTGCTAGCACCAATAACCCAAGCCATCCAGCTAATGTCCCCTGTGAAAGAAGCCAATCAACGGCCATTGCCAGTGGATCAAACCAACCAGAACGGTGTCATTCGGGAAACACCCCAGTGCCGTCTAATGACACTCCTCATTCTGAAATGGATGCTCAGACTTTAGATGATGAGACTAGAAAAGAAATAAATAAATATCTTAGTGAGCCTATACTTCTACGCGAGTCATCCTCGGATCAGATTCCACATTCATTTCAAATGTTGCTCTCTGAGAATCAGTCACAAACCCCTGGCGACACAATGTTTCTCACGCTACACACCCTAATGACTGAAAGCGGCTTCAACACAACTCTACCTGCAAAGGTAAACTCAATGAATGCTGAACCAAGAACATCTTAAATTGTCACCATGTAGATAGTGAGCTACTGCAACGTACTGCATCCAGAACACCATTCAAACAACACTAGTTTCATTTATATGTCCTAGTGTTCGCTTTTGTTTTTTATCTCACGGACTGTATTTCCAATAAGCTAGGCTAGGGAGTTTGGTAACTAATAGAGAATTAATACATGATTTGATGCTCTATCCAACCCATGCCTAGTGGTTTCCTCTACTCTTTCAGGAGATTTTGAGCTCATCTCGATCTACCGCAAGCTCTTATAAACTTCAGTATACCTGGTATGGTATGCCTGCTGGCCACCTGGTGTGTGTCGTTATCGGCCATAACATCATTGCACACGGTAAGGGGTTACCTGACGAACCAGTGCATACCTTACCGTATAGTTTGCCAGTGTGATAATGCCTCATGGTCTGCGCTGGCCCAGAAAAGCACGTAATGGTTTGTATTATCTAGAGGATGAAAGCTTACAGACTGAGTCAATAGTAAGCTAACTTTTTTTCAGGTTAAGCTTGTTTCCGTTGCAGGGCTAGTATCAGGATCAACCAGTCACCACCTCAGTCTAAACATGATGTCATACATCTCCGACTCGTTATGTCAGCTACGTAACCTGAGACGCCTTTCCACTGTTTTCAAAGATCGATTTGTGGTCCCATTCTTACTGAATGTCCAAGCCGGTTAGTACTTGTGACTCATTGAAACAGTTTTGCTTTTCCTTTGAGACATTGCTAATCACTATCCGGGCACGAAAATCATAGATGATGTTGATCATCATACATGTAGGTAACCATAGATAGTGGTTAAATTGTAATAGTGTTTGGTATTCGGATGAGAACGCCGAAAGGACCCTCAAAAATGTTTAAGGTGACAATAAATGAGTTTTTACTTGATAATAGACCTTTTTATCTTGGCAGCTGGATAGAAATGTTATAACATACATACATTGCATCTTCATTAATTCTCCACCATTTAAATACCTCTTTTTGTTTTCTTTTCATTTAGCTTGTGGGATTAACGGCCTGCCGCCATTGCTGGGTTTGCCATTGGAAGTTATGGTGAGTCTGTCACATTATTCTATTACCCACATATAATCTGATCCGCTGCTTCATTGTCAATTCCTGGAGCAATTGGTGTTTCCAGACTTGGACCATATGCTGCCCTATGTTTAGAGGCCACAATACTTCAGCATTAGGCTCACACAGACAGCTAGTCTCTAAGATACTGTTGACACAGTGTATGGGAACAATGAGAAAAGAACCCATATTGTTACTGATTGGTAGATTCGCCTGTTCAGCATGTGTGATATGCGGTCTGTGCTAGCTCTAGGAAGCACCTGCACCCAACTGGCGGCAATCTACCAAGACCCCTCAATCTGGCGGAAGCTCTATCTCAATAGGTTTGGAGGTTAGTTAATGGGATGAATATTTGGGAACCAGACAATCGTTACTGAGCTATCCCGCTATCAACTCTGCTATCCACAATCCCCAAGACCATCAACCAAATGTGTTTTTTTAAATGGAAAATGAGACGTTTATGGTTCCTCTTTGATTGGTTGTGGATGCCTATGACAAGAAAAATTCATTTATATTAATATAAAATTCGCCTTTCAGCAGCTATCTGACTAATCCAGTGTACTGGGGTCCTCATTTCCTTCTTTTTTCATTTCACTTGTTCATTTTTATGGGGGTTTTCTGACAAGTATATAATGATAATAATAATATATAATGATAACTTTATGATCCTGTAATGACAAAAAAATGAAAGATCACAAATATACTCGTATACGAACCACAAAAATAACAGCACAAAATTAGAACTTCATATAAGTACAAATAGAATATAAAGCAAAATTCTTAAAATCTCAAATTGCGCCCACCATTTTGCCGCATGCTGTGAAATTGTTGCTCATGGTGACGTCTTTTTTTTGCGGTTGACCATGATATGAACCATTCAGCAAACAGACCTCTGACTTTGTGAAGCTATGCATGTATAATACATGTAAAATGATTTCAACTGAAGTGCGAGTTAATTTATTTTCTTCTTACAGTTCGGCGGGAAGATAACTCCCTATCCATAGACTGGTTTCACCTGTACAGTGAGCAGCATAAGCTGAGGTCAGCCATGAAACGAACCTGGCGCCAATTTGAGGTGACCAGTGAACAGCAAAGACGACTTCCCCCTCCTGGAGTTTTTCCTGCTCTTATTGGAGGAAATTATGACCTTGACCCTCTAACCGGTGAGCTGTTTACTAAGCTGTTTACATAAGCTGCTCACGGCTTTTTCGGCATGTTATTTTGAGAAAGCTTAATGCTGTGCATAGATTTTCCTGTTTATACACACACTGCTTTTTCTCGTTCGTACAATTTTATTTCAAAATTTCATAATAGCATGCCTAACGTATGTGAGAAGAGCTATGCTAAAATCTATCCCACTATCCGTAAATTAGTAAGTAGCTAAGTAGCTATAATTTTCCAGAATCATTACTGTAAAACTCCTCATTCAGTCACACTTCCACATAATATGACCACACACTGAATTCTCTCCCTATGTGTATGGGGTTTTTTGGGTGGTGCGGCTGAATGTAAATGGGAGTCGCAACCGGTATCGTGTAATTAATAACTATATATGTATATCACCTAATAATGATCAAATAGTGTTAACAAGTTGCATTACGAGTTGTCATCCGCGGCCATCGAAAGCTTAATTAACTGGGGGTCAAACCTGTCCACGGATGGCCATCCGCGCGGCTTATCCCCTCGTGTACACGCGGGCTTACTGTTAATGACTTTGTTAATACTCCTATAAGTCGATAGCACAATGCTGTACTTCACACTACATTCTCCCCCTGACCTTTTGGGTATGTATTCTGTAGAATTTGTTTTTAACAGATGCGTACGCCCGCCAAATTTTGCTTAGATTATTTACGAACATTAAATTAATGTTGATCCAAATTTCATGAAATAGGTTGCTGGATGAACTGGTCTGAATATAACGACCTGAGATTGCCTTATTCATTTTAGAATACAGGTTACCAAATGAGTTTGATGAGGACCCATTTAGACGTCTGTCCCACGCTTCCAACCTTCTTGGAGGGGCGGGTGCAGGCGGTCTGCCCGGCAGAGAGTTTCTCCCTCTACGACGACCACCTATCGGTCAGCGACGGTTTGCCCGGCAGCCGTTCAGGTATTGAATAACGGCTCCAGACAGTCAGTATTAATGATTCAGAGTAACCCAATAATGCATTGCTATGGTTGATGACATTCACAAAATCATAACTACTTATTAGCCTGCATCTTTGTGCTACAGACATCTGGGCTTACCATAGCAAAGCACCAGATATTATTATTGCATGCTTTCTTTATGATGACATATTGATCTCAGCCGTTTGGAGATGAGATACTAGTAGGATTCAATAGGATCTCAGCCAACATCATGAACCTGATTCTTTTCATCCAATACAATTCGTTTATGCACGAAATTACATCGCGGTAATGAATTCGGAATGGGTCATTTCCTCATTGTGTGAGGTGAAGCATGTAGCTAGGGAATAGTCACGTGGTTGCTAGTTGCAACTGAGTCACCAATATCTGACATGATATTTGCACATGCACTAGTAAGCCATTCAACTGTTAAAAGATAACAAGGGATTGATTTTCATTCAGTCTAATGGTCACCTGATGAAAAATTAGCTGGTGGATTTTACGGCTTAAGCTAGGTATCAACCATTTCAACTAAAAGGAATGCTAGCATACAGGTCAGTACACGGCAATCATCATATCATAACTTGCTATTTTGTCTTTTCTTCAATACAATTGACATGACGAGTTAGTACAATGGTATCCCAGTCGTCCAGTTGACAATCCACGCGCATACCAGCTGGAATGGGTACCACTGTGACCGTACTGAGTTAGTACTGGCCATCAGGCACAGGGAACTGTTCAAAGCTGTATCAGGTAATCTAACACTATCCATACAAACGGCGAAAATTCACTAACTACTAAAGAGAGCTTATCAAAGTGTTGACATCGGTATTCAATCACCTCAATGAAGCGCGTTCCTCATCTATTCTAACCATATCAAACTACATACGTACTGTACTGCACCATTCGTTATTAAACTGTCCGACTCTAATGCAGCGCTTTTAAGTCAGGGCATGTGTTGGTTCTACAGGACCTAACTAGAAAGCCACATGTAACCGGCTGGGCTCAGGGACAACCCAGGATAAGTCACCATGGGTCGGTCTTCGCTCTGTGTCCAAATTTTCTCTCTCGTGAAACGGAATATTATCATCAAAGGGAGAGTGAAAAAGGAAATGTTCACGGTGAGTTTTACTTTCATGATAAGCTGTATTGGGAACTATTTAACTACACACCTCTGTGTCTGAATGTATTGATTGATTCAGCATTTGTTATGCACTGCTATGCAAGACCAAACTGAGTTCATAGCGTTGGCCAGGTCCACCTACCTTTAGACGTTTAGTTAGAGGCCATGAATGAAGTCCTAAGTGTGAGTTACCAATGCTCTAAGATCTGTAAGATTTCACAGACGCCATATATCTCAGTGTGGGGCTGGGTGCTGTCCTAATTCCGTCAACTCATACGATCATCCATCATTCATAATAGTCAGGAATTTGGTTTATCGGGACACGTTTTCTTAGTTAGGGCCACACAACTTGTACCTAGTGGTTGTACCGGTAGTTTCCATTTCAATCTTTACTATAATCGCTTCGACTGTGGGTAGGGGCTTGACTGTTGTGAGCACATTTAGTACTAGCTATTTACTCCTATTGACTGGATTTAAGAGGTAAACAATGTCTAGGGCCAATTTAACAAAACTAGCATTACACACTATCAAACATTGACCTAACAGATGTCTGATTCAATCCTTTGGTAATCTATTTTGTAGCCTATTGTCTATGCCTACCCACACACAGTCTATTATCCCCATAATCGATAGGCTATGCAGTTGTAACTCGTATGACTTGTGATCTACCTGTATCAGTGACCTGCTTTTTGATTGATTGATTTTGAAAGTCTGGGCAAACACTATTAAGTACACATGTTCTTGAATTGAATAGGTTCTAACTTGCAATCCTTAGTGATGTGTGTACTAGCTACACAGGTACAGTAATAGTGCGAATTCCATGATTGTATTCAGTCCGTCAGTGGCTCCTCACAGATTATTAATCCGTAGCACCCCCTACACTAGGTTAACTCTATACAGGTCAAGTTTAGGTCAAGTGTGTGAAGGACCGGAGTCACTGGACTGGAGTTTTATGCACAAGTCTGTCATGTGGAACAACTATACGATGGATAACTATATGAAGGATAGAATGATAACAGCGACTATATGAATTCCAAACGGACTGATCCTATCAGAATACGGGAATACTGATAGTGACTCGGTCTAAAGTCCATTACTCTGTTCTGAAGGGAGACAGAAAGTGGCTAGATCAGTGTCATAAAGACTAGACATGGTATAGTCTGCTACTAACAGAATGTATAGAATGCTATACCACTTCTGAACTTATGACAGGTGTGTCGCTCCCCTCCGTTTTAACTTATGTTCTGCTATGCTTCCTGGACACTATGATCTCTGTTACAGGAGGTACTATGGCCTATCATGTTCATGATCTTGTTAGCCCCTATAAAATACCTAGCTGGGGTGACTAACATCAGTGGGCAGAGCGTAGCGTCATTCCCAGAAGAGAACTTACGAACCAATCTGACTGGTGAACTGCTTGTCATACCACCTCAAGCCGTGTTCTTCCTGGGTAATGTAAGTCAATGCTCGACCATTAGAATCATATATCTCAATAGTCCTGTTGTTTATTTACTTGTTACCATTCTTGGGAATCCCATTTGGCCAACTTCTGAAGCCCTAGGGTTGTTCTGGAGCAGTAGGAGCTGGAAATTTGTGAGGAGTTCACACTAGGGGTGAGGAGTCTGACATGACCCGTACTTGAGCTCGGCTCGGCCCCAAAATTGAGCAGGATGCAATAGCCACTGAGCTATCTCGCTATTTTGCCTGTTTGCGAATATTATCAGGGTTGGCAAATGGAGACAGAATATGTTATTAGCTCATTTAATATTGAATATATAGGCAGCACATTATCTGAGAGGTCTTGATTCCAGACTTCAGTGTCCTTAGTACTCAGTTATCTTATAGGTCACCTGGCGAAAAGTATGGTTGGATTTTATTCTGTCCTCTCTTAAGATAAGATAAAATTGTTTTCCTTTACATGGGTAGCTTTACCAAACCAGTGGCTCGTTTGCAGAATGGTCTATGGTATACACTATTGAGGGACGGTTTAGTCTACGGGCGAGCCTCTTATTTCATATCGCCATCCGAATCCAATGAGTGGGAGACAACAGATGATGCTCGAACTGGGAGTTGAACAACAGTCTCCTAGTCCTAACCCTAATACACTTCAGCTTTTCAGAAATGAACTACGTATAATATCATAATTTGTAGGCTACCAAAAGATTCATGGAAGGATCGGATATCTTGGTGAAGGGATTTGCGGATGAAAAGTCGGCTGAGAACTATTATGATAGCGGTCGGAACACATCACAAATCATAGCGGCTGTGATATTTCACTCACTTTATTCTAACTATACAATTCGAACAGATTTCTACATCACGCCTTCCCCATACAGATACATATCTGCTGTCCGTAAGTTATGTTTACTGCCCTACCATAATCGAGAGTTGCGTTTCTGTATACGTTGACCGAAGTGAACGAACGGCTCACCGAATGAGTCTTTATATGTTAGTAGGTGGAATCACTACGATTCTAGTTCCGTAGTGGGGTATGCAACTCCTCTATTATGAGTACATTATAATAAGGATAGAATTTGAGCATTAATGTAGCCAATGGGGTGCACCTGATAGCAACTGTTAGATGAATGGGCATCTATCCTGAATAGCTACGGGTTGACTCTCAACCTAGATGTGACGATGCCACCAGCGGCAGGCCATCAGCAATCAAGACCACCCCCCCCTGCCCAGGAGGTGGTGCAGCAGCCTCCGCTTGAAGACCCTGGCAGATTGGATTATCCAAATGTAATGCTAAATATCCATCCAATCAGAGAATCAATGCTTCTATAACTATGCCACACTTCAAAATCCAACTAGGTATAACAGCTTGGCTACGTCAGTATCTATCGGTATTTGAACTAATCGTACTTATCAAATTATTCCGAAGTGTTCTCATATTGCTTTATATTATCTGAACCATGAGTCACATAACAGAACAACAGTGTCACCGTAACGCATGACAAACTTGAAGCGAGTCAATGCGCATATAACTGGTGACAATGTAGCATACATGTTACTACTTTCTTTCGTATCCTGATCTTTCCTTCAGCGTTTCCCAGGATGTGTCATTTGGAGACTTTCTGCTTGCACCTGCGTGCCCCATCGAGAGTGTAACTCTATGGGTAACTCTTCGGGGATCCGAACCCCACGAGGGTGTTCCAGAGAACAACGTTTGGTCCTAACCGGGAATCGAGCCAGGGTTCAGTACAGTTTTTACTTCCATCGCTTCACCAGAACATACATGTGACTAACTCTCTTCATATGGAGCTGGCAATCACTGCTATTTGTTTTGTAGATGATTGCAGACCAGAATCGGCTGTCTGCCCTGCAAAATTATATATAGAAAGTGGCTTTGTCTCAATACAGTACGCGATAGACTCGGCGATCTTAGAGGTGAAATTCTTAATTCTCCGCCAGTGCATCACTGTTGTTATTGGACTAATTTCTCAGCCTTATCTGTGACTGCTCTCAAATTCAAACTGGTTTCTGTTTTAGTCAAAGAATCTCAGTCTTCCACGAATCTGTATAGAACAGATGCCTAAATCCTCATTCATTCCGGACTCAGAGTTCATACGACAGTTTGCCCCCGTCTACTACGTTTACGCCTACAGCTTCTTCATACAGTTCCTTGTCTATGCCCTAGTCTGCGAGAAGAAATCTCGTACAAAGGAAATGCTGAGAATCATGGGAATGAGAGATGCTGCGTACTGGTCAGTCCATGTCTTTTATCTTGATTATAATATAATGCATCATAACTAACCATTTTTAGTGATGCCAACCATTTGAAACAAGATGTCAAGATGTCTCCCATCTCATGTGAGGGTTATTTCTGTATTTTAGGATCTCTTGGGCATTCATATACTTCTGTATAATAATTGGCGTGACCATCGTCGCTGTATTGATAGCTTACCTGACGAGTCTGTTTCGGCCACCAAGCAATCTTTTTATC
>Ga0224511_10002614_pt1 | contig 12285 bp, 5 predicted proteins | sample SF_May12_sed_USG_2_FD_169988 | JGI IMG/M metagenome (GOLD analysis project Ga0224511, IMG submission 169988) | Sediment microbial communities from San Francisco Bay, California, United States - SF_May12_sed_USGS_8_1 | ecosystem: Environmental > Aquatic > Marine > Sediment | place: USA... | reverse complement strand
GGTGACCTTCAATTGTGATCTTGACCTTGAACTGACACATGGGCAACTGAGCCAAGATTAAAGTTTTTTTTCCATTAGTGTAGGACTTACAGAGCAGACAGAACATATTGTCTAATATTTGTTTGTTTAATATTTTACCTTTAACTGTAACCTTGACCTTGAGCTGACACATGGACAACATGGGCTCTGCACATCCCCTAGTTGAGGTGAATGCGTCAATCAAGTTTGAAGAAAATCCTTCCATTATTAAAGGAGTTATAGAGCGAACATGACATAATGTCTTATATTTGTTTGTTTAATATTTGACCTTTAACTGTGACCTTGACCTTGAGCTGACACATGGGAAACATGGGCTCTGCACATCCAAGGAAATCCTTCCATTGGTATAGGGTTTGAAAAGCGGACATGACATACTGTCTAATATTTGTTTGTTTAATATTTGACATTTTACTGTGACCTTGAACTTGAGCTGACACATGTGCGACATGGGCTCTGCACATCCCCTATTTGAGGTGAATATGTCATTTAAGTTTAAAGGAAATCATTCCACTAGTAAAGGAGTAATAGAGCGGACACGACATAATGTGTAATATTAGTTTGTTAAATATTTGACCTTTAACTGTGACCTTGACCTTGAGCTGACACATGGACAACATGGGCTCTGCACATTCCATAGTTGAGGTGAATGTTTCATTCAAGTTTGAAGGAAATCCTTCCATTGGTATAGGGTTTATAGAGCGGACATGAAATAATGTGTAATATTGTTTGTTAAATATTTGACCTTTAACTGTGACCTTGACCTTGACCTGACACATGGGCAACATGGGCTCTGCACATTCCCTAGTTGAGGTGAATGTGTCATTCAAGTTTGAAGGAAATCCTTCCATTAGTAAAGGAGTTATAGAGCGGACAAGAATTGGAGACGGACCGACCGACCGACCGACCGACGCGACAAAGCGAATCCAGTATAGCTCCCCCCCCCCAACATTTTGTGGTGGGGGTATAAATATAGGTATGTATTCAGTGGCGGATCGGTTGAAGTAAAAAGTCATTTTTAGCCTGTTTGGGCATATTTCTATTAAAATGTGCTTTAAATGAATAGCCAGCGAAGACACAAATGAGACAATTTAGCGTTTTGGGCTTAATAAATCATAGGTCCTAGACCGTTAGGGGGCGCGCGCGCCGGTGAGCACCCCCTGGATTTGCTAGTGGTATTTAAGCGGCTATACTCAAATATGGTGTATACACAAACACGTATATCATACGGAACAGAAAGTACAAGTCATATGAAATGTTTTATAGACGTCTAGTAATGACATAGTGCCTAATTGCATTGCTTCTGGTCAATGACTTGATAGACATCTTAATTAGGAGTGCTTTATCACCTTTTATCAATGGCATCACTGACTGAGATTTAAAATAGAACAGAGCTCCACTACAAGTAAATCAGACAAATGGTATTATGTCGATTCACTATCACCATAGCGACTGTTTCGAATAGGATCAAAAGTTTGATGGTATTTTATCACTATGTCTAATGAATGTGAGCTATATCAAAGGTCAGAGGGATTTAAATCATATCGACGATTCGAGTTGGACTACAACGTATAACAACCACCCACGTATTGTTTGTAAAATAATTAACATCTTACATTATATACTAGAAGCACTGTATGGCTTATGTCATGTGTGGAGGCTGTAAAAAGTCACCCCGTACTACATCATTGTCTAGTTATATGTTTCTCCTCAAAGATCATGGAGTGTACATGTATGTTGTTTACATTTGAAAATGGAGTTCCGCTCATGCGCTAGGGGGTGTCAATGGTGTGGCATCATTCATTACTACTGATGAACAGCTTCAATAAAACCGAGGCTGCTGTTTTCACGTGCAGGCGATGCTTCCTGAGGGCTTTCCCATCCGTTAGTATAATGTAGCATTTTTGATAAATACAAATTAATGGTTCTTGACGAAATTTAAAAAAAAAGGAGAATTGTTCCATAATTCAACAAATGTCATCATTTAAGTAATTTCTACTACTCTATTATCTGCGACTAATTACTTTTTTAAAACAAATATCAAACTGTCACATAACATATCAGTTGTTGCAGACACATATTGCAGTATTAATAATTATTCTGTAATTTCCAGGCCGTTCTTTCAGAGACAAAATATATTTCAAAAAAAGTATGTAACAGTGTAAACATTAAATATGTGTGTGCAATTGACACGTGTACGTGTACGTGTGGTCTCTATATTTTGATTTGTTTGTTATGATAGGGTACGTAGAAACAATTAAAAAGCGGTGTGGTTTGCGCGTTGTTGTGCAGTGAAAGCGTTTCTGGGTTCGATCCCTAGCAATGACTCCCACAATTGTGTTTTCAGTAGTACCTAATGTTTTGATTTTACTTGGTATTTTTAAAGTGTTATACATCATTTTATGTTACCACATTTGTAAGAAGTCATCATTTATATGGGTAGCAATTTCTGTGTTTGTGTCTATAAGTAGAAAGCATAAATTTTATTGTCGAAGCATTGCAGAGTCCGAAAGCCAGGATCGTTGAAAATGTAACGGTCGGGCATGAACAATCCAAGACTATTATACATTTCTAATTTGGATAGCAACGTTCGCTTAATTTGCATTTCACTAAATGCCGATGAATGAATAGGACATGTGTCTCCATGTATTAGGATACTTAATCTGAGAAAAAGGGAAAGTTCTAAGGAAGCAAAGTTTGCATGAGGAACATCGCAGCCTCGGTTTTATTGATGCTGTTCATCAATGGAAATGAAAAATGCCACATTCACGCAACTCTAATTTCAAATGTAAACAAAAAATCCACGATCCCTAAGGACCAGAAAAAGTGATAACACAATGATGTTGTACACACTTTTTTATCAAACGCGTGAACATTTACATGTAAATGCAATTTCAATCAACACATTTAGACGGTTTGTACAACATTTTTAAGGGCTGAGTCATGCTTGTTTTAAAAACATTTCCTTAAAAACAAAAACATTGTACATAAATATATGTAAAGAATATTTTGTTGCTAAACAAAGAACATCTGAGTACAATCACTCGTCAATAGTTAGAATAAGATGTAAGAATAGTTGTGCTTTATTAGAATCATCAATAATTTGCTATATCATTGTTCGGCTGCCAAGTTATTACTTTCAATATTATACAAAAAACACATTGTAAGGGTGAGGTAAAGGTTTAATAAAAATACATTAGTAATAATTGTAGGTTGAATACAGTCTAGAAATAATCGTTTCTCGGTCATTATCTAGGAAATGTCAAGATTCACGACAAAACATATACTAAATTGCGTTATAGGTGTCACTATTTTGTCATTTTAACATCATGTTTTGAGTATCAAACAGTAATTAGTTTCTGAAATAAATTGCTGTTTAACATTTATGTGTTGAAGAAAACAACCCAGAGTTTCGATCAACATAGCTCACGCATTCGAACTAACTTCTGCACAGTATACCTTACCGGGCATAGTTATAGTTACCTACCCTTTGTGGGGAAGAGGTTTTGTTTGTTTGTTGTCCCCCTGAGATATCGGCGTAATTGCTTTTGATAATATTTACGTATGAACTTCAATTTCTGTTAGAAAATAGTTTAAATATCTAAATGCTAAAGCTACCCTAGCCCTTTGTACAACAGCACCATCAATGAAAGTGGTTTAGTCAGATGAGGATATATGCTTATATATAAAGTACCTAATCACTGGGTACTAACAAGGCTTCACAGGCTGTGGTTTTCAACGAAGACAGTGTAGTTGCTTCTCAACAAAACCTCATGTAAAGAGCATGACCAACGTCTTCGAATTTGACTTCGTTAAGAAACATATGCATTAAATGTGGTCTTCGTTGAGCACTACACACATTTTAATGTATATGTTTTTCAGCGAAGTCAAATTTAATTTGAGGATGAGGATCACGCTGTTTACATAAGTTTTCGTTGAGTAACAACTACATGTTGAGAACTAAAGCCTGTGATGCTGAAATTGTACCCAGTGTAAATGTAGTTAATACTGATATTTTCAATTAACTGACATAAAACTGCTTTACAACGATAAAGAGAACAATGCTTCTGAAAATTAAATAGCATTGTTATAATCAAAATCATTTATAATTTTATTCTTCCAATGAGTCTAAACCCTTGATAAAAGAAGAAATTTAAGTATTGATTTTAATGGGCATCCAATAAAACCAAAACATTGAACTGTAGTATTGGGAATTGATTCACACAACATGGTGGTCAACACTCAAACTGGTATTAACGTTGTACATGTAACAGTATATCAATACTGACGAAAAAGGATTACTATAGCGTCACTTACGTTGAGTGTTAATTCAATTATTACGTAATTGTCACTCATGATTAACTTCATTAATTATAGCAAAGCACTTTAGTCTAGCGTTACTAAGGTGTATGCATCAGTCATAACAACGATTAATTATAAACGGAGGTTGTTGTTTCCTCCATCCAAACTATGCTCCCTAGGGGGGATTTTTTTCCAAATTAATTGCATCGATGTCTGTCAATATTTTTTTCATGGCATGAAAAACATTTCAAACTATAGATGTGTTTTAAGTATTAATATAAACAGGATACAATAAATTCAAATAAATTGGCCTTCCGGATACAATAAACTAAAATATATTTCTTCTGAACCTTAAGGCCAGATTCTCTTTAAAATGATATTGAGTGTAGCTAGTTAATTCCCCAGATGCAATCACAAAGATGTTTTTCTAATTAACCTTTACGTATACTTTTCATTTTTCTTAAAATAAATTTTAAATATATAAACACTTTATATGACGATTTCTTGTATACAGAATGAGCATTGCTTTTTGATAGAAAACATACCGAAGAATCTTAAATGGTTTTAGTCTCGTCGCGACGTTTTCGAATTCAACTGTTATAAATGATTATGATTGACAGTTGGGGAACTGTCAACTGACCGCTACTCCACTCACCTTTTGGTATTTTTTAGCACTAATAAGTGTATCTACCTGCATGGGAAAACAGCAGCCTAGGATTTATTGAAGCTGTTCATCAGTGGTAATGAATGATGCCACACCACTGACGTCCCTAGCGCATGAGCGGAACTCCATTTTTAAATGTAAACAACATACAATCCATGATTCCTGAGAACCAGATAAATAAACTACACAATGGTGAGGTACGGGGCGACATTACATACTACATAATCGCTTACTGTCCCTTACAGCGTTGCCAACATTCTGTGTATTGTCTTTGTCATTCAGTTTTAATCAGTAATGTAAGGCCAGTGACTCTAAAAAGACACCAATGATTACATGTTAACATAATTGTTTTCTCCAATAATACTGTTAATATACTTTTATCAGATATATACACTGCTTTATCTTAACGAATTGAAATATTTTCTATGTCACAGAGAACCTTGCGTTTCCTTGCAGGGCATAGTTCACGTCCGGCGATTTTTAAAAATAACATCCACGATTTTGTCGATTATTGTATTAAAACAAAATCCACAAAAACAATAAATTTTCAGCTTGAAACATAACTGTTGTCAAACAATTATACACAAATATGGTATTTAAAATCATAAATCATATTGAACAGAAAGTACAATTCATATGAATGTTTTGTAGACACCGACGAACGACAGAATGCCTGATTGCATTGCTTCTGGACAATGACTTGATAGACATCTTAATTAGGAGTCCTCAATCACCTTTTATCAATGGAATCACTGACAGAGATTTAAAATAGAACAGAGCTCCACTACAAGTAAATCAGACAAATGGTATTATGTCGATGTACTATCACCATAGCGACTGTTTCGAATAGGATCAAACTTATTAAATTCAACTATATGAAAGGTCAGATGGATAGAAATAATATCGTCGATTTTGTAACATTTCAACGAATAACATAATAATAAATGCCTGACTTGTATAATTTTAATAATAATTGATCATACTAGTCTAGTAGCAGTTTATTGATTTCAGACATATAAAGTAATATTTGAAGTCAAAATATAAAGCACAGAACAGAAATACGAACCCAATAATCGATTGTGTCATGTTACCGTTTCCATAAATACAAATTAATGATTCTTTGCAATATTTTTAATGTTCCAACATTTCAACGCATGTCATTATTTAAGTGATTTATACTTGTTTGAAGTCCTCATCTGAACGCGTCTTCCTTAATGTTTCAACAAAAATCATTCTGCCACAACATACATTAATTCTTTTAAACACAATTTTCAGTATTTATAACTTTTCTGTCAGTTCCTGGCCGTTTTCAACAAAGAGAAAATGTCTTTCAAATAGGTTTAAAACACCTTACAAAAATACTATGACTGTACCAGTCATATGAAAATTTATATAGAAATATAGGCCAGTACACGTGCCTGATTGCATTGTTTCTGGTCAATGGATTGATTTTTATCTTAATTAGGAGTGCGTAATCATCCTTTTATCGTTAGATATCGTTAGAATCACTGACAGCGGCTTAAAAAATAGCAGAGAGTTCTCCTACATGTAAATCAGACATTTAGTATTAGGTGGACTCACCATGCGACTGTATAAGTAGGATAAAGCGTTTGGTGATATTTATAACTAAATTATGTTAACCTTAGATATCAGAGGTCAGAATGATTGAACTTACGTGTATATTTTATATTACAAAATAAAACACCTACTACACGTATATTGCCTGTATAACGAAAATCATTTCAAACCAAATACTAGTTGCAGTATATATATTTTCGATACACACATAAACGTTGGAAGACAATATAGTCACTTTAAATCAGAAACTAAGGACACAACATATTAAGTAGGCCGTCTGTTTCTTTAAATACAAATTAACGGTTCTTTACAAAATAGAGAACATACAATATAGTTATATAACCGTTACCATTTTAAAGAATGTCACCATTAAAGTAATTTATACTTCACATTGTCTGCGACTGAATGTATCTTTTACAGATTCAACAGATATCAAACTGGCAAAGAATTATGATATATTAATTGTTTCAGACACAAATTGCAGTATTCATAATTAATCTGTACTTTTCTGGCATTTTTGTCAATAAAGAGAAAATGTCATTAATGCAAGTATTCAATAGGTTCAAGTATATCATGGGTGCAATTATGTCACAATTGTTTTCGTTACAATTAAATTATAGACGTTTTAGAAAAAGTACTGTTTAAGTGTATTATTGCAAATGAAAGTTCTATACATTATACGAGGTATGTTCAATATATAATGAGACTGTGCTCATAACATTTACGTTTTACAAAATACAAAGTCACAAGTATTATGAACATAAACATCGATTACTTTTGTAGTAGGCCTCCAACAATTTCGTATATAGTTTTATCAAACGGTTATGAAATGGCAGTCATGTTGCGATTATTGCCCTTTATAACGTTCCGACATCATTGAAGCAGTTATTAATCATACTATCAAACAAATTAAAATTAAAACAATAATGCTGTTTTAATTGTTTGTTAAAATAATACAAATGTGTTCGTTTAATAGTTTTAACATTTTAATACGATTTGTTTACTAGAACTGAAGTTACAGCTCTAGTTATCTATTTGAAATTGCCTCTACGTTAACTGTAAAAAAGGCAATGCCTGTATGACGTCTTATTTGTCAGACACTATTCTGTCTTTTCTGTTGTGCTTCTCTGTGCATTAAACAATGTTTTAAAGGAATAATTTTACCTTTATTTATTTGTGCATGTGTTATATTTTTGTTATAATCAGAAAAACAAAGAGTTTGTTGGTTTTCATCATAACAAACACGACATAATATGTGATCATTTGTTGAGTGTCTATATGCATTTGAATGATGACTTTTCAGTCCATGAGAGCACTCTTCCAAAGCTCATATTTCAATAACCACACAATAACCAATCGTGGCGGATCCACGATTTGACCTTTGGGCGTGGGCTTTGCCAACGGGGGGAGGGTCTTGAAAAATCAGTGAAAGAGTTTTCCCTGTTGAAGTATGTCATTTTAACAGGTTTTGGCCATATAAAAATCAAAGATCCGCGGCCCTGGCTCCACTAGTGTCACATGTTAAAACTTAATAATAATTGTAGCAGATATTGGGGACACATGCTTTAAATGGTTTGTATCTTTTACTTTGAATAATTTTATATTTACATTACTTTGTTTATGATGAAGAAATGGCATTTTCACAAAATTGTAAACGGGGGCGATAGTGTGTAACTATGGTAATTGAAAATGATGTTATTCCTAGTTTGTTTGTCATCAGTCTATAACTTCTCAAAATATAATAAGAAATAGATTATGTTTTGTACACATATTGAATTGTATTCCACTTTGAGTCAAATAATAAATTTATGAGTACAGTCTCATTATTTATGGAACACCCCTGGTATTACATAATTTTTAGGCTTGATTTAAAAAATTATATTCACTACTGCAAACAAATCTAAAATATCAATGATGTAAGTACTTCGAGGGAAATCCATTTTTGTCCAGGAAAGAAAATAGGTTTACACAAGATGACAAATCTTGACATAATTTATATTACAAGAGGTAACAAGTCAGAAAGGCCCAATACCAAAAAGGCCCATGCCAAAAAGGCCCAGAATGGCATTCTTTTGGTTACCAGAAAGGACTACAAATAGGAATTATATATGTTGTTTGTTTAGATTGTTATTTGTTATGATGAATTATGTCTGTGAATTATGTCTACGCATTATGTTTCATTATTGTTATATTTTGTATTATGTTATGTATCATTATGTATGTGAATTATGTCGACGTATTATGTTTCATTATAGGTTTGTATATATTGTAAAAAGTGGAAATAATAAGTTTTTCAAATGTATAGTTTTGTATTTTGTATTACTTGATTCACGGTCATGGCTTGTCATTATGTTTTAATTGAAATAGATTCACTTTTCAAGTTCATTAGCTATTTTTCTTTCTCAAACATGTTTAATTTTTTCTACCGATTTTGACTCGTAACTGGTGGATTTAAAGTGGAGGAAACCTTTGTGATATCTGCCTGTAAAAAATGTTTACTGAAAGTAAATATAAGTAAACAGCATCAGCATTCTGTCTATTATATTATAATTAGGTATATACACATCAACTCTCCTTGGGCATTTTTGATATTGGGCCTTTCATGTGTTGGGCCTTTTCGGAATTTTTCTGACCCTGATTCTAATAAGACTATACTTTCCTTTTACTTTTACCTGAATTAAACAAATAAATTCACGATTAAAAAATATATAACAGGTATGATGTCCGTTATCATAATTCGTATGAAGGATGAATATTTTATCTTTGTTAACACGCTACAAATATGAAGTCTCGTCTGCTGTGTAAGAACAATTGCCAAATATTTAAACATGTTTTAATGTAATTAAGGCGAAAAATACTCATTTGAAAAAGAGTAGCCAACATACTTCGGAGTGTGTGTGATCTATTTGCACGGCAAACGTTGTAACGTTTAGAATCTTCACAAAATGGCTCAACGTCAGGGGACCCAGTGGTAAGCGCGTTTGCCTACAATGCAACAGGTTAAAACTTCGAATCTAACTGTCATAGTTTCCTTATCTATCGGATTAGTTTTTACCGACTGGTAACAGTGGATTGTTATTCCACGACAGTGAACATAATATGAATATTATGTGGTTGTCACTAACTTCTATAACGCTAACGTTGGTTTTTATCCTAGCATAATAATAATACTCCAAATAGGTCTGGTCGTGTAACACACTTGTATAGCATTCTGTCTTATGGTACCTTAATGTCTTTTAAAATAAGTTTTGAAACAATAAATACAGTGGTAACAAGAAAAAATAGGTATTCGAAAAATTTCTTTTAAGTGTGTTACACGACCTGTCCTCATTGCAGTCCCTTTAATAAACACATCGTAGCTTTCGTAAAGCTGGGCACAAACGACGTCAATACGACAACGTCATGGCGTTATTGATTCCCGCGCTATAACGTTCTTTGTTGTCTTAGCATAAAGAAAACAGAAAATGTTTGAATTGTTAGTGTAAAATATAAATAAAGTCCGCTTATTAGAGACCCGCTTAAAAGGAACTTCCTGAGGAACTGATTTTCATTTCCCAATATTTACACCAAAAAACTAGTTCACTATACGTTGATAAGGAACACCGGTTATATAGAACATATTTGCATGGTCCCGAAGAGTTCCTTAAAAGCGGATTGTATTGTATACTAATAGACAAAAGAAACTGGACACTTACATTTTGTGATATATTTTTATTTTTAGGAAACGTTGTGTTGCATTGTTGGAGGAAGATTAACGGCTTCCAAATGCCGTTGTGGTGGTCAATGCGTCAAGTGTGGCCACTTTAAGACGTCAGCGAGGTGATCTCACTCGTTATTAGACACAAAGGATTGCATTTTGGTTCTAAACAACTCGAATAGGTTGAATAGAATTTACCTTTTCAATCATAATCATCTATTGTCATATATTAAAACACATTCTTGTGTTCAATAGTCGTTTACGTTAAACATTGAGAGTATTTTCAAATCATATTGTATAATTGTAAAGTCTACAACGTTCCCAATAATATGATACCAAATTTATATGGAGTTTCATCTTCGTAAACATAAAATTTCAGGTTTATACAGATGCCTAATATCTTTTGTCTATACGTATAACCGAATTGTAATGTTGAGAGCAAACCTTTAGGAGGTAAATGTGCAAATAATATCTATTTCTTCAGTTTTGATATAACTTTTGCAGTGAATTGCACCAGACTGCGACATTGCCCAATGCCCTTTGATATTCGCTTCAACGCATATCCTGTCTTATCATTGACTTCGAAGACAATCCAATTAGAATAATTAAATCATATATCATTACAATCTGTGAAGACTTCTCGAAATAGAACCACCTTGAAATAAATTACACAATCTACATTGAATCGATGGAGAGTTGCCCACGCAACCAATACGATAAAGATAGCAACACTCGTATAATAAATTGAAGAGACTAGACCGGGTCAAGTTTAAGGACGTTCGTTTGTTCGTTTGTTCGTTCGTCCATTTCAGTTATTAGGTAGTTAAGGTAACAGTAGGGTAATGACTTCACAGATTTGCAGCTAGGCAGAAGTTAAAAAACAATATTGTATTGAAATTTATACCATTTAGAGACGATGCACTACACCGCCTTTCAAAAGTTTTGCTTATTGGATTTAGTTGTTTTGAAAAATCATTCATGCAAAACCAAATGCTATTTTGTAAAATATAGTGATGTTGGTAAGATGGTAAGCTATTTAATGATCTTACCAATATTATTTGTTTTATTTGTATATAGTCATACACAGGATATGTTAAAAGTAATACATAAAGGGTTTGGTATGAATTATTCAGCCTTAATATTTTACAACATTTTTTCTTTGAACATCTCCTCCATTTATATTTGAAGTTGAAATTGATTATTTTGACGTCACTTTATTAATATGGTGTTTTGATGCCACTTTTGAATTTCCCCTTAACTTGCTTATTCAAATGTACATTGCTTTGAAAATATGGGAGATATATGCATGACATTTTCAGCATTTATTCAACTTGCTTTACATGATGCGTGCACAAACAGAAAATCACATTTTATTTCATTTATGTAGGTTTTCCCATGACTCGACACATACGATATATGTATTAGGCATAAGTAGAAAAACACCCATACAATGAGCCACGGCAGACTAAAAATTCTTAAATATATTTCATCTACGCTATGCCTATATCAACTAGTTCGTAAGGACTTATTGGAAACAGAACATATAATTCGGAGGCTGAAATGTATTATGTTTCAGAAAGACATGACTTTTTTAGCCTCATTAAGCTTCTTGTTTACTTCGTGAAAATATAATTATTTCATAGCAATAACACGGAGCTTTTCTCCTACTGTCGACCTTGATCATTTACAGTGGTACATGGTCTTTTTTTCAGCCAATGGATTCTGTTTATAAAAGTCAGGCGACAATCTGATCTGGTAGAGATAAACGTTATCCCACGAATAAACAAGAAAAAGTAAAACAGAGGCTGTTTTACAGAGACGGTTTATGTTGAAGCTTTGTGTGATATGCAAATTCATGAAGCGTTATGGAAAGTGCTTTAAGTCATGAAATGTTCACTTGGAGTTCCAAGTGTTATGCTTGGGAGGAGTAATTTTTCTGACTTTCATGTATACTGGGCGTGTACGCAATTTCGGCTACTTTTTGCAGTTTGTTTAGTAGTGTATCTAA
>Ga0224511_10002613_pt1 | contig 12286 bp, 5 predicted proteins | sample SF_May12_sed_USG_2_FD_169988 | JGI IMG/M metagenome (GOLD analysis project Ga0224511, IMG submission 169988) | Sediment microbial communities from San Francisco Bay, California, United States - SF_May12_sed_USGS_8_1 | ecosystem: Environmental > Aquatic > Marine > Sediment | place: USA... | reverse complement strand
CAATTAAAACACTCACATCTAAAAGTTAAACACTTGTTTTCTAGAAAGGCTATTTAAAATGTGTTTTATCCAGGTAAAAAAGGGGTAATGGTTTTATTTTAGATAATCAAGGATTACAAACACCATATGTGTATCCAAAAACCTCTGTTTTCATACCAGTTTAAGAAGAGGGTGGTGTTATCAAATTTAATAAATTTGTAAAAATATTATTTTCAGTTAATGTGGTTTATTATCAACAGGAACTATTATTTTGTTTGTATTATAAAGATTCTTTTTACCAACAATTGAAAACAATGTTTATTTTTGCACATTTCTAAGAAGTCATGTTATGTAATGTCATATGGTATTTCTCTTATTGACCGTACGCTGTTACCGTCAATAGATCACATGACATTAATAGACCATTTATTAAAGACGCCAACATATCAAATACTCATTTTTGTTAAAGATTATGAATGTATTATGACATGACTCGGCTTTAACATGAATGTTGGAATAATGCTATTTTTCCTGTTTTATAAATAAGCGGCAATAGCTTTGTTGACCATGAATGTGTTTGTCTCAAAATAAAGATATGCACAAGTTCACATGCTAAGTTTATTGCTAACAACTTTTCTATCTATAAGTAGCAGGTGTTTGGGCCTGGCAGTCAAATATTATGAATTTAAAAAATGTAACACAAGTCCAGGAATGCTTTTCAATCAGGAACAAATCATTTAAATCTCTTAATAATTTGGTTGAGAATACCTATGAACTCACTTGCAACGCGTTCTGGCGAACCGATCAAATTACAAATTTTAAACCACTTTTCGGCCACAAATGTTTTTGAAAGTGTGTGTCACACCAATTTTGGGCACCCCACTTCCAGATTCTGGAAAATATCTATAAATTCATTGTTGAAAATATCTTAAGCAATATAGAAGATATTATAGGTCTGACAAGAATCAACATTAACATGGCAGTAAGACATTAAAAAATCTGAATCAGGAAACACACCCAATGAATAATTGTTTGTCAAAAGTGCCAATACTCCTGACATAGGCTTGTCATAAAACAAGTTCACCTTTAATTTAAACACTTTTTAAGACAATGATCATTTTTAAGACCTGCAAGAATCCTGTTTTATGCTCTGCACTTTTTCTCAGTCTCTCTACATACTGACTTTCAAATTCATACGTTTTATAGTTCTCGTGTTTTGACACGGACAAATTTAAAAGTGTAAAAATAAAGAAAGCAATAAAAAATTAGGAAAGAGATGGTAACAATTCATATAGATTGCATTTCTTTTGAGAGGGATCTATCTACATACAAAGTTTCAAGTTAATAGCATGTATAGTTGTCAAGAAATGTCCAGAACAAAGTTCAAAGAAAATTAACAAAGGGTAATACCTCTCAAATAAGAGAAAGCAGAGTAATGGTTCTTTAAACTGCACTTTTACTTAATGAGTTTACCGGTACCTGCAATGGTTCTTGCTAATTTCCCTTGTCGTTTACGAATTTTGTCCAATACAAAATTTAAAGTGTGAAATAAACAAAGGGCAGTAACTCCAAAAACGGCAAGGCGGAATTACTGTTTTTTAGCAATGTACTTCAACTTCATTAGCATTATTTACCTACACGCTTCCTGTAAATAGTTAAGTCTCGGACAAAGTTCATAGTGTAAAACAAACAAAGTGCTATATCTCCATAATAAGACAAGATAGATTTATGGGGTTTTGCAGTGCACTTCTACTCAATGATACATGTATACCTACATTTTTTGCTAGTGATGCCTTTTGTAGTTGCAGACAAATGTCCTGGGAAAAGTTCAAAGTGTAAAATAAACAAATAAATGTGACAATGCAGAGTAAGGCTTCCTTTGAACTGCAGTTCTACTAAATTGAATATATCTACCTGCCAAGTTTAAAGTTGATAGCTCATGTAGTGTCAGAGTTATGTCCGGAACAAAGTTCAAACTGTAAAAAAACGGCAATAAGTCCAAAATAAGGCAAGGCAGAGTTACTATTCTTTTGCACTGCACTTCTACTCAATGAAATCTGCACTTCTACTCAATGAAATCTATCTACCTACAAAGTTAAGTCTCTAAAATATGCCACAGACCAACCGACCGACCAACTGACCACCAGGAAACTCCAGTATAACCCCTAAAACCTCGTTTGTCGGGGATAAACAATATCAAATTGACCTTACAGCTATTTTTGCTGTCAAATTCATATCATCATAAAATGAATTCCCATATTTCAAATATAATTTAAAGTTTTAAAATGTTGTACTCTATTTATTTAGAAATTGTGGGATTTTAAATTAAATATTCTAAATATTATATGACTTTAATTGATAATGTTAATTTGAATAAAGAACAAAAATTGTAATACCAAAATATTTAATATTTATATAATGTGAAACTTGATTGAAATTAAATTACATGTTGTATGTGTAACAAAATAAATAATATAAGATAAAAAATCCTATTAGAATCTATAAACCATAATGTGAACACGGTGAGGCTATAATCCCCGAGCCTGAAACACAGTTCTGAAAAGTTAACATGAGTGACATAATGAAATCTTAAATCAATCCTTGTTAAGTTGTTTTTCAAAAGCTCCAAACGCAGAGTTAAAAGTATGTTTTATAAGATTGCCAAATCTGGGCCAAAACCTGGCAGTGATTTTTATTCTAAAATGTCGGCAATTGTTCCAATAGCAATAAAGATAATTCATTCCTAATTCTCTAATGTTGATTTAAAAAGACATTGGTGAAACCCATCAAGGAATTTAAACTACTTAAAATGACATTTACCTTGTCTATTCAGTGTTCTCAGTGCAGTGTTTATATGTATGTGTGAACTACACATCTTCCGCGCTGTGGTCAGTATTCAATACACATTTTTTAAATGACGTTCTAAGTTTTCAACTTTATGCAATTTAAGGGACTTATAAGTGACAACTATGCTAACTATCTTATAAATAAACAAGTTTTGGAAAAAAAAAACACTCAACTTTTTTCGGCCCTATCCCCTGGCAAAACTTGTCAGCTTTTCCAAAACGCTTGTACGGACGTTTTGCCATAATTCGCCGTTGTCTTCAATTTAGAATAATTTTCAAGACTATCATATAAAAGTATATGATTTATGTAATAAAGAGGCCCCAGCGGGCCCTGGATAGCTCACCTGAGAAATAGGTCAAAGGTCACAGTGTAGCCCCTTTACAGAGGACCACTAGATAATGTTGCAAAACAAACATCAAGGCTCCAGACCGTGTGTATTTATACATGTTCCTATATAACTCTTAGTAAAACTGATGAGCCCCCAAATGAGGCCTATTTTGGCAGTGGGGATGTATTTTAACACTTTGTAAAGGGCCACTAGATGATATTACAAATATATGTCCCTTGTAGTTTCGGAGAATATTTTTTTAAATTGCATTTTGAGAAACTATTTTTTGATCCTGTGACATACTTATGCAATCAATCAGAACCATTTAAACAATTTCGGTAGGGGACCACTCAGGGGCCATTCCTCTTCAGTTTGGTCAAATTCCAAGCAGCGAAGAAGTAGTTTGAACGTTTCCTTATATAATTCAATGTAAAACTCCAGGGTCATAATTTGAACAACTTTGGTAGAGGGCTTTTAGATAATGCTATATACCAAATATGAAAGCTTTGGACCTTTTAGGTTCAGACAAGAATATTGGTAGAAGATGTCATAGCTACCATGAACAATAAACTTAATAAGTATAAAGCCAAATGGCAAGTGTATAAGAACACTTTTTTAAGAGGAACAGTATGCACTCTGTAGCAAAAACATCTACTCCTGGATATATACTACTCCACTTCCACACTTACAACCTCTTTATCAATACCTATACTTCCAACTTTCCTACATCTATAATTTCTTTTCAAAAACACTTTGACAATCAGTTTAATTTTTTTTGTACTTAAACATAAATTTTGTTGTCATGATTTATGTACCATTTACATGAATGTATGTGCACTGATTGCAAAGAAATAAAAAACTTAAAACAGAAAAAAAAAGAATATTGCATTTTGAAAACCTTTTGTGACCCCGTGACCTACTTATGCAACCAACTGGAACGGATTAAACAACTTTGGAAGATGACCGCCCCGGTATCATTCCTGTGAAGTTTGGTCAAAATCCAATTAGTGGTTTTAGAGGAGAAGTTGTTTAAAGAAATTGTTGACGAACGGACGGACGGACGCACGTACGGACGGACGATGGACGACGGGCAATGGGCTATCACAAAAGCTCACCTTGAGCACTGTGTGCTCAGGTGAGCTAAAATGTTTACTCCACCCACTTTTATTATGCTGTTTAGGGGCAACTTTGCATACCCATTTTGAATCATGTTTGCACTTCAAAAAATACATTGGAACCTCTACGTGTTAGTATGGGCATCATAACAATCAAGAGCAGCTTAAGGATTACTGATTTATTATAACACAAAATCTTTACTAATTACATAAATGCATAGACTTGCTCAAAGCTAAGTTTGAGTAGTGACAAAATGATTAAACTTTTATGGTGTTTTTTCTGTTATATAACACTTATACTGATGTGCATGGTATTAAAAGATGTTTATATTTTATAAACTCTGCCAATCTAACAATGAAACTAGTAAGGAAATAATAAGCCCTTCATTACTCACTACGAAGACATAATTGCCCGCTGTATAATAAATTAGTGGCTGATGTACACACACATGAATTTGAAAGCATATCATAATTTAACCATGGTCTAGTTACTATCGTAAATAGTGTTTATTTCTTAAAAGCAACACAGAAATGTACATATTGTTTTATATCGAAGTCAAACTAATAAATTTTATATCTTTATATAATGTTTTATTTGTTATGCAATACAATCTTATAAAATTATTTTACGACCGCAACGCAAATTACCGTAACTCAGGATTTGATATTTGATATTTGGTTTATACATTTGTAACATCACTTATTGGTCCTTTATATATATTTTCAGTAAAATATTTTACATGCAATGTTAAGCGACGTATTAGCATGGTATGAAACTAAATAAAGAATACATGAATGTCAATTTAAGATTAAGGAAACTACTGAATACTTTAGATTATACCAACAAAACAGTTAATACTTACATATAGTTGTCTATTGATACATTGTATAATATCATTTTCAGTCCAACCAAGCACCCGAATATCCCAACCAGTACCGGTAAATTCAATCATAAAGGGAACGAAGGACGTGCCTCTGGAATTGAACTGCCTGTCTACGGCAGGTTATCCACAGCCAACAGTTAACTGGTTCAAGTATCGGTCAGGTCAGAGCCCGCTTAGGATAACACAATGTTCAACGAGTTCCGTCCTAAACCAAAACCTTTACGACGTCACAGAAAGGTGTACGTTTACACCGACACGGGCGGACGATGGCGCTATTCTTTACTGCGAGTCCTCTTACACAGACGAACTGCCACTTCGAGCGAAGTCAGACGAGATCCAATTTCAGTTATTGTGTAAGTAACATACACACTGTATGCAAAATCTTTTCAAGTATAGTTAAGAATTGGTTTCATTATATTAAAAATGTTGTAAAAGTAATATAAATTATTATATAAACGTTTACGTCTTATCAAATCAGTATTATAGACATGTGCAAAACAATTCCGAGATGGTACATTTGATATATAAAACTATAAGTGTGTACAACGTAATAACTTTAAGCATGGTCTACGTTGGTCTTATATAAAGAGAGTCAACAACAGAAAATCAGAGCATGTTTAAATTTGACTGTGTTTCTTTACGTACGTGTTCGCTACGAACTAATCAGATTATATTTGACAGTAAATGTAAATTTAAGTAAAGAATTGTAGGCCTAAATGGTATTGTATGCAGAACAATGGGATGTGTGGATGTATAAATATATTTATATTATAATAATGTTGACTTAAAATGCACATGGATTTTTTTTAGTGCAATCTTTGTTTGTTTGCTTTGAAACATACCCAACAAACGATGGTAGATCTATCGCATTAAACATATTTCCATACTTATTGTGTTAGAAAAAGAATGAAAAAGACGAATGTTTATAAGTTAATTATATTTACATTCAACAAGCATTTTTATAAGGAAAACGATTGCGCTTAAGAGTCACTAAAAGCAATGCCCCATGCATGACAGTCACTGTTGTCTGTACTTTAAATATGTATTTGTAGATATAATAAATATGTTTTATGTTTATTTCATCATAAACATTACATGTGATACTCATAATAGAACAACCAAACTAAAACAACCAATGAGTGTAAATGATATGCGTTATACACCTTTGTCGTTGATTTAACATATAAAAAGCTACTGTAAAAAACGTTTTAACTATAAGATACCGGTTACCCCACCCACTTGTATTAGTATAGTTTTTACGCACTTACCTTTGTTATCCGTGTTATGTCATTATTCATTATTTCTGCCGTATCTTTCATTAAAAAAACTTTTAAAATTACAAATAATAAGGATTTTTTAATGATTTTCGACGCGGTGTTCGGCAGTTTCCTGTTTAAAGTCTTATACACCTTTTCAGTTATTCAGAAAGTGTTATTTCCCTTTGACAGGAAATGCCTCTAACGACGTAGGCTACTAAAAACCGGGACCCGGAAAACTCTTAAAGCCGTACATTACCGATAGCTTTATACCGTCTAAACATTGTGAGAATTTGGTGAAACAGACTAACTAATAGAGCCTAATAAACTGTTCCACAGATTGCAAACAAGCATTTACAAAAGTTATTTGACGGTAGAAAAGGACTCTAGATGGTAAAACACTGACACTGTAACTTTGTCCCACCTTTTCATAACGAGCAATGGAAAATCACACCTAACGGTTTTCCGTTATAACGGATTAAAAAAACGCTAAAAATGGTTCCCACTAAATAAGTGTCGTTATTCGAATTTGTCATTATAACGGATTCCGAAATATTGAGTCATCACTGTATTTAAAAACAAAAACTTGACCTACCTAATACAGTAGATTGTTATCATTTGTCGCAAAGTAAATTGATATTTTGCTAACGAAAGACGACTGTTATTAGTTTATTCTTTTTTGTAGAAGAATAAACATTGATTTCAAGACACATTTCCAACAGAATCCTGCCTTCTGTTTGACAATATTTTTCATTTGATTAAGTTTTAATATCAGTTTTCTTAAGCAAATACAATGTACTGCATACATAAAATGAACTGACTTTTTTCAACATAATCTGAAGGTAAAACTGTAAAGCACGCAATAATTTTTTTCTTTTTTTCCGTTTTTGTAAAACAAAGCTGAAGAAAAAAAAACACTAAAACTTGTTTCAAATTTGCAACTTAAACGATGCATAAAAAGCCTTGTCGCTCTGGACACTTTGTTGCAGCACAGAACAATTAAATGAATGCAAAACTTAAACTACATGGTTCATTAGTTGCGTCCCTTTAAACAATGAAGTTATCGGTGTATGTTCTATTACAATTACTGTTTCAATTTGCGACCCGTGATGTTTTAAGAAATTATTCACTTTGAAGTTCTATTTATAACACGTAATAAATAGTTAGAATGTGTAATAAGGGAAGAAAGAACAGCTTTTTCCTTCCGCTGACAAGATTATTTTTTCATTTAAAACAAGCAATTACCATGTAAAATTGAATTTGAATATAGCGCATTTCTTTATTTAATAATGTTAATATAAAGATTTAATTTCATTGTTGTTGCTCTGATGAGATTCTGAACGCTAGCGCGCTTCGTCGATTTGCCAGGTTTACCATTGCGTTCCGGATCCCATCAGATCAAGCCGAATGAAATTAAATCCTTAAATAAATACATGATTATACAGTTCTTGCTAAATGTTAGAACATTTGGAAGAGATATTCACACATTTACACATCTCATTGCGCTGCAGCAATTCACTGCTTTTTGTTTAACAGTTAACCCATTATTTTCCTAATACTTTTGGGAAACGTTGTTCTCTATTATCTTAATTGTCTGTTCAAAAGATGAACCGACAATTGAGACAACGGATGTACAAATCAAAGAAACACATTCGGGTTTGCTTCACTGCAATGCATCCAGTAACCCCGTGTCCGTTATCACGTGGAGGAATGAAGACAGAGCGGTTGATATAACGGAAGGATTGGTCAAGGGAGAAAACACTCTCTCGCTCCACTTTACTGCTGTGACAAGAGAAGACGCTGGTCGGTATCGGTGTTCGGCTAACAACGGCATCGGGGATGTCGTCTCCAAAGATGCCAATATTATTGTTATTTGTAAGAATTTTGTTATAATATTTGATCGGGAAAAACACTTAAGGCTTCTTTTGAGTGACCCAATGTGTGACATATTTGCTGTATAACGAGCCACGGTACACTATGACAAACATACATAGCATAATTATCCTAATATAATTAAGCGCAATGCCAAAAATATGCTTCGGGCCTATATCGTCAAAACATTTGATCAGGGAACTATACTAAAGGCAACGATTAAACACTCAAATATAAATGTGACATGTTACTATATTGCGCGTCATGATACACATTCGCAAACATACGTGGCATACTGATTACGTTTACGATTAAAGCTTTTTAAGACAAAACAAAGACACTAAGCGGCTGATAATTCTTAGAGGACTAATCTTTAAAGATGCTATGCCTGTATCATTTGACCAGAAGTGTTTACTTCGACGTTTTATCTATTCTTTAAAGGGGATTTTCTATCCCACAGATTTAAGAAATTGGCAATGATAGTTATGTAATCATGTCAAACACTATTGAAGAAAAACAACTTTTGTTAAAATGTTTTGTCGGCAAATTAGGCTGTGTGTGTTAATGTTTTGACCCATTACGTTCAAACAGTTATATAGTTTGACTCCAAACAATATGGTTTAGATATATTGGTGGTCTAGAAGACACGCATCGGATTTCGGTGAAGAGGTCCCGGGTTGAAATCCAGGTTTTGACAACAATTTCTGTTTGCATTTTAGCTCACCTGAGTACAATGTGCCCATAGTGAGCTTTTGTGACAGTATTTTGTCCGTCGTTCGTGGTTCGTCATTGCGTCAGTGCGTCAGTGCGTTAGTGCTTTCACCTTTTCATTCAAACGACTTCTTCTCTGACACCACTCTTTGCAGTTTGACCAAACGCACAGAAATGATCCCTAGGTGTTCCTTTACGAAAATTGTTCAATTTATTACAGTTGGTTGCATAAGTAGGTCAGGGGTCAACAGTAGATTTTCAAAATGCAATTCTCAAAAGTCTTCTTGTCTGAATCTGCCATGCCTAGAGCGATCATAGTTGGTATAAAGTATTATCTAGAGGTTCTCAACCAAAAGTTGTTCAAATTATCCCCCTGGGGTCAGAATTGAGCCTGCCCCGCGGGTCAAAATTTTACATTGAACTATATAAATAAAACTTCAAACGATTTCCTCTCTTGAACCGCTAATAGGAATTTAAACGAACTCTACAGGAATGATCATTGGGTGGTCCTCTACCAATTTTGTTCAAATAGTTCTGATTGGTTACATAAGTAGGTCACAGGGAAACAAACTAGGTTTTCAAAATTCAATTTTCAAAAATATTCTGGTTTGAAACTAAAAGGCCCAGAGCTTTCCTATTTAGTATATAACATTATCTAGAGGTCATCTACCAAAGTTGTTCAAATTATGCCTCTGGGGTCAAAATTGACCCCGCCCCGGGGGTCACAATTTTATATTGAATTACATAAATAAACTTTAAACGACTTCTTATCTTGAACCGCTAATGGGAAGTTTATCAAACTCAACAGGAATGATCCCTGGGTAGTCCTCTATCAAAATTGTTCAAATAGTTCTGATTGGTTGCATGAGTAGGTCACGGGGTCACAAAATAGGTTTTCAAAATGCATTTTTTTAAATCTTCTTGTCTAAAACTAAAATGAGCCACACTTATAGGGATTTGACCAGACTGAACAGGAACGATTCCTGGTCCTTACCAACATTGTTGACATCTGATTTATATAGTGTTATATAGGGAAATCTTGAAAATCGTCTTGTTAAAATCTACTAGAGTCTCGATAGTTGGTGTACAACATAAGTGGTCCTCTGTAAATTGTTCCACAGTGACCTTTGACTTTTTCCTCATGTGAGCGACCCAGGGTCTATTGGACCCTCTTGTTTGTTTTGATGTTGCTCAGTTTTACTCTTTTCTCCAAAATCATTATTTGCCATGATATTTGCAATACTTATTGCGATGTTTTTCTTTTCATTAAGTATACAAAACACACTGACAAATTGGTAAACAATTATAAGGATATTAGGACAAAGACATGGCGTATTTAACATACAAGTATAAGCATTATCAAATAAATAGGTTCTAGATAGAATGTAAATGCTTTTTAATATAATTACTTATATAATCCGCTCAAAAGGTAGCACAGTATACGTAGCACCTCTTCTTAACTCAGTACCAATGCAGACCACTCGCAGACCTTGTTCTAAGGGTTTACAGCTCATTAAGGATTACGAACTGAGAATTCCATTGTCAATTCAAGCATGGACAACAAACCATCAGTTAATTGAAATAACAAACAAAGAACATGATTAATAGTGTACATTTGGCTATCAACCATTTTCATTGGTCAATAAAAGAAGTGCACTCTTAGTCAAAAGCGAGCCTAAACATCCACGTCAAAGCATAGCGATATTAAAGTCGCAATGATTCAAAAGAAATACATTGCCAATTTTCCTACATGTGAATTGGTGTGTTTCATATTTCACAATGTTTTTTATGTTGGGGGCATTTAACTAGTGTTTTATCGTCATATTTAAATGTACCATTTCTTTTCATAAAGATAAACCTGACGTCGCAGTGAGTGTAACAAACACCACAGTCACCAACGTCACCACGGATGTGCGATGTGAAGCTCAGGGCGTGCCGGATAGATACACTTACACCACATGGGAGCACACGTGGCCGGGACACGCGTTCGTTCTAAGGTCATACCCGGGTTCAGAGGTTCTTCATTTGAACGAACTGACCTACGAGTACAGCGGCTACTACACTTGCAGGGTGGAGAACGGTGTGCGGGCCAGTCGGAACCCGGGGGCCGGGATGGGAACAGCATACCTACAGGTTGAAGGTAACCTTTCAAATACAATATTTTACTACATAAACATTTTTATTATATTATACAGTTGTATTGTAATTCGTTTTTATGGACGTGTAATATATTTCGTGTGCTTCGAGTAATGATAGTTACAATGTAGACAATCAACAAACAAACACCGCTTTTCGTTGTATTTGTATGTATGACATTGACGATAACACGCATGTATTATATACCTATAAATGATCTGTATATAATTGAAATTAACACGCATAAGTACTCCGCGATTTGTTGTGTGGTTTATTCACATGCGTTTGTAGGAATAATGTTTATAACAATTTTACGTAAATGACGTTGGAATGGAAACAATGTAAATGATTTTTCAACAAGAATTGACTAAACACAAGAAACATTGACCACACAGGCTAACTAACAAATAACTACAAAAAGATGCTAGGTCTGTATTTTTATACCCTTACATTTGGTCATAAATCTTTCAATATCTTAAGTATAATAAATAAATTAAGATTGTAAAAGGAATTGCAAACTTTTGTGACAAATAATGTGTTTTTGACATAAAAGTAAAAACACATCAACAACAAAACAGAAAAATCAAACATTAAAACCCTTGCCGGAGCTGGGGATTGAACCCTGGACCTCTTGCACACTAAGCGGATGCGTTAACACTGCACCACCGAGTCAACTAAGAGTATCGATTGTAGTCAAGCCATTTAACTTTTTCTACGCAATGGGTCGAAACGTAAATAAACAAAGCCAAATTTGCGGGCCAGACATTTTCAACAAAAACATTTTTTTTCTGTATTATTTTTACATGCATGAATAACTATATTTGGCAGTTTCTCATACTTAAGGGAGTAGGTTTCGCTGCTTAAATATGGTTAAAATGTAAGATATAAACTATGTTGACCTAAAAGATACAGGCATAGCATCTTTAAAATATAAACACATCAAGTGCGTTTTTGCGTTGATTTAATAATGTAATTAGATACAATATGATTTTAATCATTATGTTCTTATGCACTTACTCAAAGAGAAAACATAAAGCTGACTACTAAGAATAATTTGCCGATTAATGCTATGGTCACAAATCATCTACGGGCACCGTACGGCGTCTATTTCACCAAAAATCGTACGATTCTACGGCGCCCGTACGGTGCCCGGCCGGC
>Ga0224511_10002612_pt1 | contig 12287 bp, 5 predicted proteins | sample SF_May12_sed_USG_2_FD_169988 | JGI IMG/M metagenome (GOLD analysis project Ga0224511, IMG submission 169988) | Sediment microbial communities from San Francisco Bay, California, United States - SF_May12_sed_USGS_8_1 | ecosystem: Environmental > Aquatic > Marine > Sediment | place: USA... | reverse complement strand
GGGGTGTGCGAGGGGGGGGGGGGGGTGTTTAGAAAATAGTTGAAAGTATTGGCGCCGGGTGCGCCCCCCCCCTGGATCCGCTAGTGGTACCATGTATTCAATGAGTACAACTGACTCTCATGCCCTGCTGGTTTAAAAAGTTTGTTGTTAAACATCATAGTGTTCATTGGTCGTGGTTACATTTGAATGTGACATCCGTACCATTTGAAAATGTAGAAAACCGAGACCAGACCATATCAGAGTTTAACACAAACAACAAACAATGAATGTTAACAGGCCCTCATATATCATGTTAATCAGTAATAATTACAATGTCACTGAATATGACGTGATCTTATACTTGTAGATGGACGCGAAGTTCAGCGACAACCCCAATTATGTCGGAACAAGTGTGATGGGCTTCAGGTAATGTTTGCTTTATGGTTGTATTGTGCATGCATAAATAAGTATTCAAACGATGTTTTTTTTAATAAAATAATGAACTGAATTTATAACAGAAACATGACCGACCGTTTATTTTTTCGTTAACAGTGGCGTGTCGTTTGATAAAAAAGGGAATACAGAATAAAGAAAAACATTATGTCTTGACGTATTATTAAGGATAAACAGTTTCAAAATTAATGAATTTGGTATAATTATAGCGTTTACAGTTACTCTTTTATAAGTCAAGCATTATTTGCATACTTATGAATACAATTAATGTTTCTGCATAGCTATGCAACGACGCTTCCACGGAATAAGAAAATTTTAAATTACTGTATACAATATTCATAATAATAATAACACATTATGTTAAATTCATTAAAAAGCTGTGAAATCCAGGTGCGGGGTTTATGATGTGCTATGCAGGTTGATAAGATTCAAACAACGTAATTTCTAAAGAACATCCAGTATCTGGAGGGGCCGGGGTTTCCGGATCACGTTTTAATGTCCGTGACTTTTAGGGTTTTTGACGAGGCAACAACCCTTTTTGACGAGGCAACACTATTTTAAGTAATAAATATTCATAAGGTACCGCCCGCCTCCATATACCGGAAGTTCTTTAGCACCTACATTCAAACACACTAGTAAACGCTTTTATGTACATTGTATCATAAGCACGCTGTTGTTATATACATCGTTATAACAACTGTGTTCTAGATTTAAAATGCACACGTTTAAATTATAATAAAAACGTAATGCAGCAATACAGGCATGCATATTGTACATAGGCCTAGTCAATTAAATAAAATATATAATACAATCGTCATTGTACCACAACATCACCGACTACGTAGTTTTGCAATGTAGAGGATATCTTTACACTCATTCATAACAAGCATTAAACCATATGAATATTTTTTATTTCTTTTAACTGTAATGATCTGACATATTTGAGTAGGATATAATTACATTATATAAGATAAAGCCTTTTCCTTGTTATCTGAAAATCACAATGTTTTACCAATTTTGCCGGTGGAGGTATCGGTGTGAAGTTCGAGTTTCCCAGAAAAGAAAATATAAAAGAAAGAAAATGTGTTGAAATTATGTAAAATTATGAAATGTTAATTACTATATCTAGAAGTCTGTTTATTGATAATACTGATACATTTTGAGCACCGGCCTTGACATGTCATGTCGAACGGCTGTAAGACCGAAGTTCGCATTGCTTTGTTTGATTTTGAAAATAGTCCAAAACAATTAAAGTTTTACGTAGTGTAAACCATGCAGCTGTACCCATTTATTGATCTCGGCAGTCGAATTCATATGCTTGGTTTTATTTGCACATGCAATGGATTGATGTTTAAGGAGTAGAGCCAGGGTTAAATGCCCAAAGCAGCCCTAAATAGCCAACTTTTTATGTTAAAAAACTAGCAATATTATTGAAATTAAAAAGTAAAATATTGTTATGTTAGCTCAAAAGTACCATTCATTTGTAATAAAAAATAAAATTAATTGTTAATTAACAACTAATTATCTAAAACAAAGGATTTCGCGCGGTCTTGATATGCCTTTTTGGACAAACTATTGATGTTTCACTTAAAAAACAATAAGATGTCCTCCGGTAATTATACAGTTAAATACGGCTACTGGTAATATGTATATTATTAGTATACACGTACACAGTTCTGCTCGACCGCGTATAGTCTATTGTTTTGGCTAACTTATGACTAATTACAAATTATTGTTATGTTTAATGACAAGAAAATGGTACTTTTCAGATTCACCAACACTATTTTACTTTAAGCGATTTCAACACGATAGCTTGTTTTACATGAAATACATTGTATTTAGGCTGCTTTGGACATTTAACTCTGACTCTCCCCCTTAAGCGGCGGTCGCTGGGTGCCATTGTTAGATGTTCCAACTATTTACCGCGTTTGTGTATGACAATAACGAAGATAGATTCATTTAAAGCCAATAGAGATTTTTCTGATTATTATGATGGCTGATTTATGCCATGTCGTATAAACGTGTTTTCGGGACGAAAGCGCGAAAGGTCGCCACGCGAAAACACGCCAAGTGGTGATTTTGGCGGGTTTTCGCGTGGCGACCTTTCGCCCCGCCAGGCAAAGATACGACAAACAGGAGGCAAAAAGGCGACGCATGAAAATTGTCGTACTTTCGTGTGGCGGGGCGAAAGGTCGCCATGCGATAAACACGAAAAAGTCACCATTTGGCGGTTTTTCGCGTGGCGCCTTTTCGCCTTTTCGCCCCGAAAACACGATAATACAAATGTTAAATGTTTAAAGCTTGTTAGTGGGGAAAAGTGTGTGGGGGTGTAAGGGCAAATCCTGATTTACATGGAGGACATTTCTACTTTCAGTGAACTACTAGTTGGAAATTAAATATCTCGTTTAATAGGCACAATCCGGCAACATTTGTTTCTGAGACATTTATGCTCAGACATTCTCGTTTTAACGATCGTAAAATAGGTGTTTTACAAGTACTATTGTAAACATTTATACACTCTTAATACAATACAAAACACCATGTATTTATACTAATCTGTTCCATTGTTCATCGTTTACAGGGAAGGCAGTCTGGTCGCGGAATTTGCAATTCACATGAAGAAAAAAGTGCAGGTACTTGTTCTTAAAATATTTGACCTATACTCATAAAAATGTTTTCCCTTTCATCAGTTTAATACATAATTACAAGCGCCATGTTATGCTGTCTGTGTAATGCTGTTTTAATTTCTTGTAAATCTATTTTATTTAAATGACTCACCAATATTTTTTATATAAAATTCAAAACTAAAATGGGAAAACAACGAAACGCAAACAGATTGCGTAGTATTTCCATTCCAACTAGTAATTCAGAGGTCAGGCCATACAACGCTTCGTGGACATTAAATATATAAATGAAAAGAATTTTTATATTATTTAAAACGTTAATCTATATAATTTTAATCATGCACACGTGTATTGTTAAGTTATTTGAAAACAACAAAACTCAGAATGCGTTTATATTTGTACAATTTATGAGTTTTTATTGTAAATAATACAGAAACAGCATGACTTCAATGCAGACATATACGCATTATAATAATTTGAAATTGATGTCATATACGATAGTATATAGCTTCGATATGCGTTATGTTAAGAAGGGAGATACTCTCTTAAATATTGTAGGTTTCTGATGCGCTATTATTTACGCAAGATAATGATAATCCTATGTGAAAGTAACTGTCGTTTTTAGGTACAAAAGACAACCGAAAGTCAGGCGGGTGCGGGGTCGGGAGGGGACACAAACCCGCCTACAGTAAACCCAGATGAAGTAGATTTCGAGATTACTGCAGATGATGTAATGAAAGCAGTGGACGAAATTCCAGATGTCCAGCCACTTATGGTGTCCAGTATGTTTCATCTGATACCTATAGTTTTATACTAAATCATATTATTTTTGTTGTTAAGGAATGAGACAAAAAATATTTTGAGATGTTTGAATTCATATTTTTCTCTCTAAATTATTTCATCACAAATAGATCTATGTTCTCTTTGAATATCAATTAAAACTAGAATATGACTATTTTTGCAGTCTTTGTTGTTTTGATACATTTTCAATATCAATACAGTTATACGTTGAGGTTTAAATATTGTAAAAAGAAAACCCCCCACAAAATACACAAAACCTTTTAATGGATTTACAATACGTTGCTTTTCAGCGGCAAACGAGTGCGCCTCCAACCCGTGCAAGAATGGGGGCACGTGCGATGACCGCGCGAACAGGTTCATCTGCACGTGTGCTCCTGGCTACACCGGAGAGACGTGTGACACTGGTAAGCAACGTCATCGTGACATTCTCTCTTGTTGGGATTACTTTTTGTTTTCTATTTAATCGATGCGCACAAAACCATTTACCCATTTAGGCTTTGCTTCCTGATGACTTGACTCTCCCTCAAATGTATTGATGACGATACGAAAAATGCCTAAATACGTGTTTGGTGGTGCAGCAATTTAAAGACATCTAAGCCCTATTGATACTTTGGACGATCATAGAAAAAAGTACTTAGCATATTTTCTTCCATATAACTTGATTTCTAGTGGCAATAACAGTGCATCGCACCATATTACAAAATACGCGGTTGACATGACAAAGGAGCATACAAAGTATGCCATTATACATGTTACACATAATAATTACTATTAGTCCCCTACCGGTGTTCACACCGGAGGGGACTATAGGTTTACCCTCCGTCCGTCCGTCCGTCAGTCAGTCAGTCCGTCAGTCAGTCAGTCAGTCAGTCAGTCCGTCAGTTCGCTAAAAATCTGGATCCTTCGATAACTTAAAACTATTAAAGCTAGGCGCATGAAACTTGGTACATGTATGAACATAGGTAGCAATGTGTTCAATATGCACGTGCAATAGTAGAGTCGCTACCTTGAAGGTCAAGGTCACAGCATGACCTTGCAGCAAAAACGTGTCCGACCTATAACTTTGTTATTCGAAGTCAGATTTTAAAACTATTTGACAGAAAGGATTATAAATGGCAACAAACAGGAGCTTGTGATAATGAAAGAACTTTTTGAGGGACCGGTAGGGGACTACTGTATTGCCCGCAATACTATCAAATGCTTGTTATATAAGGTATAGTCTGGTATATTGGAAGGACATTTTTTTACTTAGTTCAATTGAGGTTAGCCCTTCAAACGCATAAACAATCATCTACCGTTAAGCTTATCCAAAACAAATCTACCCGACACGCACTTTCTATGTTGTTTTTTTATCTTGTATAGTATTTTAATTGATTTAATTAAACAAAATTGAACGTGTTTTAAACAACGTGTTAAGAATGAAGGATGGCTAATTCAACCTATTTGTCTAAACTCTAGGACACATCAGACAAAAGGTTCCATATTCAGCGCTATATGATACTACATTACGATATTCGAATTACGCATTTCCTTAAACTTGATAATTATTAATTTGGAATACTCTGCAATCTGTTTAAATACATTTTGTAAGTTTTGTTTATGAATTTATTCATTAAATCCGACATTAAGTTATATGAGACACATGGCACCTAGTTATGTTTGCTCCTCATTTCCTGAAAGCACCGACACACTTGAAACCAAACACGGTGCCTTTTCAGCGGTAATCGACATTTGTATTAAAATATGACATTGTAGCTTATATGACTGAAGAGGAGCGTGAATCAAATTAAAATATGATCTTGTACATTTAATACGCAAATAAAAGAGAAGAAAATGAATTAGAAGATGGTGTTAAATTATGATAAATCATACTGTGATCTTGAAACGGTTATTATCTAACTGAATAACAAGTGTACGATACGAAGTGCAAGTTTGATATCTAACATAGTGTATATACAACAGATATTGAATGGGTACGTTATACCAACACAGAGCTGTAAAATACACTAATGTATAATAATTATAAATGCCATCATACATTTCCATTTGATTTTAATACATATTTTAATTTGTGTAATGGAGTATTTAAAAAAAAATTGCAATTTTAAATCACTATTCCTGTATTTTAGACATAGACGACTGTGCAGACAACCCCTGTCAGAACGAAGGACGGTGTGTTGACAGAGTGAACGCCCATGAATGCGTCTGTCTGGAAGGCACCGAGGGGGCGAACTGCGAGATTAGTACGTACAGTGGCGTTAATGTTGTTAGTACATGCACTTGTAACATAAATAGAAAACGATTCATACATGTATATGCAGCAAACCCTAATTAGTGTTCACGTAAACTATTGTGACAAGTTACTTAAATAATACATCGATTCTGAAATTTATCTACATAATTATTTAGATAGAATGTGATTAGATCTAGCTATTGACCACTTAAATTTAGTGTTTATCATTATACATTTGTATATTTTTCACATTAATATTTCCCGGGACTGGGTGTTTCTCTTTCTATATATATACATTTGTATATATGAATTGTATAGTGCCTGTAGTATTAAGTAAAATGTAAAATAACATTTACAGACGTGAATGATTGCGACCCAAATCCATGTGGGAATGGCGGCACGTGTAATGACATCATCAACGGGTACACGTGCACTTGTGCTCCTGGTTACCAGGGGCTCCAGTGCCTGACCAGTAAGCAAATATGAGCATTCAAGAGCTATTTCGTTTCTGTTACAATTTCCTGACGTTTGATTGATCCTATGCAGGTTTAGCATCGACACTTAGCACACCAAAGAGTAACCAGATAGAAGTGCACATTATCGTCCTAGAATCTGAAAATAACTCTATTTAAGTTAGAGCTATGAGTCAAATAGCATTTTCTGGTACCAACTATCAAAGCCATTATAAATTGTGTTATCTTTATCGTATGAATTCATTACGCAGTGCATTTGTACATTCTAATTTGTTCTGACTCAATGTGTAGATATAAACGAGTGTGCAAGTAATCCGTGCGTCCACGGGACGTGCGTTGACGGCATTGCAAAATACACGTGCACGTGTGATGCGGGTTATACAGGAACAAACTGTGACACGGGTACGTTAGTCTATGTGGGCGGCACAATGCTTAGCAAAAACATAATGGTGTGTTCTGATATCGCTTACATTTTTAGACATCTAACGTTTCTGGTGTTTTGTTTTCAATACACAGTGTCGTTTTTAACCCATAAGTGTTTACTATGCCATCGTTGTTTGTCATACTTTGTACGTGTTTACGTGCTTAAAAGTCTTTTTATACAATACGCAATGATCGAGTTAGTATGTGTTTGGCACCATTTAAAAGTAACACATTGCATGACTACGTGGGCGTCATCTGCTTAAATTAATTCACCTTTTTGGCACACAATTAAAACTGAAGCAAAGGAGAACTAACCAATTATGAAACAATTCATACTGGTTATAACAAAGTAGGTAAATTCAAATCGTTCGAATAGTATCGTCCCAATGTAAATAATTCCTTATTCCATTTACAGACATTGACGAATGTGCGTCCAACCCCTGTGTTAACGGTGTGTGTGTAGACCGCGTCAACGGCTACACATGCCAGTGCACCAGTGGCTACACGGGAAATACGTGCAGTACTAGTATGTGAAAACCACTAACACTACAAGACTAAAATATAATATCATTCATGTTTCAATTTGGATTGTATGTTGATAACATTTGAAAATTGAGTTATGCTTATGCGCTAGGGGACGTCAGGATCATGGTACTTTTCATAACCGTTAATGTAAAGATTGAATTAAACCGAAGCTGCTATTTTCCCCATTACCGACTGTGCGTCCTAAAATATTTCTATTTTTCACGAATTATTTTAAATGGTATTCATGGATCACTAGAATGCCCGTTGTATATGAATAATCATAGATCTGTACATAAACATTTAGATTCAAACCTTATTACAGACCGTGCATGTGGTTATTATAACAGTAAGCATTTATTACATATGCCACAGGATGGGATCAGAGTACCATTAATTGACGTTTACATTTTAAGTTAAACAGCTAATTTTGTCTTTGTTTAAGGCATGACATATAAGACGGAATATCAAATGGTGATTTTGTTAATTAGTATAAAACAAAGCTGTGCGCTGTGGTATAGCATTTGCAATATGTGATTAAAAGTGCTACACTATCAAATATCAAATATTCAAAACATACCTTGAACGACCATACAGAGAAAATATATACATACATGTGTTATCATGTAATGTTGTCTTTTCTGTCTCATGTAGATATAAACGAATGTGTTGGCGTGGTCTGTGAAAACGCCGGTACATGTGTTGACCTGGTGAATGGATACACGTGCGAGTGTGTCGAGGGGTTCCAGGGAGACCACTGTGAGACAAGTATGTACACACACGTCACAATACACATATATCCATATAACATACTAAAGTATTTGTTATACCCCAGCAAACGAAGTTTTATGGGTAAATAGGAATGAGCGTGTCGGTCGGTCGGTCGGTCAGTCAGTCGCAGCTTGTTGGTCGGTCTGTCGGTATGTGGGTCTGTCTGTTTGCATAGTTTCTGGGCGATAACTCATGAAAAGCTTAACAAAATTAAACACTTGTGGTGTACATATGTATCTTCACAAGATGCTGATATAGTTTGATATTTGAGCTGTTGGGTTCAGATCAAGGGTCAACGTGACCAAAATAGGATAAAAACGGTGCATGAAACATACATGAAAAAAATCACAAATTTTAACAGTTCTGGTACACAGGTTAAACTTCAGACCATACAAGCCAAGTTCGATGAACCGGTGGGCACAAGGTCAAGGTCACCATTACCAAAATTATAAAAGTGGTTGTAACTTTATAACTAAAGCATGAGCTATTGCGATGCAACACTATTATTACCTCCTGTGAAGACGACGCTTTGAATTGCAAATAGACCGCTGATTTAAAGGTCATTGTTACTAAAATCAGAAAAATACTGTTTCTGGATGGTACCACAGTGAATGCGTATATTATATTACTCATGTACCAGTTTGAGGATATATTTATCTTTCTATTTTCATACGATTGAAAAAACCTTAACAATGAGTTATCTACATGAAGCTACATATTTGTACCAATTGACCTAATCATAACACAGTTATGTCCCTTTAATCTTGTTATTCAGTACTGTAAATGTACATTTTACATTTTTGTGGACCAAATGTATTCCATAACTTTTCTAAATTTACATAAATATGTAACTTTCGTAAAGTGTAGATGGTAAATGACACATGAATGACTTTATAATGGTACTAGGTAATCCATGTATTACAGACTTATGTCACATTGCTGGTAGCCAGGTAAAGGTACATAAAGGCTGGAACTGAATTCTTTTGGCACACAATTAAAACTCATGCAAAGGAGAACTAACTACTTATGAACACATACACTCATACTGATTATAACACTGTAGGTAACTTTAAATCGTTCTAATAATATCGTTCTAATGTAAATATTTCCTTATTCCATTTACAGACATTGACGAATGTGCGTCCAACCCCTGTGTTAACGGTGTGTGTGTAGACCAGGTCAACGGCTACACATGCCAATGCACCAGTGGCTACACGGGAAATACGTGCAGTACGGGTATGTGAAAACCACTAACACTACAAGACTAAAATATAATAACATTCATGTTTCAATTTGGATTGTATGTTGATATCATTTGAAAATAGAGTTATGCTTATGCGCTAGGGGACGTCAGGATCATAGTACTTTTCATAACCGTTGAAGAACAGATTAAATTAAATCGAGGATGCTATTTTCCCCATTGCTGACTGTGCGTCCTATGAAATTCACTTGTTTTTAATGGTATTCATGGATCACCAGAATGACCATTTCATATGAATAATCAAATAAATATCTGTACATAAACATTTCGATTCAAACCTTATTACAGAACTTATAAGTGGTTTATTATAACAGTAAGCATTATTACATATGCCGAAGGATAGAACCAGAGTATCATTAATTGGCGTTTCCAATTTAAGTTAAACGGCAAAATATGTCTGTTGTTTAAGGCCTGTCATATAGGACGAGTATCAAATGGTGTTTTTAATACTTATTATTTTATAAAGCTGTGCGCTGCGGTATAGCATTTGCAAAACGTGATTGAAAGAGCTACACTATTAAATATTCAAAACATAATTTGAACGATCATACAGAGAAAATACATACATACATATTTTATCATTTCATGTTGTCTTCTTTTTCGCATGTAGATATAGACGATTGTGTTGGCGTGGTCTGTGAAAACGCCGGTACATGTGTTGACCTGGTGAATGGATACAAGTGCGAGTGTGTCGTGGGGTTTCAGGGAGACCACTGTGAGACAAGTATGTACACACTCGTCACAATACACATATATCCATATAACATAGTAAAGTACTTGTAATACCCCCTCGAACGAAATTTAATGGGTAAATAGGATTGAGCGTGTCGGTCGGTCAGTCAGTCGCAGCTTGTTGGTCGGTCTGTCGGTATATGGGTCTGTCGGATAGCATAGTTTCCGTACGAAAACTCATGAACAGCTTAACATAATTAAACACTTTTGGTATACATATGTAACTTCACAAAATGCAGATCAAGATTAATATTTGGGCTGTTGGGTTCAGGTCAAGGTCAACGTAACCAAAAAGAATAAAAACAGTTCACGAAACACACATGAACTAATTTAAAAATGTAAACAGTTCTGGGACACAGGTTAACTTTTAGACGATACAGACCAAGCTCGATAGACTGGTGGGCACAAGGTCAAGGTCACCATTACCAGAATTAGAAAAGTGGTTGTTACTTAATAACTAAGGCATGAGCTATTGCGATGAAACACTATCATCCTGTGACGACGACGCTTTGAATTGTAAACATGTATGTCATGCAAAGGTAGGTCATTGTTACTAAAATAAAAAAAAACTGTTTCTGAATGGTTCCCCATTGAAGGCGTTTACAATATTACTCATGTACCAGTTTTAAGATAGATTTTTCATTACATGTTCATGCGATTGCAAAAAACATTGACATTTGTTATTTACTTAATGCTACATATTTGTGCCAAATGACCTACTGATTACACATTTATGTCCCTTTATCGTTGTAATTTAGTACTGGTACATGTAATAAACATTTTACATTTGTGTGGACTAAACGTATTCCATAATTCTTCTAAATTTACATAAAATGTAATTTTACGTGAAGTGTAGATGGCACATGGCATATGAATGATTTTATCGTGGTAGGTAATCCATGTATTACAGCCTTATGTCACATTGACGATAGCCAGGTAAAGGTACATCAAGACAGAAAAGGAATTCGTTTGGAAAACAATTAACTCTCAAGCAAAGGAGAACTAACGAATTATGGACAAATAAAGTCATAATGCGTATAACACTGTAAATAAATTCAAATCATACGAATAATATTGTTCAACTGTAAATAATTCTTTGTTCCATTTGCAGACATTGACGAATGTGCGTCCAACCCCTGTGTTAACGGTGTGTGTGTAGACCGCGTCAACCACTACATATGCGATTGTGACATTGGCTACACGGGAAATACGTGCAGTACTAGTATGTGAAAACTACTAACACTACAGGACTAAAATATGATAACATTTATGTTTCAATTTAGATTGTATGTAAATAACATTTGAAAATAGAGTTCCGCTTATGCACTAGGGCGTGTCAGGGTCGTAGTACTTTTCATAACCATTAATGAACAAATTAAATTAAACCTAGGCTGCTATTTTCCCCATTACCGACTGTGCATCCTAGGTAATTTCTCTTTTTTCACGGTTTATTTTCAGTAGCGTCCATGGATCAGTAGAATGACCGTTTATAAGAATAATCATAGATCTGTACCTAAACATTTCCATTCAAACATTACAACATAACTTGTATGTGGTAATTATAACAGTTACATATGCCACAGGATGTGATCAGGGTACCATTAATTGACGTTTTCATTTAAAGTTAAACAGCTTAATGTGTCTGTTGTCTAAGGCATGTCATATAAGAGGAATATCAAATGGTGTTTTTGTTACTTAGTATAATATAATGTTGTGCGCTGTGGAATAGTATTTGCAAAAAATGATTTAAAGAGCTGCACTATCAAATATCAAATATTCAAAATATACCTTAAATGATCATACAGAGAAAATATATACATACATGTTTTATCATTTCATGTTGTCTTCTGTGTCTAATGTAGATATAGACGATTGTGTTGGCGTAGTCTGTGAAAACGCCGGTACATGTGTTGATCTGGTGAATGGATACAAGTGCGAGTGTGTCGAGGGGTTCGAGGGAGACAACTGTGAGACAAGTATGTACACACTCGTCACAATACACATATATCCATATA
>Ga0224511_10002611_pt1 | contig 12288 bp, 7 predicted proteins | sample SF_May12_sed_USG_2_FD_169988 | JGI IMG/M metagenome (GOLD analysis project Ga0224511, IMG submission 169988) | Sediment microbial communities from San Francisco Bay, California, United States - SF_May12_sed_USGS_8_1 | ecosystem: Environmental > Aquatic > Marine > Sediment | place: USA... | reverse complement strand
GTCAACGGGTGTTCGGCCGCGGTGTTCGATCGCGCGTGGATAATTCTGACCACCGGGGTCAGAGGGTTTATGAAGGTTCCGCGCTGGCTGTACTGTACTTAGATAATTTATACTATTTTATGTGTATCATAAGCATGAACCTCTTAAAATGTTTCTGTTAGCAATATGTTGTTATTTACGAGTTATGAGAAAAACATGCCTTTGAAAGAAACACGCATCTTTTACCAGCAACATAAAAAACAATTTACGACTTCATTGATGTCGATTTAAATGTGCTTGTTATGATTAAGGTAACGACGATTTGATGAGGTTGCTAATGCATTTGCCAATTTAACTGTTTTTACAGGGTTACAGTCGTTAAAAACATTTGAAACAGTAATGAACAGTAATGAGTTCAAGAATTTGTCAAAGCTTCAGAAGTGACACTTTATGTCTTCATACATTGTATGTATCTTGTTACTCGAGAAAACATCCGCCTATATGTCCCAAAAGAGGAAATTGTTCCCTACAGCATGTTATTTACTACGGTGATATCGACAGATTATATGTCTCTATTTCTGGGAAATGCCCTGAAGTTGATGCCATGGAATTAAAAACCGTTCTTAGCATTTAACCTATTGATGTCTTTGGTATGTAATACAAGAAAAGTTTAACATTTTGTTAAACATTTATGCGTGTCATCAAACATATACATTAACGTCAAAGTCTGCTCAACTCTTACATCCGTTTGTACAAAACTCCACGTTAGCGTTTTCGTTTTTAGACATAAAAGATTCATTCTTTACCTTTCCTTATCTGAGGTTATGTTAAAGGTGTTTTTGTTTGATTCAGATATTTTTTAAATGCTACATTACGGTGGGTTATCAATTGACCAGAGTTCCCGGGTTATCCAAAAGTAGCCACTGTACTAGGGCAAGTCTACCATGCCAAAAAACCACATACAATAAAAAAAGGTTGAAAGAAAGGAAACAAACAACAACAGAAAATAATTAACGGTCGTTATAAAATTGGGTTTGTATTGTAAACTCTTCAAATTTGTTTGCAAGTTACAGTATGTTATCAAACAATGTTAATATATTAACAGTAAATAAAGTCATTTTAAAACAAATATCAAATGTAGTTACCCGAAGAACGTGTACGCTTGTTTGAGACATTGGATGCAATTTGGACGACACATTCTAGAGGCATGCTATTGATTGCAGTCTGTTTAATTAGTTTTGTTTCTAAATAGGGACATGGCATTAACAGAGTCTCATAAAATATTTAAAATACATTTAAAGGTTTGCTGGCATTAAATCACATCTCGTACTATGCCATCTATTTCGAATGTAGGTGCGTTGTTTTTCAGTGAAGAGAAAAACTCTACTTCAATTACGTTAGGGAAAATAAGGACACCGTTGTTTATCTTTAAACAGCAAAAGAATCTTGGTTGGCTTAATACTAGATGTTTGCCTAAAAAAGTCATTTTGAATAATCGGGTGGGGTAGGATTTATATTACAAATCCCTGTATATGTAAGTACACACACGACATAACAAGTTCGGTGACAGTCAAGGCTTTTAGGTGTTTACATACTGCATTGGAACAACAATTTAACAATGCCTAAACACTTTCCACCTTTAAAATATTACATTTGTTTTAATAAGAATTCATAACTGGCTAACAAATTTATTTCTAAAACCTGTACAAAAACACCATTAAAGAACTGTTCAGTGACGTTAAATGTACAATACTGCGCCATGCGTGATTTCATTGACCTTGTTGTAACTTCATAAAGTACTGAAGTTAATAAACTTTTAAAACAAATTCTAAAGGAATTTTGGAAAACCACATAAAAGGCATCAATGTCAGTTGCATGTGTTTCCAGTCCTTTTAAGTTTGAATTCCAACATCATATATTGTAATATAAATTGAAGAGATGTTCAAACAAAGAAGACTGGTTTCAAAAATATGGTTTCTTCGTTAATAACTAAGAAATTGTTATTTTTCTATGAGTCACTCATATTGCAGGCATTTTTAATTAAAAGAGAATCCTAGTTCAAGTCTCTTGTCTGTGAAAATTATCACAGGTCCGTGACAGAAAGGGCTTCGTAGAGAAGGCAATTCATTATAATAGTAACAGTTATACAAATAAAGCTGTAAAAGGACAAATTAAATAAAACAAAAACACACACACTGCCATCATAACTCCGAATGTAGAAAAACACCAACATGGAATAAGGAGGGTGATATGACGTCAAAACCACGTGATATATAATTTAAAAAAGCACATACCTCGCTCCAAAGCAAAACCAATACTTTAAAGCTTTAGAATTAGAGCAACAAATAAAACAAGATTGCCGTCAAAAAGCTAACCTATGAAAGTAATAAAGCATATTAAGGCAGGCTAAATAGACTAAATGCTGCTATTTTTTTACTGCGGGCTATGGTCCCTGAGGGTTTTCCCTTTCATCATTTAACTTACTACAGCTGGTGTTAAGTGCCTGTGTGACGGCTGTAAAATGTCGCCCCGACATAGAGGCAATAGACGTGGGTTTATTGAATATATTTTACTTGGTATAAGGTTGGAACCTGAAGGCTTGATTAACAATAGTTTTTTAAGATATTCTATCGGTGGAAACTGTTTTACATACAGTCATGTAGTTGATCAAAGGTAGACACGTGTAACCTTGATCTTTGACCTACTAAACTCAAAATCATCAATGATCATTTTATCACCTCACCAGAAATTACCGTATGAGCAAGTGCAACATCAGGGCTCTATATCCAATGGTTCATACGATTATAAATACATGTACACGTAGAAACCCTGACCTTTGAAATAGACAACACAAAACTATTAGGGGTCATGTCGTTACAAAGACCAATAAGCATGTTTAATATAAAGGCTCTATGCAATTGTTTTCAAGATAATAAGTGAAAGTCGTTTTACATTTTTACTATAGTGACCTTTGTGACCTTGGCAAGTGAACATACAACCAAAAGAAATCATGTCGTTACAAAGACCAATCATCATGTGAAAAATAAAATCTAAACAGGTCTCAATATAATGAGCGGAAAGCGTTCATACATTACTTTTTACAAAATGATTAGTGTGACCTTGGGTCATTTTCGTACCAAGACCATTCAGCTTGCATATTTATGAAAGTTCCGTGATTAATAGTTTTTAAGATAACATTCAAGCAGACCTCATTTGGTTTTCCGACAGACGGACAGGCAGACATACTGACATTAGCAAAACAATACGCCCCCACTTCTTCGAACGGGGGTAGCATTAAAACATGAACAAATCATTAATAGCCTACAAATCTAGAACAAATATGGGTGCAAATAAGGAATAGTCTTAAAACAACTTTGAAAAGAAACGGTATGTTTGCCATTGTTCCACCATCTATTGTGACCGACCTTTGTACGTCGTCCGTCTAGCGCCGCCTTCTTTTGTTTTGAATAAACTGCACATGGATGATCCTTAGATGGTTTCCTTTCAAAGTTGTTGGATGCATTAGAAGGTCACGGGGTAAAGAAAGAAGGTTTTGAAAATGCAATTTAAACAAAATATGTTTGTTTGAAAATACAAGGCCATAGCTTTTTTAGAATTGTTCAGATTATGTACATTAGTTCAGTCAGCTTTTTCAAACAAAGCTTATTGTGTTATACTTTGCTGGAAAACTATGTGGTTACACAATGACTGGAACATGTCTTGATCTGTTTTTAATCATCGACATTTAGACTAAGAATTCGATTAAAACTCATGATTAGTTCCTGAGATTGACAATTAATATCCGTTTCCTAGTGCAAACGTATTGTATCTTCGTACTTTTATGGCCTCGTTAACGACGTAAAACATGTCAATCAATCCTGCAGTCGGACAATTATCCAAATGGGATTTAAACATGCATTCCTTTCTACTCGTAAGATAATAATCATAATAAAAATGTGCACACGCCTCGGTATCACCATAATTGAATTTTTTTGGATTTAAATACATGGCGTATAAAGCAGATGAGTTCGTACATTTGTATCTTTAACAAAAGTCCGTTATATAATTTTTTTAAAGAAAAACTAATTGAACGCAAAAACACGTTCGTTGCTTACAAACGTATTTCAGTATTTAATATATACGCCTTGTCTGTCGCCCATGGCTAATGGGTATTATTATATTTTGCGAAACTTGACAACATAAGCATTGTGTATGCTTACGCATTGCTACGAATTGATCCGAATATATCATATATGTTTTATATTCTAAGTTAATTTTGTTATAATTATGTACATATAACTTATGCAATCCTCACTATTGAGGGAAATAAAGAATTGAATTGAATGTGTCTACCAATCCATTCACAAGAACCTCGTACATGACTCGTTATGCGATGGTCAGAGGTTCGAGCCCCACAAGGAGCGGCAAACGTTCTCCTAGATATTTGATAATAGAACAACGATACGTCTGGTTAGCTTCGTCCCCAGTTGACTAATGTAAAAAGCAGGCAGTGGCTTTGGAGTAAACAAGTTTGTGCTGGTACACCATACCACAACCAGTGTGGAAACACTGCAATAAATAAAAAACAGTCTGCGAATTAGTCTATAAGCCCGAAGCCCGAGTCGAGTAAAAGGTCGGTCGGTCGATTAGAATTGTATGCAAGGTACCCCGACCGGTCGATTTAAAATTTAAAGTTAAATTTTAAATAAAGAAACAAATTAACATAAAAACTGATTGTGGCGTTATGTGTTCGTAAGAAAACACAAGCAAGATTAAAATAAGTGCAAGTCGACTCATTTCTAATATGATTTGTATGAGTTATGACAATAACAAACAGTCTGGGCTATTACAATTTCATTCGGGCTTTGGGATATTTTATTTAAATAGACCGAAGGGCTATAGTCGAAAAATAATTACCGCGCAGACTGATAAAAAATAAATTGAATGAATAAAAAAAAAAGACAAGAGGGCCCAAAGGGCCCTGAGTCGCTCACCTGAGGAACAGGTCAAAGGTCACAGTGGAGCCATTTACAGAGGACCCAAAGGGCATAATTTGAACAACTTTGGTAGAGGACCTCTAGATACTTTTATATACCAAATATGAAAGCTCTGGGCCTTTTAGCTTCAGACAAGAAGATTTTTGAAAATTGCATTTTGAAAACCTATTTTGTGACCCCGTGACTTACTTACGCAACCAATCAGAACCATTTGGCAGGGCGCCAACCAGGGACCATTCAATTTTGACCCCAGGGGAACGATTTGAACAACTTTGGTAGAGGACCTCTAGATGATGCTATATACCAAATATGAAAACTCTGGGCCTTGTAGTTTCATACAAGAATATTTTTGAAAATTGCATTTTGAAAACCTATTTTTTTACCCCGTGACCTACATTGTACTTATGCAACCAATCAGAACCATTCGAACAATTTCTGTAGGAGACCAACCATGGACAATTCCTGTTGAGTTTGGTCAAATTCCCATTAGCGGTTCAAGAGAAGAAGTCGTTTACACTTTTCAATATTTAATTCAATGTACAATTGTGGCCCCGGGGCGGGGTCAATTTTGACCCCAGGGGCATAATTTAAACAACCTCGGTAGAGGACCTCTAGATAATGCTATATACCAAATATGAAAGTTCTGGGCCTTGTAGTTTAAGACAAGCAGATTTTTGAAAATTGCATTTTGAAAACCTATTTTTTGACCCCGTGACCTACTTATGCTATAAACTGGAACGGTTTGAACAACTTTCGTTGAGGACCACATAAAGGTCATTCCTGTGAAGTTTGGTCAAAATCCAATTGCTGGTTTTGATGCACGGACGGACGGACGACAATGGGCCATCACAAAAGTTCACCTTGCGCAGTTTGTGCTCAGGTGAGCTAATAAAAACAAACAAACAAACACACACAAAACAAACACAAATCTAAGTTATAAAAACAGAAAAGGTGCTCGATCTTTTCAAAATCTAACTTTAATTTTAGCAGTACAAGTATAGGCGTTTATATTAGTTGTTGAATACCACTGCTTGGTTAGTCGTTCTTGCCGTGCCCGCTCAATATATCTTTTCGTGTAAGCATATAAACTGCTGACACTTTTCATTTTCCAGTAAGTTAAACCTGATTCATTTGGAGGCAATCTAGATCAAAGCTAATGCGATTCAAACCGATAACGTGCGTTTGAACATTTTTCAAGAAGCGTAAACTCTATTACTAGCCTATCTATGTTATAGTAGTTAGATTAATTAGGTAATACGTATGCACTTTTATTATTGCTTAGGTAACGGAAGAAGATAATCGGATTCAATAACAGTATAGTGCACATACATTTCTAAATTTGAAAGACACAGTGCTAAACATGTTGCGTGTCTCCATATAATTCATCAAATCATATCAAATGGATAAGATCACGGAACCTTGAAATGGCAAACGTAACACCACAGTTTAGTGTTTTTAGCCATTAATGTATTATTTCGGAGCGTGACTGGTGGCTCGTTAAAGAAGCAATTTGCTCTAACTGCAAAAGTCGTGAATTGAGTCTTTATGGGCACAGTTGGTTATTAGGAACCAGTTCTGAAGATGACACATTCCAATAATGACTTAAACATTCAATGATGCCATCTTCGAACTAGCGACTCGTAGTGTGTGTAAGATGTTACAAAGCTACAATAACCGAATATGCGCGAATAATGCATTGCAATTAGGTAGGGGGAAGGGTAAATATAATCTCGAATCAACAACTGCAAAAGGACGCGATCCTTAATCAACGGGGTTGATATGGAGATATTGTATTGAAGTAACTCTTTTTTGTGCCGTTTCCATTTGCATATTTTTCAACTATTGCTAATACTTTTTTATTTTTTATATTTTTTATTTAGAGACGTAGGATTCTGTTATTGCGATATCGCGAGTTTTGTTTTAAAATGTGTATTTTTTAATTTGAAATTAATTAAAAAACTGTAAACATATCAAGCCTTTGTACGTTATAAAAATGGGTGTTGGAATATATTTTGCCATAATTTGTTACCGTTCAAACGATTTATTTTGTAAGTATACATCTAGAACTAAAATTACCCATATAAAACGTGCGGCGTTAGTAGTAAGGGGATTCCATTATATTTATAAGCCGGCATGTCATTCTAAAACCAGTTTCTCATTTTTTAAAGACAAGGAGGGATTTCGGGATTTCTGTGCAAATCAAAGAATAATTATATTGCGTTTTTATTTTTAAAATTAACATCCACCATGTGTGGTATATTTAAATGTTCCTATGAAATAAGGATTGTTGAAGGTATAGAACGGAGGATTTTGTTCAAAGCTTTTATATATTACTAGTATTTTGAAAATAGGAAATTGAATTACATAATGTAATATTCCTCGTCACAATAACGCTTTATCTAATCATCCATTAATAAAAAAGTGGGATTACAAGACTTTGGTAAATTAAACTTGACATAATTTCTTTTTCTTCTGTCTGTGTGTCTGGCAGTAATTTGGAAACGCAGTAAAAAGAGACGAAACACTTCATTGATCACGCAGCCGTTGACATCTTGATGAAGGATAGACCGAAACAGTTGATATAATATGTTAATACCGAACACATATGCAGGAAACGAGTCGCCAATTTAATCATGTTTAATAAAGAACGGTTATAACATTTACACGTTTATTATGCTAACATAATAAACCACAACCTCAATCTTATTGGAACAATGATACTTTCCTGTTGTTTCCTTAAAGAACTTTTCAACGACTGCATGGGCATAACAATTAGAATAGAACATGTGTCTTAAACTTCAAAATAGGTGGTTATCGCATATAAAATACACATAATACAAGCAAAGGTCTTCTCGACAACAGGAGTTTAACTACCCATTCACATCACTCTCCTTGAAATGGCCGTATTAAAGCATCCATTGTCTTACTTTAGGTTCGATACCCTGTACGATAGTCAACCCATCCAACTAAACGAGATCTAATACCAAAGTAATGTCAGTTTCTTATTAATTAATGTCATACAAAGTAAACGATACATGCACACATAGAATGTTAATTATACAAATATATCAAGATCACTTTTACTGTGTTGACATCTTTTGCCGACTGAATGTTTTCACCCTAATTTTTAAAGTCATGCAATGTTATTATTAAATATTAATTTTCAGATTGTCATCCCAGCTGGATTTTCCCTTAAGCATTTCTTCAATTTGCACTGACAACAAATCAACCTATTGATGATTTTTTTATTATTATTCTATTGGTCATATAACATTGCGAGTTTGGAACCCGTGTCCACATTTATCGGGCTCTTGTGTACGTCTGCCGGCTAGTCAATTGAAAATAGTAACCGAACAATTCTGAAGATAGTACACGTCTTCAGGTGCCCTTTTATGTGTAACATATAAAGCAAAAAGCACCCTGATTCCAAAGTTATACATATTTCGTTTAATTATGTCCTTCATTTTTGCCTCTGAAATTCGTATAGGAATTATGTTGCGAAAATATCAAAATGATTTTTTCTCTCAAAGCAATGTTATATTTATTTCAAGAACCTTGCTGTCTGCGGCATATAATTTATCAAGACTTCCCATTTACTTGTTGTATTGATCATTACTTTATCGCTACTACGATAATAACGCAGTAAACATGGTCTGATCGGGTGAATTCCAAAGCGACTTATGTCTTAAGATACGTGATGGAACAGTTGATAAAGTATCTCTTCCAAAATGGCGCGGGGTCGAACCCAGCTCGATGCAAAAAAAATTCTTCCAATTTTAGCTCACCTTAGCACAAAGTAGTCATGGTTTGGTATTGTGACCGGCTCTCGTTTGTTACATAAGTAGGTAAAGAGGTTTCAAAATGCAATTGTCAAAGTCTTCGTCACTTAAACTACAAGGCCCAGAGCTGCGATATGTGTGATATAATTCCAACTTTGCATATAGTTATTTAGATTGCAAACGATGCTTTTTCCTAAACCGCTTCGGCAAGTTTGATAAAACTGTAAATGCATGGTTACTGAGTGAACAGCTTACAACAAATCAAACATATTATGCTTGTCTATTTGAATATGTTGAAAGGACCCAGGTGAGCGACCCAGGACCCTCTTTGTTTTATTATTCCTGCATTTGTCTACTTTGTAACTAACACAAAAACAAGTTAATATAAAACTGTTCAAATAAAAGTGTTAATACTCAGCTCTTGAAGCAGCAGTTATATGTAATAGTAACGTTAATATTTGTTACGTAAGTGCACACTATAAAAGTCACTTACGTGTCTATGTTAAATGGTTGTCATTAACAACGATTTATTACCAAAACAACATTTAAGTTATTGTTTAGCTGACAATGTCTATATTGCTGTTTCCGTCATGTAACTTTGCCTGTTATGGTTTATTGGCATCGGTTTGATGGTTTTGTGATGTCAAACAGTTTTTCCTACTCGTATAAAATAAAAACTAAATGTCATACTTTTCATTAAATAGGCTTTATTTTTTTTCAACAGTATTAGGTCACTTAACTTAGATTTCGCATAAAAACATGTTATGACATAAAACATGTTTGTCGGATCGTAATATTAAGAATGTTTAAACATACGGGTATTCAAATTTATTGGCCGTTAATTAAAACACAAATTACGCCACTGACATAAAGTTAAATTGTGTACAATTGAGACTTGAAGTTATGTGAAAAGGGTCTTTTATGGACACCTAATATACACAAGTTTGGAAACTCTGACGCGCTGTTCGCCTGAGGTGTATCCTATTTCCTGTTACGAATCTATGGTTAAGTTTTTTCAGGAACATCGCTAATGATATTATTTTCAAATATCTAACGTGCACGGTTTCAGCATCGGAGAAAACGTGCAGTTAAGATAGCTCTGATGTGAATCTTAAACACACAATGCTGAAATATAGGCATTTTTTAACGAAAATTCATAAATATGATATCTCATGGACCAATGAAGCGTTTACTTTGCCATAAAAGCTGAGTATTATTGAACCAGACTATGTATAGTCATTTTGTTTCAAATGTACCTTTCTGGTTATTATAAAGAAAGATTTTCATATTTACTGCAATATAAGGAATCACAATTTTGAGAAACTACGGATTATCAAAACCGTTAGATTGTTGAAATAAGAATATTCATTTACATGAGAAAACGCATAATACGTATCGAGTGTAATCACATTACAAAACTGAAATATGTGTTTTTTTATGTCAAGTGAAATTCAATATTTTAGTAAGCATATATAAATTAGTTAAACTGTTAATAATTTTACCAGCTGTCTTAAATACATGTAATCATGCAATTTTTCTTAATGAAACGTTAATTTTAAATAAGGTTTTGGCATTGCGACGAGGTTTGATATTAATGTTCAGTTGTTTTAAAAAGGCAACAAAACAAGAGTGGTCTTGGTAAAAAAGGATCCAGTGTGGAAATGTTTAGTAAAGAGTAAATGCACTAGCAGACCATATAACCGTCGTTTTTGCGATCGTAACGAAATTAATTTAAAAGTATGTTACATTGAGTCCTCGTTTCTTCCTAAAACAGTTACTGGACAAGTTGTAGTCATTATTACACGCATTTGCCATTATACGCGAATGTTAAAACAGTGCAATCGTTGTCTGCGTGATTCTTCCTCATATTGCACGATGCATTTTGCCGTGGTTCCGTAAACAATTCTTAGATAACATGATCAACTATATATTTTGTCGTATACTAACAAACGCGTTTACTTGTATTTTACCTACGTTTTAAACACAAACTCAAGAATTAACACTCCTGCTACGCTTGGAATCAACAGATTATAAGCTGTATCTTAATTGTGTCTTTTTACTTCTTTTTTGTTATCAGGTTGGAAATTTGAGAACATTATTGACAATATCCCGCTATATAAAAAAATATGTTATATGTTTTCAAAAGCGTATTTAAATTGTTATGTTTAAAATCGGAATCACAAATACAGGGTAATTGCAAAAGAGCCACACATACTAAATATTCAAAATCGAACTATTTTATTAAGACATTTTTCCTTTGTCATATTGAAATGTGGTACCACAAGGTTTTGTTGTTTCGTCAATTCGTCAATATGTGTTGTATGTTGCGTTTAGCGGCTGCTTAAAGGATCGCCTTAGTGAGAAACTGTAAACATTTTTTTTACTTATTCTATTGTATTCTATATGAATTGTTTTGATTGAGATTAAAATTTCATTATAAAGGATTGTCTACTGCCAACAACGGATTGACGACTTTTGTGTATGTCAAATTAAAGAAAGGTGACAAGAGAAAATAACAGGAAAAACTATTTTAATATTTTCTGATAAACGCCATTCATTCAAGTTGACAAAACCATACAATTAAGTTCAACCAAGTTGAAATATGTTTTCAATATATCTAAATCAGAAATGTAGGAAGGTTTTGCTATATAGAGGTAGAGCAATTTGCTAATTGAAAGAAACAAGCCACACAGGAGAATGAAAGTGTTTCGAAAGCATATGCCATATTTGTTTTTTACAAATGTATCCTATTAGTAACAAGCCATTATTCATCGTCATATTTTTAATTAAAAAACATTTGTCGTTTGTGCAGATTCTTGAAAACTTAACGGGTAAGTTTGACTTTTTATGAGTTATGTCGTTGATTAATGAAATATTTACCAAAACGTTGTTAACACATGTCATGCAAAAACCCTTTCTGCCAGATATCGAGAGAAACCATTATGGCCATATTTCAATATGAAAAAGGAAAAATGTCTTAATAAAAAGATGATAAAAAAGTTCGATTTTGAATATTTAGTATGTGTGGCTCCTTTGCAATTACCCTGTATTTGTGATTCCGATTTTAAAGATGTTAAAACAAATGCTTGACGACGTCACTATCGCCAGAGTAAGACACGAGTTTCAATGTCGCGTCGATAAGTCAGTTTTCTACGAAGACTCAGTCCCATGTTAATGTATAAATTTCAAATGCTTTGTGATTTTATTGTGACATTAGGGATATCACTACTCCTATCATTTTATGAACAGGGTTTGAAAGAAGTGAGACGCCAGACCTAGTTTTATAAAAAACACAAAAATATATGTTTTCTAAATGTCTGTTGCGTCATGATGTTGTAAGAGTTTTTGTGTCGTCCCTTGTGCTAGTTTTTGTACGGGCCATTTTGTCATGGTGCCCTTAAACATGACATATCTACATTGTTTACAACATTCTTTGTTTGAACATCTCTTCAATTTATATTATATGCTGAGCGCCAAACAAGTAAGCATATGATACAATTTTCAAAACGTCTTTGGTATGACGCGGTCGGGGA
>Ga0224511_10002610_pt1 | contig 12290 bp, 7 predicted proteins | sample SF_May12_sed_USG_2_FD_169988 | JGI IMG/M metagenome (GOLD analysis project Ga0224511, IMG submission 169988) | Sediment microbial communities from San Francisco Bay, California, United States - SF_May12_sed_USGS_8_1 | ecosystem: Environmental > Aquatic > Marine > Sediment | place: USA... | reverse complement strand
AATGGCAGACCCTAAAGCCAGCGGGATATTCAAGAACAGTTAATCAAGTTGGCATTTGCCATTGAGAGAATAGAACAAGTTAATCGGCTTTCACCCCATCACAAGCTCAGATCACTGAGAGTTGAATAATCCCGTGGGAGTTGTCACGTCACACACAAACACGCAGGGAAACTAAGTTTAGCCTCAGACTCATCGAGGCAGTCACAACTTGTCAAAGGGCAAATAACGTCAACATTAGCCAAATCCAATTTATGGAGTTGTCCACGTTTCTATTAAATTTCCAGCCAGTTCAATAAACCTGTTTTGCCAGCGTCAAAACCCAGTGAAACTGTCCGCCGGGTTAGTGTGGTATTGCGATCTGATAATCATTCCATATATTCATATTGATGCTATAACGACACTATGATTTACCAAGCTCCATACCTCCTGCTTTATCTCCTGGTTCAGTCGTATGATGAATCCACCTAGTTTGACCTTGACATTTAGAGCTTGACCTCCGGCATCACTGGACGATGCCTGAGAACTTAGAGCTGAAGAAATGGTGGAGCCCACATCAGGGACATCTAAATACATTAAAATAATGGTCACCAATGATTATGCAGTTCCTTCATCATTATTATTACTAGTAAAAGTAAAGTCTGCATGTCTCTGTGACAGGTCAGCAAAAGGTCCGTGCAGAAATTGGCTAACTGAATAAACTTTATTCAGCATACCTCGATATGAGTCATAAGAGGATCTCCCATGCCCCATAAAGAACATAACTCTATGGTTGGAACTCCTTCGTTTAACACCGCAATTGGAAACTGATGTATTCTTATTAAGGGTCTATTCCAATAAAAATATCCCTGTTTCACCTAGTAGAATGGATATAGAAGGATGTCCACAACTAACGATTTTTTAACCATACATTTAAATCGCTGGCACACGAACTGAATTTGAGTATTATTAATACTCCACATGAGTTTCATTTGATCAGTCTTTGTGTTTTTGATCTACCAAGTTTCCCAAATTTTCTAATTAAATTTAGGACTATAAACCAGCTTACAGCGGCGTTTCATTTTAAAGATTGATCATCTATTATTGGACCTGGCTCAGTTAGCTCTAGTTATGGTCAATCCAAATGATTAAATCAAAAGGTGTGTCTCTGAGCGTGCCATGCTGGAAGCGCGCTGAACTTTAAAGGCGGCAAACTCCGCGATATCCGATGGCGATCAGTGCGCACGCACTGGGTTTTGTAGGGGCCCAGAGCTCAACAGCACTAGAGCCCTCACCTTGACATGCAACTCAACAGCGGTTAGTTCTGTTGTTCATACATGTATACATTACAAGCTCTTTGCATGTGAAAGCAAACCCGGTTTTATCGGACGGTACAAAGACGTTGACATAATATGCGATATAGCTGCTGATTGAATCGCTCAATGCAATGGAGTATCTTAGACCCCTATAACTAGAGCCCCTATGAAGACTCAGCGCGTAAGCACTGATCGCTATCGGATGTCGCGGAGCTTGCGGTATCATTCAGAAAATGGGCTTCGTGCGCTATCTTGGTATAATCTGTGTTGCCGTTATTCTGGTATGGTCGTTTAAAATGGCTATGAGCTGCATTTGCATTATGTTATGCTACCTACGCTGACTGTCCTATCTAGTGACCATGCCCTATTGAAGACCACTAACAACACGCTGAAGTCAATTAAATGGCGCTAAAATTCTTTGCTGGCCGGAATAAAAGCTTGATGAATAGTTTGAGACAAAATTATGCCGAGGTTGCATAAATGTGGTAACGTTGAACTATGGAGGCTGCTACTAAAAGATAAACACATAAACACTGTCTCTTAAAGTCAAACGTAAACACTGTTTTTTCACAATACATAGATAAAAGGTAATACTAAGTAACACGGGTTATCTTGAAAAGGATGTTACAGAACGAACAGGATAATGAGAGAAGCTGAAATTATCTGGAGAAACTGTGGGGGGGGCCTTTCATGCCATCACCACAAATAATACGGCGCTATAAGTACTGCATGCGGCTCATCAAAAGCTGGATACATGGGGGATAACTATACCACTGCAGAAATATAATTCAAACAACCATCACAAAACATAACTTTAGCCTGAAATACATGTTGGAGGAGGGGTGGACAAGCGAACTTTAGTCTTGATGAGAAACTTACTTATAGTAGCTGGAAAAACTGGACAAGAAAGGGAGACAAGACATTAGAGAAAGGAAACTCCACTAAACAGATCCCATTCACCAATTAATGGTGACAGCAAAAGCTGTCAATCCAAACTAATGGTTGCCTCAAATAAGCGAATCAAAAGGAACACCTCTCGGTGCGCCATGCTAAACTTCAAACGCGGGTTACGCGGTGTCTCGGTTGGATTCCATAGCACGCGGGCCGTCAGTTTATCAATGAGAGAGAAGTCCGCATTGAAAATCGTGACTGGTGGCTTCAAATGCAGAGTTGTCTTCCATCGTTCATCGCATAATGATCCACTTAAAAAATTTACAGAATGCCAGCTTCAGAACTGCACACTGCTTTGCAGTTAAGCATGTTCTCAATATAGGGTTCTGAGAGGTGCACCTTTTGGCTCAGTCGTTAGACACAACCATTACTTTCAAACTGAAATTCAGGTCTGTTGAGTGACATCCATTTCCGGATGAGAGTACGCCGAATCATACGTTCGGATACGCCGGATTCGCCGAATCACCAAGTTAAATTGGGAGAATTCTGGGTTAAAGGTCTCAATCTTTCGGTTGAGTCCTTGAAGTTAAGGGGGTCACAGCATGTTTTATAAGGTTACTGAGGTAAGACAGTGTATGCGTATGTATATCCATCGTCACAGAGGCTATTGATGATATATCAGACACGACAAACACACGATTCCTCAATAAAATTTGCTCGATAGCCAGCGCTACCTACTGACTGAAACCGAAAAAACGCTTACCATAACTATCATCAGCCGGAGAAGGACTGAGGATGTTCTGATAGAGAATTCGACCAATCAGCTGTAAATCCTGCTGTGATACTGTCATCTAAAACGGATCAAGGTGAAGTCTGCTCAATCTGCTACAGATAGTAAGCAAGTCGAAAGTCAGTCCGAAACAAATTGGGGAAAGACCAATAGTGTAAATAAAGTTTCATATAGATCAGCAAATGCTGGGCTATTGCAATAACTTCAAATTCCATGGTGAACTGAGTCATCCATATGTTTGACACAATCGAGTGAAACAACACCTTCAATTCCACAATTTATTTCTATAGCAAACGTTAACGAAAAGATGAGAAACAAATCAATTTATCCGCAAACTCATCTTGAAAGTAGTCTGGTTAAATATTTTTATTTATATGTTGGAAACATTGTATGATTTAGGTAACGAGAGTACCTACCATGAAATGGTTTAGCTGGACATCAACAATGAAATCGATAGCTTCTTTAGTGACTGGCATGAGAGCCCTCTGTATGATTATTTGAGTGGTGATGGGGTCTAACAGAACTCGCTCACTAAGAACTTTCTTCTCATCCACATATAGAATTCTACAAAGAGAAAATTGTTCTCACCCTCTGCAGCGAAGATCAATCACAAGGAAAGGGGAATGGGAGCTTCAGTGAAAATATAATTAACCCAGTGATAAGCAATGCGGTACGTTTGTTGCGCGCAATTCTGCCACTAGTCTGATGCGCCACCAATGCCCTATACTGCCCGAACATCGACGGAGTTTTTTTTTGCTCGGTAAAAGATGTTATGGAGCTGGGAAACAGCTCGGGCACAATCATGCAATAGGGAGAGAAATATGTTGACTGCCCACAGCGTAACCCATAGTTATCCTTCCTTAAATTCCAAAGAGAGGATAACTCTATCACCTATTCTGACATGAATGAGTATTTGTTGTAGAGCTCAAACAGATGGTGAAGTCAGGACACTTCATAAGCATGAGATATAAATATACATATATCAAATTGCCAATCTCAAGGTAGAACAAACTAATTCACCGCTTTGTGTAGACCAGAGACAATTCGCGAGAATTTATTAAGAGTTGTCTTTCCCTTATGGTGAACGGTCAACAGCTTCGTATCAATGCGCATACGATCTACTGAACCTCCAACCTTCCAACAAGGCTCACAGTGTGTTGAATAAAACTGTTCTGTTTTGATGATGGCAAAACTCACTGTGACACTGCCTGCAGGTTCAGTCATGAAACTATGGACTGATTGCTGATGCAACTATTCTTACTATTGATTATTCTACATCCACCCCAGACCACAAATAAGTTAAAAGGAGAAGATCTGAATAGCTGACAGTAGAGTTTAGACAAGATAAATAACATAGGCTGCACCCACAGACTTACCTTTCAATCCCGATGTTAGCTAGAGATATCACCATCTTATCATATGACTGTGATCGTAACCCTGGTTTAGTTGGTAACTCTATAAACTCATTGGTGACCTTGAGGTCACCCAGTTTGAGCAGCAGAGCCGAGTTTGATTGACCATTTTCCGGAACCACTATGATTGGTGTGCTTGCCTGCCAATGAATAACAAAAACTGAGTGGTTCGTCTTACACGCGATCCTGGCACATGTACAAAGTGAATGGGGAGGTGATCTGATAGGGCTGGTGATACGCTTGATGGGTGCCTTATGTGGGAGTTGTTCTCACCCTGGCATAATAGCTTTGATATAGTCTTTCTCAAACACGCGAACACATAAGTCATCTTGAGCAATATACTTATGATGGTTTTAAAGTTAAGGCCAAGAGTCTTATTTAAAGTATGAGAAGTAGAAAGTATGTGGGCGTGGCAAACATGGACCCATGACCCATGACACATGACCCATGACCCATGACCCCTTCAAGTCAAAATGAGGACAACTTATAAGTTTCCAACTTTCAGGTGAACATATATGAAAATTTGACACCACGTGCGGGTCAGTTCCAGATTGTTCCAGATTGTTCCAGATTGCGGTTCAGTGAATCTGAGTCAGTCGACACATCACTTGCCGAAACTTGGCTACACTAAACGAGAAGAGCGAAGTGGATCTTTAACAATTGGGGAGTGACTTTGCTATGCTGGCCCCTATCCCCACCTCATCAATGGTATGTTCCCGTATGAAACTGTGATCTGGTACACCATCTTGGTACACAAGGCCCTGCCCTAACGTTATCCAAATGTAATGAGTTAATCCTATCCCGCATGTATCTCACTTTACCTCAACGTGTAGACGGAGTTTAGTGGAGCTTTGCTGACCCATCTGGGTAGCGTTGCTGACTTTGGCGGAGGATGTGCGACGAACTGTTTCTCTGGTTGCAGCGGAAGCGAATTGGTTCAGGAATGTCTACAGAGACAATAGTGTAAATGGGAGTTATGTACCATACACTATATCAAGCCAGTGTTTGGGTAAAACCAAGTAACCGGGTGGGAAGCTTAAGCATTTATTCCATCAAGCCGTTACGTGAATTTCAGCCAAACTAACTAAACTACACGAAGCGCCGAATTGCCAGAAGAAAAACAATGCATATGATCGAAACAGTAGTTTAAAACTTTATTTTTGAAACACCGAATTTACCAACAAGCCAAAGCTACTGGATTAGACACTTGTTTTTCCGTCTGTTATTGGTTAGAATTGAGCACCACGTCCTCGTCTGTATCACTGCTTCATTTCCTATAGCGATAATTGCTTTTGATACATGCTAGGATTAATGCGAGGGTCTCATAATCGTAACAGAAGCCCAATGTGATCAGCATTTGAACCCAAGTTCTGACAACTGTTAGTCCAGCTATCCAGATATCCCGATACCCATTAAGCCATCACCTCACCCATATCCTAATAATAAAACATAATTTTCCCTGTCCTTAGTTTACCTGTATGGAGGTGAGGAAGGAGTGTATATACAGTAGTCTCATCCTGCATAGGTCTATCCTGATCATGTGATCACATTCGCTGCGGGACCGTGACTCTTCTGTGGTGTACGAGGTCATATGGAATGTAAATACGTGGGCTATACTCTCCTCAACTGTTAGTACTCGCTTATATATCTCAGCCTAACAAACAAACAAAGATGAAAATATATTAACCAAAATTCCAAATATAAATTAATTGCGTTGAACTCGATATCCAAACAGCAATAGATTCAACCTACGGCTTAGTTTGAAAAAATTTCATTTCAAAGGAAAGCATAATTGGAGATATTGAAGGTACTATAGAACTCGCTGAACTTGCTAAACTATTCCACTGGGATTGAACTGTCCTGTGATTATTCATTCAGTCATTAACTTGTGCTTCACACTGAGTCATTGAGTATTTCGGTAGAGTGGAACTAGTTCTGGTCAGCGACCATCGCTTCAATTATACCCAGACTTGCAGCCTTAATGGTTGTGGTCTATGTGGCACGATGACCGAAAGAAAAATACCAAACCGTCAGTAAGACTAAACCATGTTATAGGGCTACAGTCAGCCGCAGAAGATGGAGAGAAGTCAGAACTAACCAAGTCATTTGTGATGCACACAGAGCCTAGTTTGGCGTCAATCTCCTGCTGTCCCGGTTTATGAATCACCTCACAAGTCATGTCTACAGAAGAGAGTCATGATATACTCATAGCACTGGATTTCTTTACTGGAAACCCTCACACTCATGAAGTTTAGGTATAAGCTGAGTATGGAAGTAAGTGACAACTGCCTCATAAAATCGACTCTGACAAAACAGCTACAAATGAGTTTTAGCTAGTTTCTTGGGTGACAATCGACGTACTGTTCTACTGTTCTACTGTTCTACTGTTCTACTCTAGATATGAAGGCCATGTTCCCAGTGACCTTATGTCATTGATGTACCCAAGGATACCGACATATAAACATATATGGCTTAGTACAATTAGACCAGGTGGACAGCTTGACCTAATAGCCCAAGTGGTCGGCCGACCCTAGGTCTGGCAGGAATTGTCTGCACATTAGGTTAAACATGTACTGCGAGAGGACTCCAACGACCACAGGGTATGTCACAATATGCACCCGTTCATGATAGAATATGTGGCAAACCAATCAGATTGGATATGCCATAGTCTGTGGAAAAACCTAATTACCATATCGTAACTATTATTATACGAAGGGGTGAAAATATGATTGCCATGTACGTAGGGGAATCAATAGAGTTGGATATGCATGCCCCTGTATTCTTTGTTGTTGTTGTTCTACTACGGCATAGGTTGGTCGTCCGATTTAACAAAATTTCCAAGCGTTTAGGGTTGTTTTGGTGATAGGAAGTAGGAGACATATAAGGAGTTCATTTGCACAGTCAGCGCTCAACATGACTAGGACTTGCACTTAGGATAATTCAATCCAGACCCAGATGCTCCAGCCCTGGCTCTATCCTACTATTCCCAGGCAGAAGAACTAACCACATCCGTCGAGACGAGCGATGATGTCAGACCTCTCCTGTAGGGTCACTGTTAGCTTTTTCATAGAGCTTTGTATGTGAAGGTCTGTCTTTTCCGGCTTAGGCCCTGAATACAAAGCTTTATAGTGAAAAGTGTGAATTGGGCTTAAGAGGACATCCATCTCGGTGATAATGATTTGACCCATAACCGGGACCAATATCAACACCGTACAGGATTGCAAAGTTTTCTATACACAGAACCCTAATGGTCCGCGCATTGGAAAGAGGGTTAGCAATGTGACCGAGGTTTGGTAATGTGCATTGGTGTGTTTCTTCTCTGAATGTAGAAACTCGCCCAAGAACGGCAATGTGTGCATGTGGATCAGTTTGCTTTTGTCAGCCATGTGGCCACAGCTAGACTTCTGTCTTCTTCGATACACGCAGGTTATTTGGTGCCATTGAGGGGAGATCGAGCCATTTTCTGCTACGCTGGCTCAGGACAGGTTGGCAGAGCATGATCAGCCAGGGAAAAATTCCCTAGAATTACTCTGCCATAGCTGGGAATTGAATCCGGACCACGGAGAGGACAGACCGTGAGATACATTCGTTCTCCCACTGAGCTATAATGACTGACAGTTGGTTTAAGTGGTGTATCATGTTAAGAACAATATTGATAAAGGAGAACACATCCGCTAGAGACAACAGCCCAACATACCGTATATCTCGCCATCTTGCTCTGACTCATCAAAAGCTAAATTTAAAATGGTTTTTGTTACCATTGTAAGTTTAGATTTCTAAGCACGCCCGACAAACCCCGCAAAATTGGGGTGACAAGCGTTCAATCAGCGGTACTGGCGCAATCAAATTCCTTTGGATAATTTTTCAAAAATTCATTATCATGATGTGACACAGTTTACAAATTCGTGCACATACTCTTCAATTCTATTTACCAAATAGACTGCATTTACAGTGACATGCAAAAATTTGGGCACCCTTACCCCACCCCTTTGATGCAGTGAATGAGGGCGCATTCTTGTTATGTTTTTCCAAGCTGCTTGCAGGCCAACCCCTTAATTTCTATGCCATTGACATCCTTAGGGTGGAAAACTATTACCAGATTTGAAATATGCAGTGACTCCAGATGACATTTACGGGGTAAGTTTGAAAGTAAATTACAAAAAACATACGATGAAAACAAGCCCCTTAAGGTGCCTTGATAGTTCACTTTGACAGCGACAGACCCCCAAAAATTGAGTATGAAACTCTCGTTCTATCTGCCTTAGACATCCGAGCGTTCGCCTCCAAGAGACAAAATGCTTCCAATCTGCCTCGGACGCCCAACTCATCAACCAATCAAATTGTCTTCCACGGAATACCTAGAAATGTTCACTTGTTTCCTGTTTTGTACTAGGATCGTTGGAAGCTTGCATTTTGATTTTGGTTCAATATTCAGTCAAAAACAGCACAAAGTTGCCCTGGGAATAGAGGCAACTTGCAGTGAAAGAATTCAATAGCGGATTACCTTTCTTTTGAAATTATGATCGAAAATGGTTACAGCTAGCGAAAACACAACCTCGACACCATTGATAGGCTCAGAAGTAATCCGGGATCGGGCATTCGCCAGGAGTGTAAAAGGGTCCTCGGATCATAGGTCAGACGCCAGGCCGGACTCGGACTGCTCCCGGTCTGAGGCAGACTGGACGGTCGCAAAGTGAATCATAAAGGCACCGTGGTAATAGAAGGTATACTTTGAATTTGATAACAGTGCGTGTGTACTTATAATACTTATAATAGTACCATTTGCGGACACTGGCAACAGTACATATGCACTTACCGATAACGGTTCCTTTTCTCCTTGTGCGGGCGGATCGCCGTGAACTTACAGTTGATTTCCTGCTTCTCTGTGACTAAAACCATATAAATCACTGTAACAAAACGTTACTTAGCACCAGATAACCTTACACTAAATGAAAAGGAATTCCCATTTCACTTTCGATGTCAGAGACAATTGTGAGTCCTATAATGTCTTAGCAGTAGACGTGGTGTGCACCCACTAATACTGAAACTTGTTTACGATAGGTGCATTGCGTGCTCGGGTAATCCATTTTGGTCGTGAAATCTGCTAAACTGCTCAAGTGCGCGACCGAAAAGCACGATCCAAAAAAGTATCTTTCACTTTCGCTCGCGATCTTTGACCGAAAGCGCTCGAACAGAATTCCGCGACCGAAAGTAGGCGTTAGCCTAGTAGCTTAGGTAAATGTCATAGGTTACTGCAAAGAGGCTTGATTATTACATTAGGATAACGAATCGCGAATGATCGTTCGGCATGCGCTAACCGAGGAGTTAAAGTTGGGAGAGGACAACTCTGATCCGATCAAAGTCCATCCTGAACTGAACCGCATTTCCTCACCGCGACCGTGTGTTCGGGCACTCGCGGCCAGAAATTTCACAGGGTGCATCAATAGCAGGCTTTATGATTGCACCCGCTTGCCCCGTAATGAAGGTAACTCTATGGGAGAAACCGACAAGGGTCTTACAAAAGACAAAGTGTTTGCCCGAACTGGGAATCGAGCCTATGATGCGGCCAATGCCAAGTATGCTATCCACTAGGCTATTGCTTCACCCCATCTAACATTTACCCTATGAACAATAACTGAAAGCTCCTACCTGTCTACTAATAAGACTGTCTGTATCTATATGAGAGGCAGTGTCATAGAAGATGTCTTGATCGGTGACATCAGAGTAGAGACTGACTGAGCTCACATTGACAGGTATAGAGTTAGCTATGCTAACTGGAAGGCCAACATGGGGAAAACTGTTATTCCTGCAACAGTCAATCGGGGGAGGTAATAGTCGCGGTCGTGAGAAACGTAATTAGGCCCCCACGTACATCGTCTCCCAACATTGCTCTCAATGTATAGCCATCCCCAAGCGGCACTCAATATCCGACTGGGGTGCTGTCACATACTGGTTCAATTAGCATGGTAGCACCACTAATACTCTTCAATATTGTGGGTATGACTACTGGTTAGCAATCGAACCCTGTGAGTAGGAAAATTTACTAACGGTCTTGTAAGTACACACACATTAGTCAGTCATGATAGCTCAGTGGGAGAGCGAATATATCTCACTGTCTGTCCTCTCCGTGGCCTGAGTTCAATTCCCAGCCATGGTGGAGTATTTCAAGGGATTTTTTTCCTGGTTGATCACACTGTGCCAACCCGTCCTGAGCCATGGCTCAACCTCCTCTCAATGGCACCAGACAACCTGTGGACATCGAGGTGGAAGCCTGAAGTCCAACCATGGACCATAGATGGCTGATAGAATCCTTAAGACAGAAAGGGCAGGGCTTGCAATCGCAGAAATCTGGATTCAAACTTCGAATCCAGGTCGTTTGAGGCTCTTATTGAGTGTGAGCTTCTCACGGTAGTTCCAGCTCAGAACAAAGGAAAGCATTGCTACAGAGTGGAGAGTTGATACTGACCCACTCATGGTACTCCGTGTTAACCCGTAGTATCTTAGATTTATAGTATCTAACCTGGCAACTGCGCAATAGTGGTGAAAATATCATAATTACGCGCTCGATAAAACTGAAACAATATCACAGCGAGTACTCACAGAGTTGTAAATCGGTTTATGTGGTCAAGAATTGATGTAATCGCGTTGTCATGGATGCAGACGGTGAGGGAGGACATGGCGCACCGCATGGCGCAGACGATGTTGGTGAAGCTCGTGTCAACACCGGTGTCTATTAAACACAGCTCGAGTGAGGCCATCGTGTCAGCATCGGGGGATGTTACTAGGTGAAGGGACTCCATCCTAGTATCTATAAAGGGGAGATAGTTGAACAGGCGCAGGCCAAACATTTACCTATTATTACCTGTTGTCGGAGCTATTGTATGACTCTATTTGCATTTGCATTTGACACCTATGCGCAAGAAGACAAGGTACAGACTTAAAGATCAAAATATGTGCTTTTTCAGATAGAACCTGATCAAGGCTGTCTATTAATAGATGCCACTAGACTGAATCCGCGAGAATAATTTATAATAGTGAGGATATATTGAAAAGTCAAGTCAATTTACCGAAGTGGAGATGATCTATGAGTTGGAATGAGGACATGTGCACTCTTGCAGACAGGGAGCAGTTTGTTCTGCTAGCGTAACCGGAGATGTCTGCGATAGAGGCAGTTAGGTAATCTGAATGGCCTCGTAACATTCTCACTGTCAACTCTACAAACATACCAATACAAATTTGTGATCATCTCACAATATGGTGCCACCATAGACATACCCACTGGCGTATTATTTTCTTTTTGGGTGGTATAACGCATATTATTTGTGAAAGTGTCATAATTCATTAGCAGTTAGCATTAGAGTGCTACACCAGCAGTGAATTGTCAAGCCACACCTACACCAGATTGACCGATCAATTGTTTGGTGGCTTGATTAAACAACTGATTGATTGATTGAATGATTTACCTGACCTGATTGTTCCACATACCTTGGATCCTGAAGCTGAGATAAGCTACAGTGAAGTAATCCACTCCTTGGTATTTGTCTATACCTGGTAGGAACAGAGACTCCTCCACGAGGTGATCAGGAGCCAACACAAACTCCTCATCATCCACACCATTCAGAGGTAACAGCTTTGGTCCTGTTAAAGAGATAAGACCACTTTGTCTTACATGGATAGTGTCACTAAGCGAAGGCATTTTTTGCAGTATAGTCCACTGTGAGCACCATAATTCACACTACAGGTGGGACCCCTTCATGTAGTCTCGCGATTGCGTAAAACAACAGCACCAACGAGGACCCTAAATCTGCATTTCTGGTTCAGGTGTTGATCACTTATCCTCATCATCCACACTATTCAGAGATAACAGCTCAGGGCCTCTTTAGGAGATTTTCCTAGCACCGGTTT
>Ga0224511_10002608_pt1 | contig 12295 bp, 5 predicted proteins | sample SF_May12_sed_USG_2_FD_169988 | JGI IMG/M metagenome (GOLD analysis project Ga0224511, IMG submission 169988) | Sediment microbial communities from San Francisco Bay, California, United States - SF_May12_sed_USGS_8_1 | ecosystem: Environmental > Aquatic > Marine > Sediment | place: USA... | reverse complement strand
TGAGTGAGTGAGTGAGTGAGTGAGTGAGTGAGTGAGTGAGTGAGTGAGTGAGTGAGTGAGTGAGTGAGTGAGTGAGTGAGTGAGTGAGTGAGTGTTTTGACAACTTCAACTGAGTTTTTAGAAAAAATATTTAGTTTAGAGGTACACTTTGATTCAAGTGTTTACATGTTATGTGTAGGTAAACTTCAATATATCGAGATAGACGCAATACAAATACATTAAAAACAATTTTGGCAACATGGTGTCGGAAACCCTTAGAACAATTGAAATAATGTCTAAGAATCATATAAGCTTACCTTGAAAAAGATATCAAAGAATCGTCAGCTCTACAAGGGTAGGTGTCTCAAAATGCGTAGACCCCACCCAGCTCCCTGTTGCTGCTAGAAGAGAGAGAGCCCAAGTGAAACGTTCACGGTGTAACCTGATCACTATAAACTATCCTTTACACTTTATTTAAACTCTGGAATCCATTGTGAATGTATTTGCCATATTTACTTAATACAATCGACACCTCTTCGAATGCATAAAAAGGACGAATATTGGCTTTTATAGGACCAGAATAGCATGCAAATGACAGGACATACCAATGAACTCAATTGTAAACAAGTAGTGCGCATGAGCAGGACAGGTAACTAATGAATCACAGTTTACCTGTGTCCTGTGTTTAAGTAACAACTTGTAAAGTAGAATTTGGCTTTTCTATAAAAATATAATGCAATAAAGAAAGTACCCATACTTACGTAGTAGACAAAGAACGTGAAGAAATATAAATAAGAAATCAAAATTAACACATTGCAATAGTTGGCCTTTGTGTGAGTAGGTTTCCATTCGTTATACAAGATTAAGATTATATGGCTATATGTCATAGTGACAAGCTCACAAAAAAGGAAGTCATGGTATAACAAAACAGGACTGTCTAATTCGGTTCTTTTCCAATTATGTGATCCGTTCTAGCTATATACCAGTTAATTTCGAAAAATATAAGAAATATTTACATCCACAATTCTGTTTAATATATTGTAGGTGTGAATTTATAATTATAATGTGTGTCGGTTCAACATTAAAGATGCAATGCCTGTATCTTATAGGTCAGAATTGTTTTTACATCCTACATTTAACCATATTTAAGCAGTGAAACCATCTCCCGTATGAGAAATTGCCAAATACAGTTCTGCGAAATGTATGCTATAAATAATTACAAATAAGGTTTCTGCACTCATGACAACATGTTGGATACCAACATGTTTCCCAAAACTTGGCATTTGTGGTCAGACCCATTATGTTATAAATCACTCCTTTTCAAATAGCTCAACATAATAACATTTAAGTTATGTTAACTGATTTTAACATAAATATTATTTTCCCCTCCCCCATGCTCATTTGCTGTTTGTAAACAACGCATTTACTTTACTTCATTGACTTTAAAAGCGTGGGGTGGGACGCCACAAAATTATTAATAGGAAGATTGCGATATGGACTGTAACCTCAACGCGTAACGTGAAATTACTTTTTAAGCACCATCCATATATGTGTTACGTTTTTAGCCTTTAGGTAAGCCTGTAATTAGAGTCGTGAGTGTTTTACGTCACTAAGATATGCTTAGACACCAAGATTCCCTGATTCAACTAAAAGGTCGCATAGCATATCTATATAACGTACATGTACCTTGATAATTAGTAAGTGATTGAACTGAGAGACTGAAACTACCACCCCTTTGCGTACTTCTTGTTTTAGGCCTGGACACTGCGCATATTTCGGCTCTGTACCGCATAACAACAGAAACTATATTTTTATTTAGTTTACTTGCACAACACAGAATACGGGTTGTTTCATGCACTGGGAAATTCAGAATTGGCATTTTATATTACTAACAAATGAATGCAATGCTCACTTTTATAAAGATTTAGAAAAAAAATCTGATTTTGCTAATTTTCTGGTGACAAGCCAGGCAGGTTTTTTTTATCCAGACCATTTATATCGTTTGACCATAAACCATTTTGTTTACTTTATTTACTTCATAGACAAAACAAGATGTTTGATTTTTTTATACTTCGTACACTTTGAAACATCACATGCATTTAAAAAACATATTGTTTATATATAAAAGGTAATGCATTTGTAATTAAGTAAGTTGAATGCATGTACGTATGTAACATTAAAATACTTTCCATGAACAGTACACGAACCTAAACCATTGTACATGTTTTTGGCGTTGATGATCTCACAAATGGGTCATGGCAATTTGTTTAAAAAACAAAGACGGTACGCGAAACACAAGGGATGCAAACATGAAACTGTCTAGCCAAACTATTTTAACCTTATAATATGTTAACAATTAAATATCAGAATATGGTTAATGGTATAAGGCTGACTGTACACATAACTATCCAATCTACTCATGTAGAACACGCTTTATATACATGTACCTTGATGCGTTAAATAAAGGGACTCTTCTGCAGCATGGGCTTCTAACAAACAATATAACTGTTTTAAACCTATTTTGTCTTGTAACCAAATAGGCAATTATCGCTAATATACTGACATCATAAACGTTTATGTTTTGCAAATAACGATAACATGTATATTTTTACATCATTTATTTATATTTGATGCACAGTCATCATGCTGTGCTTTAATACACATATTTGCAATAATTACTTATTGTATGGAGATCTTTCATAGGGTCACTTATTTTTACTACAATTGAAGGTAGATAACGCATCACTAGCTTAACTGATGTTCTCACAAGTTTACTAGATTAATCGCCCTTCATCTTAATCTTACACATGTGTATAATAGGAATAGGAATATAACAGCTTTTCTACTCACTTTTGGATGCCTTATGCATGGCCAACGATAACAACTCATTGAACTTCTTTATTTGTATTAGTCCTTATATTGTAGTTGGTTTCATTGTATGTATTTTCCGAAATATACTATATAACAAATGAAAAGAAAACACATATATTTTGCAGACAAGATTCAGTCTAAGAGCACCACGACGATATGGACCGTACACAAAACACAACATAACACGAAAAAATGAACAGAACATAACAAGCAATTAATTAGAAGCCATGTTTTGTAATCCGAATACCTATTGTCGCAATCGCTATACTGTAGCCGTTACTTGTGGCCTTCTTGTATTGTGAGACATTGCTTTCATGAAACTTAGACACACTTACATTGTACAATGTATATCATAAGGATGATAAAAACATTGTATTGTGGAACATTGCTTTCAGAAAACTTTATGATGATAAAAACAATGTACACAGACTAAGTGAATATACGTCACAAAGGAAAACGGCACATTAAATGTATAATATACTTTGTTACGTTTACATGTAACTCGCATCTGTTTTAGCTATGAATAATATTATTATATGGCAGGTTTTGTTGTACTTTATAGTATAATGTGACGCAAAAGGGCAATTATTTCAACTGCCTTTGGCAATGTCACCCTCATGTTTGCAGTGTCGCTTACACGTGACCTTTTCTTATTTAATATAATTATTGTTACGTCAGAATGCAATGATATATACTGTTACAAAATGCACTGTCACTCTCAACAAGTTCATTATTTATATATTGTCATATCACGTTGTACGTGCCAGAAGTGAGGATATTATGCCATGAACGTTTTTACTTTAGGAATTGAAAGAAGCAGCATTAAGCAAATTTGGTCATTTTCTTGATATATACTTATTTTGAAATGCTTGGTATGGAGCACGTAATTATAATGTTTACTACATGCAGACGGTATTGTGACTAACATTAGTTCTCGTCATACGGTCACTTTGGATTAAACATCAACAGTTTTTATACTTTCAATCAATGGTTTACTTTGTGAAATAAAGTGTTAAAACAACTGAAGTCAATCGGCTAACAGACAATTGTTTTTGTAACTAATAGTATTTAACTAACTAATGTTTAACGTTCTATTAGTATGAGCTAATGAATTGTCCTAAGGAAGCAGAGTTTGCATGGGGAAAATACTGCGGTTTTATTAAAGCTGTTCATCATGGAAATGTTATGTGCCACTCTACTGTCCCCGCTAGCGCATGCGTGGCATTTAAATTTCAAACATAGAACGCATAAGCAACTATGTTAAAATACTTGTATAGATAAAAACTATGTAATTATACTTGAAATTATTACGATCTTTGAAGTCAAACTAGACAAGTTGGAATCTGGAGTCTTCGACTTGGAGACAGAAAATGATAAACTAAAGAAAGAGATAGATACAGTAAGAAAAGAATCTGAGCATAGAGAGGATATGCTTAGACAAGCGGTTAGTGACCAGGACGAGCTCATTTGCCAACAAGGTGGACGAATCCATGATCTCGATCAATATAGTCAACATTCAAACCATGATATTAGCAAACGAGGCCGTCTGGACTAGGGATGGAACCCTATACCATAAGGACAACAACGGCAAAATCCGAGTGATTCCGCATTCTGAATACAAACGATGGTTTGGGATGATAAACTGAGTTACTACTGCAAACCAGATAAAGAGTAAGAATGCGGCTTTTATGGCCTGCAGTGTAAATCCACTACCAATATGCAGTAAACGTTTTCCTCGAGGAAATACAAATAATCATCAGCAGTAGACACCGTGCATACAACGATCAAGGCAGATCAACATTTCTTTTGTGTTATTTTAATTGATCTCAGGACAAGAAAATTGACGATCTTACTGTATCTACCTACATTATATACTTGTTTAAAGTGCAGTATATATCACAGGTGCTAGTATCAGTCAATGATGATCATATAGGCTATAAATCACCAATAAATGCCGAAACAATTATTTTCCTACCTTATACTAATATAATCCACAAGGTTAACTTCTATAAAATTTCGCTGCAACTCACTGAGGTGACACAAACTCTTGCAATAAACGCTAGTTTTGCTGCATATTTACATACTAACGGGAAATATATGCATTGTGTCAACAACAGTGTTTAGATAACAACTATTTACCTCAAAATGAACACATCTAATATTTATTTTCTGCACATATTTCTTTGAAATTTACCTTGAAATATCATTTCATCGACTTTTGCAAACAACGACCGCCATATTGATTTGATTAGAACAGAAGATACCCGAACGCATTTTTAACGAAGGCTTTCATTGGCTGGCAAAAATTGCGCAATACACATGTAAACAAAACACACGTGGTTTTTTATTTTCTTCAATAAACTCTGCACAAAAGCCGGAAACCAGACTAAGAGGTGTGTTCCCATAAGCCAATGAAATCGCTCCGTACATTCTCCACTCAGTTACTGTATTCTGCTAAAACATGGCCGACGAAGAAGGCTTATTTATACTATAAAACGTTTTTCGACGTTTTTTGTGTGCATGCATTAAAGTTTTAGTGTAAGCCAACGTTAAAATTATTCATCTAGTATTTTTCTATGGATTTCATGATTTCTATTGCACTGAAAGGTTAAACACCATACTATTTCTGCAGATAACTGTTTTTTTTTTGTTTGAAAGGCTGGCACCTCAGTGATCTACATTGACTGTTACTTTGTTCATTTTACTGTAACTTGGCATTGTTTGATCATAGTCATTGAAACTTTCCACGTTTGTTGTCTAATTGTACTGCCTCTAAATAAAGCAAATTTTATGGAAGTCTGCTTAGTTTATCTCAATTTAAGATGGTTAAAGTGTAGGGGGAATTTTTATAGAAGTTTACCTTGTGGATTATATTAGTATAAGGTAGGAAAATAATTTTTTTCGGCATTTATTGGTGATTTCTAGCCCATATGATCATCATTGACTGATACTAGCACCTGTGGTATATATATTATATGTAGCAACTACAACGTAACGTCAAAAAATCGACCTTCCCTATGTAACTCCATGTTAAATTCGTGTGTGTTTAATAAACTATTTCTCTGTGAATTATTAAGTAATTGCTATAAAAAGCATATCATTAGAACATTTAAACATTTTTCTGTCATTGGGTGTAAGATATGTTTACTTTTTTTTTAAATCTTAAAAGTAATGGTCAAAAGTTTCAGCCGTGTTGACTGCCAAATTTTAATGCCGATCGCCGTTCTGTCAATTTTATCCACTGTCAAAATCAACTTCCGTTATACATTTTACGCTTCAGTGACCTAATATTTTTCTACTGTAAGGTCAAAGTGGTTCGTCTGGTGTTATTTATGAATTTTTTTTGCCGAACTTCGTGGATTTTCAGGTTCAATTGCTACGACAAAGTAAATAGGTAATGCATTTCTCTATTTTTCAACATCTTAAGAAACTGCCTCGCCATTGAAACCATCATTTTCAGAAAATTCAATCTTTCTTCTTTTGAAATCATGCATTCATTTAGTTCACAACATGTGCGCACTGCAGCGCATTGCCTATAAATAACCCCACTATCTACCAAAAGTTCCCATTTTACATAAAAATGACCACGTCTGGCAGCATCCGAAAATATCCGAATGTGTTTGATAAACACTAAATTGAATATCAACAATTTAACATCGACGTCATTGTGTTTTTATTTGCATTGGGAAACATTAAAGACGAAAGCATTATAAAGATTGACTTTCTTAAATTGGTTTGTTATTTGCTTATCAATTTTGAGATGTTATATTTATTTAGATTGATTTTTATCAAATTAATGAGCACATGTATGTAGACTGGAAATTCTACTTTCGTTTTTAAACGTGTTGACATGTAAATATTGGACTGCATTTTGTCAATTAGCTGAACTTCTACAATTGATTTTGAAGAATATTTGTTTATTTAAAATGAACACTGACTCCTTTTTAAATTAAAAAAAAAACCAGATACATATATAGTTTCATATTTTACATGACATAAAATTACTAATTCTGACAATGTACATGTACATTTGCTTCAAACAAATAACATGCAGTTCATACATGTGCAATCTTTTTTACATTTTGATGTCTGTTTTTCTTTGAAAATGATATTTTTTTTAAAATAATTACAGCATGCCCTGTGGTGATTTGACAGCTTACATATGCATAATTTTATACATGTACATGTATATTACAATTTTATAGAATCAAGATTAGCTTTCAAACCTTTTGAGTAACAATTTCAGATCAGGTTTAAATTTGTTTTTTATTGACATTAAGTTATTATCCATGCTACTTGCATGATTATTTGTTTGTTTATGTGTATCACCCTTTTTCATTTTTAGGTCCAAGGTGACAGAATCCCTGCATGATAAAGAAGCTGAGCAGCATAATCTGGTGTATAATGTAAGCCTTAACATTTATTATGTGTAAACTAAATGCTGCCTTTAGTTATGTGACTTAAGTTTTGTGAAAAGGATAAATAAAATGATTAAAAAAACAAAACAATATTAATTGATATTTTGCAATTTCACTGTTTACATTAAATATAACAAAAACAAACATTGCCCCATTTATATTTCAGACCTTGCTGATTATACTAGCGAAACCCAGATGACGACAGCCTGTTATATTAAAATCCATCAATCCCAAATTTACAAAGGATGTGTGTAAAGTTCCAAATTCACCGACAGTGAATTACAGTAAACTTCAAAATATCCAACCTACCAGTGAAGAAAATTCAAAGGATCAGCATTTGGAGCTGAACATGTTTGTTTTCTAGGCGGTAACTCAACATTTCTTGGAGAATTCCTTTAAGAAATTATCAATAACAAAGAAAATAAAAAATGAAAAATCCGAAAAACACAAAAATATATCGAGGGCTTGGTGCAAAACTATTGTACCTACCTCATTTTATATAAGGAGTTACAATAGTTTTGCACCGAGCCCTCGATATGTTTGTTAAATGTCTATTGCGTCATAATGTTGTAAGAGTTTTTGTGTCGTGCCTTGTGTTAGTTTTTGTACGGGCCATTTTGTCATGGTGCCCTTAAACATGACATATCTACATTGTTTACAACATTCTTTGTTTGAACATCTCTTCAATTTATAATATTCTGTATCAATATCAGAAGTTGTTCATCTTACATTGTAAGAAGCATCACATGGATGGTATGTGGACAGGTAGACCATTTTTAAAGTTTAAAATACACAAATTACTATCTGAATTAAATGATTTATATAATAAGCACACAAATTGTATGTTTTTAATATGTGTACATTTATTTATTTAAGATAGCAAAGAAAACTTAATGACTATATATATATATATATCAAACTTATTTTTTATATTAATATAAAACAATGATAGCTTTCATTGGTGTATGTTTCAGGAATTCCATTGCCAACTTATGCAGGTGATGTTAAGGCAAAGGACAGATGAAGACAACCTGTTATAATGATAGTGATATCTATAGACTGTGTTTACCAGTGATATAAGATTTACCATTTTAACTTTAAAATAATTTTATGATTGAAACAGCACTTATGTCTTTAAATGCTTTATGCATAGTTTCCCTGTCTTTGTGGCCTTTTTATACTTATATAACTTGAAGTTGGTTTAATTGTATGTTTTTTGTCTGAAAACACTTTTTGTTCCAAACTTTTCCCCCTGAACATAACTCTTTTTCAGAAGACCAGTTTAGTATTTGTCCATTTTTTTTCTAGTGGAGGCTAAATGCATTTTAAGCTTACTGTAAAGTGTTTTATCCTTTTTGATTGAAAGATCAAGTCTTATAAATCAAATACATACAAATGTACACAGTTAATGACCATTTGTTAACACATCTTGAAATGCTAGAAAATACAATTCTTTGAGACCATGAACATATTGGTTGTTGTTTTTGGTGAAATTGTACTTGAACTCTTTTTTTTTCTAATATATATAATAATAATGTCTATCTTTAATTTTACATTTTTGCATACTGTATTTAAAAATGTAATGTTCAAACTGAACAATGAACAATCTAAATGATTTTGATTTGGAAGCAACAAAATGTTACTATATCTTTCAAACTATATACGGTATTGTGTACGCTCAACATTAATGGATACATGTAGTGCAGTACTGCAAAGAAAAGTTACTTTTGCATTTCATTGTCATAGTAACATATCATTCATTTGAAGTGTGTTGTTTTGAAGACATAGTTTGTTTTTAAGATTGTGTGATCTGATATGCATATTGCTTTGAACCAATAAAGCAGTCTCTTCAGTTTAACACTAATGCGTCATTAATCTCCTTTTTTATTAGTTGACTGTAACCTTAAATTTGGCTATCACCAATATATAAATAGTTGTATGCTGACGAAAGATAGTAAGTTCAAGTTCTAGAAGAAACAATATGACATTTTTGTTTCAATAATGGTTTCCATGGTAACTTGTCAGATTTAATGATCATCACTACCTAACTATGATATGAAGTCATTTCATTCTTTAATTTAAATAGAAATGATCCATTTGAATGCAATACATGTTCTAATTAACATGAACATTAAACATGCAATTTCAATAGTGTTGTGTTACCTTAAAATGTATTAATAAAAGAAGAGAATGTTGTATTTTTTTAAAAAATTACTTACTACACAATATACTAATAGTAATAGTAACATGCATTAGAGTGTCTCTAAAAGCAATATTTAAAACAAAAATGAGCATTGCTTCATATGACTATTTTTAGCACAAAATTTTGTAAAATTGAAAAATTAAAGGGGTGATAACTCCGTCAAATAAAAATGACATGAAAAATAAAGCCATATATGAGCTTGTCTCTTTATAAGCTTTAAAATGATATATAACATGACATTTGTCTGAGAAGAAAAAAAATGCGTTGTAGTTGCTATTATATGAATCATAGTTAATATTATAACATTACATACAGCAGACTAAATATGTAACGGACGCTTTTATACAATATTTCGCAGGTAGACACCTTAAGTAAATACTCACACTTTGTCACACTTTTTTATTTTATTATCAATATTTCCTACTCCAATTGCTATTATGTTTTTATAACGCTATTTAGTAGTATGCCTAATATCATAGACATGCATATTAACAAACGGTTTTAGACATAGTAGAGATTTTTCGAGACATTCACTGACGATTGATTACATTTATTTGTCTTTATACCTACATATTTATGTAACCACGGTAATGTTTAATAACGCCTTATTTGACAATGTGTCTCAACCATCAAATTATAACTTTTATTTGTACTTGCATACATCTTCATTGTACCATACGTCAGACCGCCAATCGCACGACACGCCGGAGAAGCAGAAAGAGGAGGAAGTGAAATATTATGTTTATTCATTTCACAGTTGTACTAGTATGTTAAAATTATATAACTATTCTACCATACGTCAGACCGCCACTCGCACGACACGCCGGAGAAGCAGAAAGAGGAGGAAGTGAAGTTCAAAGAGATCGGTGAGGCGTACTCGGTGCTGTCCGACCAGAAGAAGCGGCAGCGCTACGACACCGGCCACGACATCGAAGACCTGGACCGCATGGGTGGAGCTGGTTTCCATGGTAAACGTTTATGTTTGATCTTTGGAGTATGGTCATCTACAGACTACTCTATTTTTTTTCAAACACGTTTGCAAACTTTGACTTTCGTCAGGGGATTGAGCGTTACAAGGTGGCAAACCTTCTCCATGATAATTGGTACAAGGGAGAGCACAAAGTTTGACTCAGTTGGCCCCTCAGTTGATTTGTGAGAAAGCAGTTAAAAGTGTGTGGAGTAAAAAGGCTTGTCCTTGTGAACCCTGAAATGTTTGATAGATTTACTGACTGTCGTGATATGACTTAAATATTGTTGAACAATCTGTTAAATCAATCAAACAAACATTAAACAGACACATTCATGCTGAAGGGAACCTTGTTTTACCAAATCTGTGCTTTTCGCTGTTGCAGATATAGATCCCAACCTCATATTCCAGTCTTTCTTCGGTGGTGTCGGCGGTCAGTCCTTCAATTTTGGTGGCCCAGGGGGTGGCGGCTTTCAGTTTCAGTTTGGCTAACGTTGCCATGGACACCGAACTATGTTTTTGTTGATGTTGTTGTTATCAAAAATCGAGGAGAAAAGTGGATGGACATTGTTGAAGAGTTTAAAAGTAAAGCTGGATAAATGCCCTGATTCGTAAGGTTAAAATGTAAAAGATGACTTAGTTTAGCTGCAAGGAACATATGATATTTATGATATAACTAAAGGGAACATTATTGTTCTTTATTTTATGATAAAAAGTGAGAAAAAGTGATAAAATTTAGCACTCAAAAGTAATAAAAACATAATTGTAATGTGCACATTAACTTGCAACACCAACTTTATGTGTATAAGAAGTTGAATATAATTTATTTACCAATTTTAGTGAGACACTTCAATTCCTATTTCAATTGTAATGCATGATACATAAACCTCTGTTATTTTTTATATGCAATTGACAAATATCTGTTATAATTGTAAGCTATAAACAAACTTTTTGTTGTCATAAAAAGGTATACTGTATTAAGAACAAGACACTTACTATGGGGTTATAAAGTATTATGTGGTTTTTATTACTTTGCATAATTTATTAATTAGAATATGTCTCATTTAAATTATACCTTTCTATAGAAATTTAATCATGAAGAAAGTATTTGTTTGATTAAATGATAAACTATGCATTTGCATTACCTAAAAAAATCTGGCCCGCAGTGCTTTCATCCAAAAGGATTTACTTTATTTCTGGTTCTTTACAATTTCACGAAAAAGTGGAATTTTGTATAATTATACTTAGTATTGACCAACATTAACTGACTTACTAAATGCAGAAAATTTAGTAAATTATTTGCCATTTCCATATAATTATCTGTTATTTGTATATGCAACAATTAGAACAAATGAATGTTCATGTTTTTTTCAGATGGGATTTAAAAAAAAGGCAACTTGTTTTAGTTTAAATATGCATTTATCATTAACTGTTGATTTGCACTGTTTTCCTTTCACGTCATGATCGTATGATTGTGTTTTAAACTATTTCTGTCCAAAATCATGATGTCAGTTGTGAGCTATGTGTGGTCAACATTGTTGTTGAAGCCACCAGAGCACGGTTTGGGCATTAACATGGGAATACATCTTAACTAACCCTAAAAGTCTAAATAACTGCGTAATAGAGCATGACCAATAGGTACCATGTGCTAGTTTTGAAGAAAAATGTGCACAAACCAGGACATTTTCAATATACCATTCATTATGAGGGGATATCATTTTCTTGTCCACGGACACAAAAAGGATTTACCTCCTATTACCTGCATTTTTCATATTTTATAATAATCAGTCAAATATTTTTGTGTCAGCCATTTTACATCACGATTCTTTGCTAAGACTCTTACCTAAATCATATTTT
>Ga0224511_10002607_pt1 | contig 12296 bp, 4 predicted proteins | sample SF_May12_sed_USG_2_FD_169988 | JGI IMG/M metagenome (GOLD analysis project Ga0224511, IMG submission 169988) | Sediment microbial communities from San Francisco Bay, California, United States - SF_May12_sed_USGS_8_1 | ecosystem: Environmental > Aquatic > Marine > Sediment | place: USA... | reverse complement strand
CCATATTCGAACTTGGCCTAGATATTGTTAAAACAAACATTCTGATCAAGTTTCATCAAAATCAGGTCAAAAATGTGGTCTCTAGAGTGTAAACATCAAATGTTGACGGACGACGCACGACGGACGATGGACGACGCACGCCGCACGACGCACGACGACGGACGACGGACAACCACTGACCACAATAGCTCACCATGAGCACTTCGTGCTCAGGTGAGCTAAAAATAAACATAAAAAATATTGCCAGAGCCGGGAATTGAACACTGGACCGCTTTCTGGAGTGTTACCCCTGAGTCAACTTAACATGTCAATTGAAGTCAAACTATAACCTCGCTGGGAAAATCCGACCAGTAAACAAATACAAAAACACGCGGTAATAGTGTTTCTTTTTTGGACATTTAAACTATAGGAGTATGGAGTAAGCACGAGCCACACACAGACCACGCACGAACAACTCACTTATAACGTGCGAGGTACACAGAACAAGTGATAATGGGATTTCAAAAAGGAATGTTGCGCAAGTGGATGTACGTGGATGGACCTACGTTGCAATTAGACATTTATATAAAGTCAAATGATATATTAAACTGAAGAAAGGGAAGCCAAACACATTTAGAAAGGTAGGTTTACCGACGCTGAAAAGTTCTTGTACACTATTTATTTATATAATATATGCAAAACAAATGTAGAATAACCGATGTTGTGTATAGGAGAGATAAGACTATAATAACTATAAGCAATATGACTAAAATATATAGAATAAAATTGTATATTAAATATTTTTGTATTTTTTGTCCTCTTAACGATTAGCTTGAAGGGAATAGTATATTTAGCTTTTTAGTATCTGAGTTTCTATATTACAACGTGATTTTACTGTAGTGTGGGACGGTTACTCTTGTTTAGAACAGCAACCTATGATTAAGAACAGTGACATGTACACAATTAAAAATTATGGAGAGTATTCAACACATTGAGGGCTTACATTTACCAACACACAAAAACGTTATTATTAGCAATGATATGACACACAATGACACAAATGTTCAAAGTTACATTTTAAACAATTAAACCTTAAACTTTTTTCCATTTGAGTAAGAAACATTTGGTGCGAAACTTTAGTATAAAACAGTGGGTACAAAATAACATGTTTGATGGTACACAGCTTTATGTGCATTAAACCCCTCCGCCTTGCATCTATGTTACACTGTGCATGTTGCTTACAGTACATAAAAAGCTTAGTGGTACACACACGGGAGACGTTAATTACACTAACTATACATTGAAATAACGTCATTATATCACCCCTCACTCAGCATCAGTAAAAATGAAATCCCTCCCTACCTACCCTTCCTATATTTTTGGGCCATGTCTTAGGAACCAGACATATTTTTATTTGGCCTTGTCAGACACGCCGCAATCGCTAATCCTCGAATTCTTGATTCTTGACAATTGGGCATGTTTTGTTTCGATTTATTAATCGACTTATTTAGCGCTATGGCACTACATTCTCGCTTTATAATAAAATGTTTAAAATACGGTTAGGTTTAAAAATAAAAATAAAAATTGCACTAACGTACCGCTTTCTAATCCTGTGAACAGAAACGGAAGATGCTCGCTAACGTTTGTAACGGAAAACTCTGGAATAACTGGTTCAGTTATTGGATTCGGAAAGTCATGCTCGCCGTTTTAAGCTGATATTTAATGCAATAACAAGAAATGGTTATCACTACAACATATCCCCCGCTGATGTATGGTTGTTTTCAAGAAAGGCTGTTTAAATTTGTATAGATGACTATGGAAAAAATACAACAACAAAGCTCTGGTCTGTTTCCCAATAATATACAACTGAGGGTTTCAGTTGATATGTTCTAAGCACCCCTATCGAACAAACATGTATCTCCGGTAATTAGGCTGTAAACAAACTTTATGTAAGTCTACAGCAGCTTGGCTTTTTTTTTTACATTGCCCGGAAAGAAATATTACTCTATATGTATATGTGACCCGACGTGTGACTGTTGGTCCAAATGCTCAAATGACGTCACTAAGTAAAATGACGTCAAAATAATGCATCAAATTATTATGATTTTTAAGAGGATTTTTACCGGCCTACAGACACTGTAAAAAGCATTTCAGTGACAAAATTCTTTACAATTGATATAAATATATCATATCTTTGCAAAATTATCTCATTAAAATAACCACCAATTTATTGATTAAACTGTAATAGCCATATTATTGACATGTACACCGTTTATGATGTTTAAGGCATGTATTTTAAAGTGGTGATATTGACATAAATAATAGGAATATTTTTATTCTATATTTATAACTGGAATCTTCAAACAATTCTCTTTCAAACGATACCAAATTCTTAATATCGCTCAAATTGCCATTTGGACCCAAAATGTCAGACTCGGGCACAATTATTGTTCAACTAACCAGGTGCAAGGATTATAACTGTGTTTAATAATCGAACAGGCTAATGATAAGCGCGCCTCTGCTTGATTATTAAGCAACTCACACAGTATCTGTGGAATTTAGATATTTGTTTCAGAGAAAGGAAATACACTTAACTCAATACACATAGTCATTGGCTATAAACCTCGGTTTAATTGTCGAACTGGATGGGTCCAACGATATGCACATCTCCTTTCAGTAATAATAACTCCCACAAAGATTCATCGAAATATAGCCAATTGTGTTCAAGAAACAGTCCAGAAACGAATATTACCCAGTACGTATTACTCGTATATTGTTGAAATAATAATCAGGGGCAAACATGCTGGGCTCAAGTATTAAACCGGGTAGACGACATGCGCATCTCCGTTTGGTAGTGAAACGTTTCACAAAGTTTTACTGAGAGTCAGGGAATTATTTTAGAGAACTATTCCGGAAACAAACTTCGGTTAGACACACAGACGCACGCACGAATGGATAGTCGGACAACGCCAAAATTGGCGAGGAATTAAAAGCATGTTTAATAGACGGCTGGCGTTGATACTGCGTTAAATGATATTCATATCTTTTAAATATCTGTTGCGTCTTGGTGTTCTGCGTGTTTTGTGCTGTACTATGTGTTTGTTTTTGTACGGTCCATTTTGTCATGGTGCCCTTAATTTGGACATGTCTCCACTGTTTACATTTTTCTTTCTTGGAACATCAATTCAATTTATAATAGGGCTTTGGGGTTCACGAAGTTCACTTTGGTCAGACCGTTTTTCTTGTACATATTTATGATAAAATATAGCTATACCGTTACAGTTGATCCCAACGTCTTCATTATGGTGGCAATCGTGCATCCCAAAATCATTATGCTGGCAATCAAAGATACTGGCCTCCGTTCCATTACAACGTATTTCATCTAGCCAGATTGGATCCTGTCCGGCACCGTAATACGCGGAAGAGAGTGCTAAAGCATTTTTCCTTAAACATATATGTCCTCGTTTTGAATGAAATGTTTTAATATGTTCATTGTGTAACCATAAGATAAAAGGGTAAACATATACTAAAGAACAAATAAAAAAGAAAATACGAGAATAGGAAACCATGACAACAGCCTTTAAAATATATGTATGAATATGTTAAGAGCAAATTGCACATACCCCGTGTATCCCAGCTGTTTGCAGACGACAGTTGCTGCAGCGTCAGTAAAACTATCATCACACACTGTTCCCCACCTTCCATTGTGGAACACCTCCAGACGCCCCTCACCCTGGTTAGTCGAGTTCACTAGGCGAATATTGCTTGGACCTGAAGTATAATTGGTATTTTTTAAAAATTAGATCAATCTGTCAAACAGATATTAAAAGCAAGACATAAAACTCATGCATAAAAGCCTGCCGCACCAGAGTGGCGTTCTTACAGCAGCACTCCACAGAGTCCAAACGTGCATATTGCCGAGGTGCGCGTTGTACAGTCGGCAGCGACGCCACGTACGCACCAAGAGCGCTATTCCAGGGCGATCATTTCGATAATGCTTAAACAATACCGCGACCTGGCCGTTTGTACAGTGCGCTAGAGAACCCACAATTTGATTACATATTTAAAAAGCATTATTATTGTCAGGCTAGATAATGGTGTTATAAAAATAAGGATTTCGATAAGAGTACGAACCGTATTTCATACTAAAATGTCAATACGAATGACCGCCTGGCCGAGAGGCTTGCGTTCTAGCAACGTCAAAACGGAAAAGTAGTCTTGTATCACTTTGCATAGTTTTATTAGAGTTATTCGCGCTGTTGTTGCTTTTCATTGTATGACATTTTAAACGCACACCATAACTGTCGTCATTTCGATGAGGACTGAGGAATTTTCATAGGCAGAAAATCACTGTTATTGGTATTACCGGCATTTGGGATTGCGATGAACTCGATCCGGAATCCTTTTGCCGTGGCATATCCATCAGTTGTGAAGTCAAGGTCGATGATGTTTGTATTTTTGGTACACCTTACGCTTTCGTTTGTCCAGCTGTAAAATGATATAATTTTGAGAATTTACTGTGGTTTTACATTTATCATGTTGTTCTACCTTTCTTAAAATACATTTATAACATACTTAAGTTTTTTAATTTAAAGCACCCTGCGCTCTGTAGAAACAATTATTTAAATATATTGTCAATACATATGTGTCAAGTCGAAGCAAAACTGGCATATATGCCATGAAATGTCATTTTAACACTCTTTCTGTTAAACACAATCGCTAAGGAAATGTTGAAAAGTTTGTGCAGCTATCTTGCTTAGTAATCTGCTTTTTGATATAGGAAAAGGTGATTAATGCACCAGACTTGGCATGCAAGCGATGATCTACAAGCAAATCTGATCATACAACTAGAAGTAGACGCACTTAAGAGGCCCTATTCTGAAATATTTGAGATATTTGAGAGACCTATTTCGTAATCATTAAAATAGTACAATATACCGATTCCTTGCTAAATTCTATTTAATCTACTTAAGACAAGAGTGGAGTGTGGAAAACAATCATAGTGCAGACTGACACAAGTTGTGTGTACATGTACATAAAGCCAGGCGAGTCTGTCTGAAAAATAACACTTTTACTTTTAGTTTTGAACAGTTGCAGTTAACAACCTCTTTATTTACGTTATGAATTTACAATGATGAAAATAAAAAAGAATATATTATTATTGCAAATTAGAAAGCCAAACGTAGATTTGTTACCAATTTAGGTTATTTCTAGATATAAATTACACAATCAAAATGTATATTATGACATGAAACTATCGTAACGGTATTAAATTTTCTTGTGTATGTTTTTGTGTGCATTCAAAATTCAGTGCGCACACCGTGCAAAAACTAGAAGCATTGATCTACATCTGGTGAAAGTTTGATACTTTAATCACATTTCCGTGCCTTCGCCATGTCATATCTGGTGTTTACCATGCAAATTCTTTTTTTTATGTTTTGAACATTCAAATTAACACACTATTATGAAATTTTGACATGACGTCAAAACCTTATTAAATGACGTCAAATATGCTTATTTCAAGTTTAAATGACTTTCTGAGAAAAATAAAGCTTTTTTTTTACAACGAATCATTCATTTATTGTCATCAGAGTTTATGCACAATGTTTGTTGCGCTCTAATCTATGTTATTTTATTGTGCTGACAGTTTTGTATAGGCCAATCCGCCATGAGACAATAAAACTAGCAATTAGAGAAGTTTGTACCCAAACTCCCCGCAGCGGTTTCTTCCCCTGATCAGTACAGTAACCACTGCTACCACAAGTAAATCCGGCTCCAGAGAACCGGATTTATTTTTTTCACTTTTATTTTTAAAGCAGAATACTTAATATTATTTTAGTTTTCTTTCATTAAATTATTATGCTTTATGAACAAGAAAGTAAAAAATATATATGTTATAAAAACATTGTAAATATTACGGAACATATTTTCACTGTGACACCGTGTGTGTAATAAATAACGGCTGAAGTTTTGAATCAATCACGCGATAGACCATCGTCACGTGATTTTTGTGTTGGCAGTGGTTAAAGTAGCAAAGCGTGACGTAACCGCTGTGAGGAGTTTGGTTTGTACCCAGATGCCTCTAGCCATATGTTTAAAGATGCTATGCCTGTATCTTTAAGGTCATAATTGTTTACATCGTATATTTTAACAACTTTTAAGCAGTTAAACATACTCCCGTAAATATTAGAAACTGCCAAATATAGTTATTCATGCATGTAAAAATATGATAGAAAAATGAATTGAAAATGTCTGGCCCGCAAATTCGCCTTTGATTATTTATGTTTCTACCCATTGCGTAGAAACAGTTAAATAGCTTGTTAACAATCGATGCTCTCAGTTGACTCGGTGGTGCAGTGGTAACGCATCAGCTTTGGGTGCAAGAGGTCCCGGGTTCAATTCCCGGTTCCGACAAGGGTTTTTATGTTTGATTTTCTGTTTTGTTGTTGTTGTGTTTTTACTTTTTGTCCATAAACACACTATTTGTCACAATATTTTGCAAATACTTTTGCAATGTTAATTTATTAAGTATACTTAACATTTTGCAAAATTTGTTACTGATTATAAGGGTAAAAATATACAGACCTAGCATCTTTAAACAATGATACATGTAAGTCGATATGAACACATTAAAAAGTTTGTTTTGCATTTGCATTTGAATACATCTATTTTGTAAATACCATTAGTTTAGGTTTTGTCATTTCATGCAAAGTTACTTATTTTTAAAAATACGCATTGCACTTATTTTTAAAAATAAAATATACATAAATATAGAATACGAACAGACTGCCACCACAACAAACTTACCTAATGAGTTCATTGGCGATCGTTAACCTGTCATTACTGTTACCAAGCTGGATGTCCGCAATTGAAACACAAACAAGATATCCAGAAGGCACTTGTATACGGTACGCACATCTCATGTTGTCGGTGTAATTGTTGGGGTAATTCCAGGACGTGATCTCTCCAGACATGCCGTTGTAGGTACCCCCGCATTCTGCAATGTGTACATAGACAATGACAAAACATGTTAACTTCAAACAAAGAGATGTTTAAATAAAATATAGTGTTTTTATCCGGCAGGAAGTAAAGGGTGTTCCTACCTACAGCGTGAGGTCCCAAACCGTTTAAGCCGTAGGCGTTTTTGTATGCTTTTACCTAACCTAGAAATCAAGGGTGTGGCACAACACATATCGGTAGTACTCAAAACACGTCTTTATGGACATTTAAAATGGTTCAGCGTATGCAAGCGTATTACATACTCTGCATACGCTAGACATACGCTAGAGTGTCGCTTAGTTAAAGTAATTTATACGAACGCTGTTTATACGCTTTACATACTGTCTGTCTTCGATAGCTCGGGTCAGCTTATTTGCAGCGTACACGACACATGTTAAACATATACCTGACTTGAAAGTTGTGCGTATAGATACACTGTAGTTTGTTTACGAAATGCATAAGATTGCAGAAGGTGAGGGTAAGGGTGTTTTATTTATTTAGTTTGTTTTTCTGAATATCCTATACACGGTTTTCAGATGTAAATTAGAAACTGATTTTTTATGCTTTGTACAATGTACATACTCCCATGTATATACGTTATCTTGTTCATATATGTGTTAATATGTTATCGCTCTCCTGACATTGGAGGAATAAATGATATATATCGATTTGAGAACTAAAACTGTGAGTCTTAGGCCGGTATCTCACCGATATGTGAACGTATAACGCGAACGTTAAGCTCGGACGTAGAAATCGAACAAATATTTTTTAAATGTCAGTATTCCATATCAGCGTGAACGCAACGTAATTGTGAAAAACCATATAGTACGTTTGCACGCCTAAAGACGGCATTTGCGGGAGAGGAAGCTGAAAGAAATGTCCTTTGTTTAAAACTGAGGTGACTGAAAAAGTCATATAACTTATCAGAAAATTCCCTTGTATTGTGTGATAAGTTTCGTAAAGAATACATAGACATCAAAGACCAGGCTCGTTTAACACCATAATGGGTGTGAAAACTCGGTACTTCTCTTACTGCATGGACTATTTATATAATTTTAAGTATATACATTTAGCTATCAACTTATGACAACGACTTATTGGGTTAATTTTAAGTTTAAGTCCAAACAAGAACATCAGTATAAATAAGTGTTCTTTATAATAAATACATACATGTATAATACACGAGGAATATTTGTATATTGTAAACCGTTACATTAATTTCTTTAAGTGGCGATTCCATGAATGCGCGACATGCGTGAAACGTACTTGATGGTAATCAATGTTTTGGAAAAGGGGGTTACCCACTAGAATAGCCAATCTCTGAATACCATAACAATCGGCTTTCAGTATCAGCTTGTAGTTATCACGTGACCAAGTAATATAAATCAAAGCGACATGCAAATGGCAGTTAACAAAACAATTCTACGCTTTATGCGACCTATTTTGACTGTACTTATTTAGTAAAATTTAGATAATGACGTTCTTTGATGACTTCTGAAAAAAATACCACTATAGGAAGTTAAAAAAATCCATAAAATATGGTGGCATCATTAGTACATTACGGATAGAAATATTTAAACAAAGCAGGCATTCAACAATTGCACCAATATCAAAAACAATTTATATAATATGTAGTTCACAATGATAATCTACCACATTTACCAAGAACTATACACGTATCAGTAGTTCTAAGTACATACAGAATATTTTTGCACAATTTGTTATGAACCAATTCTATCGTATTTACACATTTATAGCCCCACATCTGAAAAGCGCAACAAAGTAAAGGTTTGACCATTGAATTAAAATTGTGTTTAATAAATCAACAGCAGAGAAATAACCAAAATATGACTTTGACCTTTGACTTGGTGAAAACAAAATCAATAGGGACCATGTCTTTACAAAGTCCAATCAACAAGTGAAATATAAAAGCTATGCGATAAACAACTATTAAGATAAAGAGGAAAAACCATTTTGTCATATTTTTAAAAAAGTGACTATTGTGACCTTGATCTTTGACCTAGCTGAATTAAAAAGTAATAGGGGGCATGTCGTTACCAAGACCAAACAGCAAGTGAAATATGAAAGCCATGTGATAAATAGTTCACAAGATAATAAGCAGATAACATTTTTACCTTTAAACAAAAGTGACTTTGTGACCTTGACCTATGACCTTGTGGACTTAAAATCGTAAAGGTTCATGTCCGCAACAAGGCCAATCTGCATGTAAATATGCAAACCATTTGGTTTACCGAATTACGGATTTTTACAAATGACCCATGTGATTTTGACCTTAAACCAAGTGCTAACAAAATAATTAAGGGTCATATCTTCACCATGATCAATCAGCCAGTGAAATATAAAAACTACCTGATACATAGTTCTCTTTTACAAAAAAGACCTTTGCGACCGCTACCTATGCACCGTTCTTCAAAATTTCAGGCTCCGCCCAATGCAGTCGATTTTCTTTGATCTTGTGAAGGCTTGTGAAGGGGTCTTTCTTTTGTGTTTTCTAGGTCAGATTGTCACGTGACAATATAATCCTAATCTCTTGGATTAAAATTGACAATGTACTGTAATAAATTATCATGCTTGGCAGTTGCGGATCTGTCTATTGCACTCATAGTCAATGGACATTTTCGCAACTTTCAATCAAAGACCCCTTCACAAGCCTTCACATGATCAACGATAATCAACCGCATTGGAAGGGGCTTGATACTTTGTGGAACGGGATCAAGTTCTCACCACAACCAATCGGCTCTGTGATAACTAGTTCTCGAGATAATTAGCAAAAACAACTTTGTACAAAAATGACCTTTGTGTCCTTGACCTTTGACTTAGTGAACTTATAATCAATAGGGTTCATGTTTAACCTGACCAATTAGCAAATGCAATATAAAATCTCTGTGAAGTTCTCAAAATAATGAGCGGAAACAATTTAAACATATGTTTTTACAAACGTGACCCTTGTGGCCTTGATCTTAGATCAAGTAAACCACAATTTGATAGTGGTTGTGTACTCACCAAGACTACCAAGCTTGTAAAAAATGAAAGCTCTGTTATCAATAGTTCTAAAGAAAATAATTTAGTCTACCGACAGACGGACGAACGGACGGACAGACCGACAAACCGACCGACATTAACAAAACATAATACCCCAACCTGTTCGAAGGTTGGCATAAAAAGTGGAAACATTGAAACATTCCACTACTTTGTTAGTCTTTACGCGATTTGTCATACATAACAGGAGATTGTTTTAAAAGGTTTGCCAAGCAGTAAGTCGATTTCTAATCTTCTTGCACATTACACTTCGACTCATCCATATTATATTATATTATATTATATTATATTATATTATATTATATTATATTATATTATATTATATTATATTATATAATATTATAGTATATTATAGTATATTATATTATATTATTATTGCAAGGCACAGATGCAATGTCTGCAACATTGTGAAATACATTTAGACAGGATAAGAAGAAACGGATATTGGGAGTGTTTTATAAATATTACCGATATGCCAGCCGTGCAGGCATTGACTGTCCAAATTTTAATTCGTATAAGCTTTCCAAAAACAACCAGCCTGTGTTCACATCACCTAAAGACATGTCAAAATTGAAAAATTGCAAAACGGTGAGTATAACGTTGAATTCTTAATGACTTGCAATTATCGAAAGTGCCAGTCTAATAAATCATTTCTATGCATAAGAAATATCTTATGACCTGACGTTAAATATAAGTTTTAGCCAGTATTTCTTCTAAATTCGACCACCATAACATGAACATCTTTATTACAATAGTAGACAGTCGAATACTGACTACGACTGAGTGCAGAAGCTAATCCTAAAAGAGTATTTATATACTTTTAACAATATAAATTGAAGAAATGTTTAAATCATGAGTGTTTTTCTTGTTCAAAATCTGTAAAATACAATCAATAGTTATTATATAAACAAATGAAAAATAGCCGTGATGGCAATATGCAAATTAACGGATGGCTGGTTAGACTGAGGAAGGCATATAGCCCGAAGCAACTTGCACTTTGCCCGAAAGGCAGTGCTTTATTTGTTATATTATACCGAATCTAAGTTCTTTCATCTTTTTTGTTGCTGTCATTTTTACTATATTTTGCTTAAAATAAATTATGTTCAGTGTGTGAAATATCTCAAACCCTAGTAGGATTTTTCTGTTTTCAAGCGATGCAGCAAAAATCACGATCTTCTTTTAATAATGATTTTTGTTAATCAAATTAGATTTTAAATGTGACTTGGCAAATATTCCGGGATTTAAGAATTTAACAAATCTGATGACGTCTTAAACAGTCCGTATAAGAATTATGGACTGGGTAGCCGGTCACTGCGATATATTGACTGGATGACTTCATATTAAATATTAAGTCCAGTGGTAATGCAGAACAATCTGTATTAATTTGTGTGACACATACGCTTAAAGCAGTTAAATGTAGCCCCGTACTACATCAATTTGATTTTTCTCCAGGTCCTTTGGAACCATAGGGTGTATGATGTTTACATTCCGCTCATGTGCTCATGTGCTAGGGGCGTTAGTCGAGTGGCGTGTTTTATTTTCGTTGATGAACAGGTTCAATAAAACCTAGGATGTTATTTTTCCGATACAAACTATGTGTCCTCAGGAAAGTTCTTTTTTCATTTTTAATTACACAATATGAACCTAAAATTACCTGCCTGTCAATGTTAGGTTCAATTAAATGTCGAATGACTTTCAGTGTGACCATACTTGCTATTTTAATAGGTGTAGGTTATTGTTTTTGATATTTTATGTGCCAACTATATAATCAGTTTTCAATAATTTTCTCTCCGTAAATAAAACTCCCTTTTTCTTGTAAAGGTGTTTAATTATTGATTTGAAGTTGTTTTTCATGTCTGTTTTTCACCCTTAAAGTTTAATGGAATATGTCTAGATAACTTTAATCCGCTATTTAATGACTGTTTATATCATCAGTATGTAAATACCAATATCAAGCATAACACTACATGGATATCATTTATGAATATATTCATGAATTGTGAATGTTTAAATCAATTGAAGTATGGGTATTAAACAATGGTTTCCTACAGGCAAACCGGATCAAAAAAAGTGGCCTGGTTGGAGAGATTAAATGCATTTTTTCTTTCTTTTTCTTCTCCAAAAATGTTGAGAAAGTGTGAGGTTTGCTATAGCTTAAAACTGGTTTAAACCCCCAATGAAAGTTATTGACCGTACCAAGGCGGTAACTCAACATTTCTTGGAGAATTCCTTTAAGAAATTATCATAAAAAATCAAAT
>Ga0224511_10002606_pt1 | contig 12296 bp, 6 predicted proteins | sample SF_May12_sed_USG_2_FD_169988 | JGI IMG/M metagenome (GOLD analysis project Ga0224511, IMG submission 169988) | Sediment microbial communities from San Francisco Bay, California, United States - SF_May12_sed_USGS_8_1 | ecosystem: Environmental > Aquatic > Marine > Sediment | place: USA... | reverse complement strand
GGGAATCGAGCCAGGGACACCTGGTACAGCAGTATGATGCGTGACCTCCCGGCCACCGAGACAACCATACATACCGAGTAAAACTATTCAATTTTCTTTTCCGTTATTTATCGAAACAAACAAAACGGAATTTGCGGGCCACGTTTTGTAAACAAGGTCGTTTTTTAATATGCATGGGAAATTATATCTAGCTGTATCTCAGATTAGGGAGAGTATGGTTTTCTGCTTAAACGATTATGGTTAAAAGATACAGACATAGCATCTTCAATTGATACCAACATCTCAATATCGCTTATATATTCCAATCGGACCCAAGACGCCAGACTTAGACACATATGTTCGTGTTCTCTCCTAGTTAATATTCGAACACGACATGCACACATTTTATTTTATACTAAAAACAGAGCCTACAAGACAGTGAACTCGTGTGCTCCCTGAATTATGAAAGAATACATGTACCCACATTAAAGTGATAAAGGAATAAAACTTGAGTATGATTAACTTTTGTTCTCGGTTATTGGTATCATTAGACGGTAAAACCTAGCCCTTTACATAGTTCTCATGTGTTAAATCAGATATTGTGCATGGTAACACACGCGTAAAGACTGCAGTTAGAATAATATTACCACATGTTTCAAAGACGATATCTCAAGTCACACGCTTAAAGTATTGCTTAAATGTGAAAAAACACACTTATTTACTCAAACTTAAATGTCAGATGGTTAATTCTAATATTTAATTTAACACTTCGTAGCAAGTGACTTACATTTTAAATGGCAATACCGGTTCTAAAAGCCAGCTGTAATGATCTCTTCCTCTGGGTGGTTTTCCACTTTCCACATTGCTTCCACTTTCCTGTATAAAGTGACTTACATTGTATCCATTAATTTCCGTCACTAATAAGCTATTTTTTAATGTTTTCCTCAAGGCAGTTCTTTTTTTTCACACTGCCCACATTTTCTTATTTATCCTGGTAACCTTTAAAGATTACTAGGTTACTGTTTAATATAGCTCAAGGATGTCACATGAAGCTGCAGCAATGTAAATCACTCGACAAGCCGCGTGATTTTGTATGTCCGTTCTAATCCTGATAAGCTTTAACTATATTTAAAACACATTCTTATATGCTATTAATCCTAAAAATTAAATGGTTACATATTTTCTATTTGCATTTATTATTATTTAACAATGTGTGATTATTGCAAGTAAAAACATATTGGTGTGTCTTGTTGTTTGGTAAATGACCTTTTAGCCTTTTCGTTGTCGATTTACAAACTACATTACTTTATTGTGTGATGACTTTAACTATGGCACTTGTCGGACAAGTGTACAGACTAGCGGGCGGTATTTTTATAGACTACTTCTGGTGTTGCAAAACTAAATGAAACCAAAAATGGCAATTTATTTTATTTTGTCGTACTTGTTGGAATTCAAACAGTCTGATTTTAAACTACATATTTTTGATATATAAGAAAATGTGTTATTTCCGAAGCTATGGAAATTGTCGGACCCTCGTACCGAGTAGCGGGCGGTATTTTTATCGACTACTTCTGGTGTGTTGGGCTTTTCCTGCTCTGCGCTCTAGCATTCATCTTCCGGTCAGCTTCAACTTTATCGCTGGCTGTCGCCTGTCCTACAGTGATTCTGCTCTTTTACTTATGGTAAAGCGATATTTGTCACCAGTATTAACCATAATTATGTTTTCGTAAAAAGTTAATAATCCTCCGAAAAAATCTAGCTTCTAGCTAGCCCGGAAATATGAATATAGTGGTAGTGTAGATGTTTTACATGGATTTTAACATTATGCTCATAGACTTCATATTGTAGAGACATTTGTGACAAATATCAACCATACTGATGTTTTATGTAACATTTTTACCAAGTTTTCAACGAATATATAATATATCATTAATATTAATGAACAGCTTCAGTAAAACTCAGGCTGCTATTTTCCAAATGCAGGCTATGCTTCATGGGGACTTTCCAAGTTTTCTCAGATTAATTATATATTTTATCCATCGACAGGGTGCTTCCAGAATCTCCTCGGTGGTTGATTTCAAAAGGAAGATATAAGGAAGCCGAAACAATTATACGGAAAATAGCAAAAGTAAACAAAGTTAAAATACCCGAAAACATTGTAGGCGAAGACAGCGTTGAAAAACCGATTAAAGTTTCCGTCTTGAAAATGTTTACGATACCTAAACTTCTTATGAGGACCCTGATAATTTACTTCAATTGGTATGTATACATGTAAATGAGTCAAAACTACTTCGAGGGCTTGGTGCAAAACTATTGTAACTACCTCATTTTATATAAGAGGTTACAATAGTTTTGCACCAAGGCCTCGACTAGTTCTGTTGTTTTTGGTTCCATGACGTCATAGACAAATGACTTCATAAATAAAGCATCAGTTGTGTCTGCCTACACGACGCTGCTACATGCTGTTTAGTGTCATATTTCTTTTAAATTGTTAAAAATAAAGAAAATACTTGCAGTGTTACATCATGTATATAAAAAATATTTAATGGTATAAAGGATATTATTTACTTTTCATTTGACATGTACATCTTTGCGGTTGTTTATATGCTTTTTTTTTCTAGGTTTTAACATTTACATAATTTATATAATAATGGTATTTTTTATTCAATATTGAAACGGAAATAAATGAAATAGTCAATTTAGCTCTTGTTATTTAGTTCAGTTATAGATTGCTTGAGCCGTTGTCGTTTACAGGTTTGGAAAACAGCTATTAGAAACCTTATATTACGACGACGTGTATAAATTTAAAAATACACAATTTACAGTAATTTCTATTGTTATGTTGTATGTTTATAATCCGACCCTATTTATGTACAACCGTTGGTAATTGCTATGATCATAATATGCTTCTAAATATTTTTAACGAATTTCGTTTGTTACAAAAACTCTTTATATTTAAAGCTAGATGCACTTTAATTATACTGGTATTTTCATTGTATCTTAAGAATCATTAAATTATGTAAGAAAGACGAAATATATTTGAATTAAAAAAGGTTTTAAAGATCTACAAATGTGAACTGAAGCCCTAACTGTGTACGTGGCGAAGTGGGCGTTAGAGACTGTCGATGACATTCAAATTAAATCAATATTAATACACAATAATACATACCTTTACTGTATTTACATGACATAAGTTCTAAACATAAATATTTTGAAATTTTGATGTTGTGGTTGAGTTTATCTTTCAGACTGCACACTGATTGTTATTAATAGAAAGTATGTTAACGTGACACCAGTCCGCGGTTAAGTTGCACTATTACTATAATTGCTGTTTGATCTTGGTTGCAGGTGTGTCGTGGTGATGGTGTACTATGGCCTTAGCCTTAACGTCGGCAATCTTGGAGGCGATATCTACGTGAACTTTGCCCTAAACAGCCTAATGGAGGTTGTGGCATATACTGTCTGCGTTTTTACGCTAGACAGGTTCGGCCGCAAGAAACTCCATGTCAGTTGTCTCTTGCTTGGCGGCCTGTCCTGTCTTTGTACAATTTTCACAACACAGTTCGCGGGTGACTGTAAGCAAGATTTGTTTTATAATTTGGAAATTTGAACTTCGCTGTAGCTGAAATATCGCGCTTTATCGTGTACTCGATTGAGGGCGAACTCAAAATAAGCACAACATTATTGACATTTAAGACAGTTACAAATTAAATTACAGTATCTGATGAATAATGTTATATTAAAACAGCACTAAACTGGATGACGGTCACTCTAGCTAACATTGGTAAGTTCGGTGTGTCGGCGTCATTCGCCGTCGTGTACGTGTGGACGGCGGAGTTGTTTCCCACCACTGTCCGGACGTCCGGGCTGGGCTCGAGTTCCATGGCTGGCCGCGTCGGCAGTATCGTTTGTCCATACATCGTGGAACTGGTGAGTATTGGATGAATATTTTGCATATTTAATAAAAAAAAACACTGTTTTGTCTGAAACATTGTTTTCTTTGAACATCTTTGTGAAAAATACTTATATATCTATACTTGTTGGCTGGCTTGCTTGTTTGTGTTTGTCTCTTTGTACTGGCCTCTGTACTCTGCAAGTGCACGATTGCTTCTTCACATTAATCAGCCTTTAAAGACAACCGAACAATGTTCTATTATTAATCATGGCAAAGATTGTATCGAATACAATAGTTATTGTCTTCGCAATCTTTGGTATCGCATAAAATATATATATATATTTTTATCTGAATGTAGAATTTCTGATGGTCATACAATTTAAAAGTAGACAAGCAATTATTTGACATAAATGTAAAGATCCATTTTATTGAATTGTGTCTAAACCATATATTAATTTTGTATATTTGAATTCTTGTTTTATTTCAGCGTTCATTTGTAAAAGGCGGATTTGGTGAGGCCCTGCCATTAATAATATTTGGCGGCCTTGCCTTTGCTGCGGGGTTGATGGCTCTAAAGCTCCCAGAAACAGCAAAAGCCAGATTACCGGATACAATAGAAGATGCCGTACGCTTTGGCAGACGGTATTTACTTTTTGCATTTTTGTAACATTTTTAGTACATTCAATCAGTTTCAGCATACAAAAAAGATTCCTAATTGCATTGCTTACACAATTACCAAAGACTACATATTATGCTGAAAGTAAATGGAGTCATAATATATTTGTTTAAATTATTTTAAAACAATTGCAAAAAGTATGTTGGCACGTTTATCTTTAAACACTTCAAGTAATTTTACAGAATCTGTTTACGCTTAACTTGTTTCACTGTACGTAAATATATCTTACTTTTAAATTCGATGTATATCATAAACCTTCTGACACTTTCAAAAAAATAATTATTCAGTAACGTAATGTGTATCAATTTATTCCTTGGAATGTTAAAATTAAACTGATGAAAGGGAAATCCCTCAGGAAGCATAGCTGGACGAGAAAACAGCAGCCTCGGTTTTATTGAAGCCGTTTATCAGTAGTATTTATAGTTTTAAAACGATTTACTTGGTAAAAATTAAACTAATTATAGCAGATACCTTTTTTGTTCTAAGTAGCATCAATGTTTATACAAGTAGTGTGTGTTGGCTTCCCAAAACACATGTTTTTCTTTATTTTCAGGCCAAGTGACGAATATATTGATATTATTATTATTGACAAATCAGCGAACAACCATAACTGCTCAACGGTTCCTGGCGAACTCGGGAATCACACTACAATACACTGATTATAATTTAAGGATTGAATTTCATTTTGGTTGCTAGCGCTTCATGGGTAATTTGCTAATGTTATGAAAAATCTACGCCAGTGATGAGGCATTGTCTTTAGAGGCTCATCAACGCAATCGTTTTCCTTATCAAAATGTGTGTTGCATGTAAATATATATAAATGACTGAAAGTGTTATGAGTGATCTGTTTTTGATAAAGGAGGGTATTGAGTTCAAATTACACAACACTTTGTTTAACATATTATTTATTATTGACGTTGAAACAAAACACTATTTATTATTTTAGCGTAATAAACTGTGTAAGTGTTGAGTATTGTTTATATAAGTATGTCTTTTGATTAAGGGGGTATTAAGTAAAAGTTACACAACACCTTGTTAAACACGTTATTTATAGTTGTTGTTGTAAAAACACTAATGATAATATACAGCGTAATAAACTGTTTGACCTGTGTTATTTGTATGTAGTTAAGGTAAAACTATATAGAGTCCACCTGACGAGTGTCAACAAACTTTTGTACAATATATTCAAGGAATATTGGACAACACGTTATCTAACTTATTTTAATCACCATAAGGTTGATTGACTGTTCATTTCATATGGCATCCATCCTTTGAATATACATGGTTGGAAGGTGAAAGAAGCCAGATACATCAGAAGAACACCGAACGCAAATCAAGAAAGAACATGATGCATATTTATAACGTCAGTTGTTTTGCTTATTTGAACAATTTGAACAAGTGTACTTTTTGTTTCGCGAACATTTAAGTTTCGTATTGAAAAGACCTTGAAAAATTTAATAATTAAATAAAGGTTCTGCAAAGAATTAAATATATGACCTATATACATGTTTTAATAAAAATATTTTAATTAAAATGCTTATTGCAAAAGACCCATTTACATATATGTCTTAAAGCTAACATTTAAATTGAACACGATTGCCACTTATACGTTTAGTCCAAAAACAATTTCTCTTTTTAGTTATTGGAATATATAGGAACAATCCAAACAAGATTACCACCATTAAATGTTGTATAATTAAAACGTGGCGTCTAGATGACCGACATTCAATGCATAACCTATTTACTATAACTTCTCGACCCAGACAATATGAAGTACGCCTTAAAGATGATGCCTTATTGTCATTTGAAATACAAAATATACATGAATACTTTCGGACTAAAGCACACATATGTAGATAAAATATGAAGAACTGTTCTTTAAAATGCAAATACACTAAATCTGATACTGTGAAATCATTTAATTCCGTGGGCACGAACTTTTGCGGTTTGACGACATTGGACATGTTCGTAGACACTTTAAGTCGTTGATTCCAAATGATATGCACAGTGACTATAATATAAGTAACTAAGTATTTTGTTGGGATCTTAAGTTCGTGGATTGCTCTACCCACGAAATACACGAACTAAAATGTTCAACGAGTATTAATACATCATTGTGTAGTCATATTTTTCTGGTTCTCAGGGATCATGGAGTGTACATGTGTTGTTTACATGTGTTGTGTGGCATAATTCATTACCACTGATGAACAGCTTCAATAAAATCAAGGCTGCTGTTTTCTCGTGCAGGCTATGCTTCCTGAGGGCTTTCCCTTTAATCAGTTTAATGATTCGACAGTAATGCTGTATGGACAAATGTGCTCGGCTGAGCTCTTTTAAGTAATAACGTATCGACAGACCGCTTGAAATGACGTCTGATGCTCAGACAAAATGCGGGATAGCACGTCACGTCAAACATTGCATGTGCGCGTAGTGAGTGATACACAAAACAAGCAGTCTTCTGATTGGTCGAAATGACGCCTATTGTCGGACCAAACATAATTTCAGATGTTTATACAAACTGGTTGTCGACACATTAATTTTAAACTAAGTCTTATGGTTTTACCTCGGGCATCCGGGTGTGATGCCATATTGAAAATGATGTTTGATGTTCGTCTTTCTGTTATAACAGACATTGTAAAATGCCCATGACTTCTGAATGATTTTTAGAAAGCCCGTGAAACCGATACCTAAGACCAGTGTTTTTTAGGTCAATGGACGTTTCCACAATCCGTCTATTGGAGAATTTGAAATGACGTTTGGTTAGACAAAAGACGGGGAATTACGTATGGTCATAGGGTCTGTCCGGGTAATTTCGGACAAAGGTATCAATTCGGACAGTAGCTTTAAACCGTGACAGCACAATATAGCGAAAAACAAATAAAAACATGATCGACGATGAATTCCTTTAAAATCGGCTTTGAATCTCAATAAAAATCTTCAGGTAATGCTTGTAAACTTCCTTTCTATACAAAGTTTTGGTTCTTTATCGGCGCTTAAGCGCTAACAACTGACCATGTGTGCCACTTTCAATGTTGTTGAAGTTTGATAAAACACCTGGTGCGTTTTTGTGTTTTAAACCATTAGACACAAGAAGAAGAATATTTTACAGTTTCACTTATAACGAAAGAGTTTCTGGGTCTGGAAGCTTATACTTTTCTTCAATATAAATGCCTGTCCGATTTTTCCCTACTATTGACCTATCGACAGCCCGCCCTCCTGTTCTGGTTTTCATGATTTACGCATCGCTGGCCTAAATACATGTTATAGTATGAAAGCCATATCGCTTCATTATAATATAACTGACCATTTTTCGGACTAGGTGATGGTTATAGCGATTCGCATAGGCATGATTGACAAGTGAATAAAATAGATGGCCCGACAAAGCTGGTCCGTCACAACGCCATTTTGGGCGGGCTATCGATAGGTCAATTTCGAGGTTGTGTCCGACCTTTACCGCTCGCGTTCGAACTTACCCGGTTCAACAGCTTCGACAAATTGTTGTAAAATCAAAAGAACCCAGATGATTTAATGGTAAACGAATGCTAAAATCAGTAGATTTTAGAACGCCAACGAGCTGCTTTAGCTTATGCTTTAGACGGCATAGGAATTGGCATGTTTAAAAGTGTCCGATTTTACCCGGAAGGACACAAATGCAAATCGTCATTTCGGTTAATCAGAATATTTAACCGTTTATGTATCACTGGATACGCGCTCATGCAATATGACGTTAACTGGAGCATATCCGTCATTCAAAGCGTACTGTCGATACGTAAACTCCATGAGTGAGCAGCTTTAACATTACAAAGTGTATCGCAATGCTTCATTCGATGTACATTGTATCTGGAATAACCTTTTTATTATAACTGTGTTATTAAGATTCAGTCAAGATAATATATACAAGAACACGTTTTATCCTACATTACAATGTATACGTTTTAATAAAAAAGACTTTATTTGCGGTGTTCGCGTTTGTGTACAGGGCTTAAACAATCAAATACCGCACATTCCCTTAAAATAATATAACTATAAACAAGTGCACTTTGCAAAAATTAGTTCAGGGTACATGTATGCAGCAACACGTTTCACTTTTTATAATTTATACAAATCTATTATTACATCATTTAAGGCAGAATGTATTGTTCAGCACGCATATACATTAAAATGTTGTTGCAACCTCACGGCTGCTTTAAAATAAATATGCGGTTTTATCACTACCAATTTACTTTTACGTTTGGGTTGGTTTTACTAAAGGAATGTGGAAATCAAACGTTGCTTATTAAGAAGTGCATGTTAAAACATGAAGTTTGATGAAATAACCGTTCTGCTCGGGGAATTCGGTAGGCAGCAAAAGATAATATACTTCATCGCAGCTGCTCCAGCCATTTTCAACGCATGGAATGTCCTAAATGTAGTTTTCACTTTGGCAACTCCGGATTACAGGTACTTTATAATGTCTTCTTTCGTTTGACACTTCGTTTTAATTAAACTTGTTATTTATCTTTTGATATGGGAAAAGCATTGTAAAAGCACCGGATTACAGGAATGTCTATAGAAAGCCAGGACAGTCTTATACCGTCCCTTTTCAATAATCGACCCGTTCAACTTACATACTAGGACATTTCGATTATGTATGAAATAAAAACATCTATATGTTGAACAGAAAATATGAACACACTTCTACAATGTATTGAACTGATATATCGATGTACATGTATAAAACCAATGCTAATTTATGTTGTTTCTATTTGGATACTTATTTATTGGAAACACTATTTAATGGAACCAGTTTTGTCATATATGAATTCACATCTCAATGTATTAAACCATCTACCTTTGTGCAGAATCAGATCATTTACATATGAGTTAGAATTTAAAATGTACTTATGTATACACCATATATATGACTTCAACTATCAGCATATTGATGTATTTTAATATATTAAACCAACTACAACAACATCATCATCAACAACAACAACAACAACAACAATATCTATTGCATTCAAAGTCCTCCAGTCCAAAGTACAATATGTTAATTAAAGGCATGTAAGTGAATTAATGCGTCATTGCAGTCATGTTTATGTAACACCAGTGATAATTTTTGGTGTGCGTTTTGCGTTTTTCACGCACATTTCTGAGAAAAACACGCACAGTTTCAAAATATGTGCGCTAAAATAACGCAATGAAAAGAAGTAATTTCAGAGTGGAGAAGTGCAAAATAGAGGAAAATTTATCAAAGTTCTTAAATAACATGGCCTATAAGATAAGACTGTGACTTCTATGAGGGATTGTGTAATGAATTTTTTTATGTAAATGCATATACTTTAAACAATGTAATAAAAAAATCATGTGTGAAGTCGTGTCAAAAACATTGCTTAAAAAAACCATTGTTTTCCAAAAAAACCATTGTTTTCCAACATGTGCACTTTTTTATCCCATTGTTTTAAAATGAAAAAATTATCACTGTGTAACACAATATCAAATATATAATATGATAAATTATATACATGTTTAAATATTTCATTATACATACACTGATAAGTAATGAATAATACGAGGGTCATTCATAAAGTATAAGGACTGGGGCTGTAACGCTGACGTTTTTCACCTACGATATTGATATTTACAACAATAATAACATAACATGTGTCTGATGAAATATCAGTAAAATATCTTGATAGTTACGCTTTATATTGAATTTTATAAACAGTGCGTTGATACTGCCAGGAGCAGTTTAGAACGTCATTTTGACGTTACTTAGAATTAAATCATAAAAGGTGCCAACATTGTTCAAGCAAATTGTAGATTATATATATCCAACAAAGAACTTCTTAACTGCTTTATTTGTTGATGAAAACTATTTATTATAAGTTTTATATACAAACTAAATTATTTTTTCCTTCCAACTTGGATATGTTTATTTTTGACAGTATAATGCACAAACTTACTTTTGTGTAAAGATTATGATAGTTGTTAACCTGCTTAAAAATATCTCTATTATATGTTTCAATATGTAAAAATAGTTTGAACAACTAAACCGGAACTGATCAATAAATTGGTACACAACAGCATAATTATGACAGTCATGGCTTTCCATGTATGGCAAAAAACATGTTTAAAAGGGTAATTGAAATAAGTTGCATATCAACTTTTTGTTAATGGTTTGATTATATGTGCTTTTCACACCTGGTCGTTAACTATTATGTAAATGTAAATAGTAAATGTATTACATAAAGTAAACAACTTCGTCACATGTGCTTTGTTAACTCAATTGAGTAGTTAAGCATCGTTAAGTATGTATTTCGTATAAATTACCGTCATTGTTATACTCCGCAAAACGATATTTTAAAGGGGTATTTAGGAGTACACAGTTTGCTTGTTTGCTTGTTGCTTGATTAGTTAATTAGTTATTCGGTCATTTTGTGGGTACGTCTGCTAGCAAATATTGTAGACCAAAATACTTCTACAAATCATCTTTGATTTCCTTTGCACAACACTTTACAAATATGAACATTATACATGTGTAGTTCAGAGAAACTTTGTAGTGAAGCATGACATAATTTGTCCAACGTCACACTAAATATGGCCGATTTACGTTTCTTACATTTATTTCATTTATGTGAAAAAGCGGTGCGGGGGTATTGGTAACATTCTGGGACAGAGCTCTTGTTTCAATAACAGGTGTGCAATACCCAACCTACCAAACGACTCGTATCAAGTCCAGGGACAATGGCACGAATACCTCATCAACAAAACAATTCCGCTCTCCGGCGACAGCAGCACCGATCAATTTGACTCGTGTCACGTGTATTCGTACGACACAATCCTGACGACAAATGAAGTCGCGAATAATTTATCCTATGACGTCACATTTGGTGTAAAACGAGAGGCGTGTAATAGATGGGTGTATGACCAGTCAACGTTTGAAAGCACCTTTATTACCAAGGTAAATGAAACACGTATTACATGTATATCTCGTTTTGTCGTCAGTAACAAAAATCGTTCGACAAGATAGCTTTTATGTAACTATCATTTTTTTCCAATAAATGTCATGGTTTTCAACAAGGCAAAGGAGGCTGACAAGTGCTTACACAGTTAACATGAAATGTACAACTTCACTTTATCTGCATTGTACCATTCTTTTTATGTTTTATTAAAAACATGTCGCCGGACTATATATTTTAAATATGTACAATGTACTTAATGTAAGACCTTTTTAATTGACTATGAAGAATACACATTTGTATTTTTTTTATCAAAATATAAACCATCTTTTTTTCATTAAAATGTGATTTATATTATGCTTAAACTACTCAACGGTTGAAAATTCTTTTTAAAATACAAGTTACCTTTATTTGCTTAAATTAAAGTAAAGGCAAGTAATTTTACACCTTATTATCTCCCTTTAATATGAATAGAATGAAAAATTTCAACTTTGTTTATATGATCATAAAAAGAAAAAACTGTGAAAAGCGGTCCACCGGTGGATCGTCTGTAAATGACATATGTTTCAAGAAAATAAAGTTTTTGAAACTTCTCCGTAGCTGCAAATCTGTGAATCCATTACAAAGGTCTAACCTTAACGAAGGGATTAATTAAATATACTTCACGACATACTATTTGTTACAGTTCAACTTGATCTGCGGGCAAGATCTAGCACGAGCTAACACCAACATGCTTGTCATGTTAGGTATGATGATTGGTGCGGTAACTATGGGTGTGATCTCAGATATGTACGTATTGTTT
>Ga0224511_10002605_pt1 | contig 12298 bp, 5 predicted proteins | sample SF_May12_sed_USG_2_FD_169988 | JGI IMG/M metagenome (GOLD analysis project Ga0224511, IMG submission 169988) | Sediment microbial communities from San Francisco Bay, California, United States - SF_May12_sed_USGS_8_1 | ecosystem: Environmental > Aquatic > Marine > Sediment | place: USA... | reverse complement strand
GTTCATGTCTAGGTTCATGGTACATGCCAGTGTTATTATTATACATGATTGTATAATGTGTACTGTCCATATACATGGACAGTAATAGTCTACATTGTATGGAAGTACATGTATAAGTAATATCATTATAATTCATTTACTCCACAATTACTTCTTACTTACAAAAAAATGTTGTGACAATATTTCCTTAGCTGTGTCATTAATAAAATACATAATTTTCCAGAAAAGATACATTTTGTATTACACCATATGTTTTAAGTCATGCTAAAAGTTGTCATTTCATAAGTAATTCAAACCATTGTTTCATGATATGATTTTTTCTATTAAATATTATATATAATACATTGTTTTTGTCGTAAAATAAATGTGTTTTCGTTTTCGGTTTGTGTGTTTTTGTGAATAGGTATCAGGTTTGTCAAACTTGAGTTGACGCTTAACAAAATTCCAATTTTGCATGGCCTTATTAAATGCCTTTCCGGTATGTAAGGAATATGTACAGATATGGGTTGGGGTAGGCGTGGGGGTAAATCGAACTAATGTCAGTGTTTATCCTGCATTGAGGAATTTTATAGAATCATAACCAAATATGTTGTTTCATTATTCATTTCCGTAATAAATATAATCGCCAGCGTTGCGAGCTACCAAAACTAACGCTAGGAATTTACGTTAGAAAATCAATTTATGCAACGATCATGTTCCCTTATACAAGTAGATGCCACAAAAAGCAAATAATTGTGTTCCCGTGCAACTTTTACTGCCGACAGTAAATACAATACTTTGTATGTACTACATCATGCGCTTTTTTAAGTTGTTGGTGAAAGCAAATGATATAGTTTAAGGCACTATAAGTCTCAACTTTAAAGAAGTCTAATGTGTGTCAGATATTTATAGTTGTTGAAAGTTATAGCATGAGGTATTGTATTATGTGCAGGTTGTCGCCACGTTTTGTACGAAGATTGCGAACGAAGCAAGCAAAATAATGAGGCAATTGGGCGTTTGGGGCATGAAAAAAAATCAAGGGTCGGCGGTCGTTTTTGGATGCGCCCCCTGGATCCGCTAATGCAGCGTTATTGTTGTTGCTGCTGTTATTGTTCATTAATCGTTAACCATTTGCACTAAAATAGTTGTAAGCATTTATAAAGGTAAATTGACAACGGGATAGCAGTTTTACCACAGTGCAACATACAAATAGATGCTAATATCATTAAACTTTTATAAACATACTTCTTAATTCACAATACTCTCCTCTCCAGCCGAGGTGACAGTTTATGCACTCGTAAAATGGGTTCCCATTGTTCTGGTTACAAACCAGGTTACCTCCATTTAGGCATGTTGGACGTGTAGACCGACAGCAATCTGAACAGAAAAGTGTACTGTGTAATGGGATAAAACGCTAATCTTAAGTGGAAAATGGCTAAAATGTAAGTTGTCTAATCTTTAATACTATAGTCACGATCTTTCACCTTTTTAATTATTTACTAGAAGCATTTAGCACTTGTTTTACACGTGGATTTAATACTCGATTTAACATAAAGGGAGCATTGCAAATATATATGAAAGAAGTGACAAATATTCTCTGGAATAGGTTAGCTCCCTTTGCCGTGGTTACCTCGTTCGGTACACTGCGAACCATTCCAGCAATCATGACAGATACAATCGCCATTGCCGCCGTTAGGTTGACAGTCGCCATGCCCAATGTCACATCGATGAAAACATTCTAAACAGACAAGAAGCGAATACATTCATTATCTAAATATGTTCCAACGCTTTCGGTAAACAAAAATATATATAAATATACTTCATTTAAGAAACAAAGAGGACCTTCCGAGAAACTCTGATTTTCGGCTAAAGAGTTTAACTATCCTTTTACTTTTGTGTCTTCTATATGTGTAAGCAGTATGATACTTCTGGTTTAGTAATTGACAATAAGCATAATGAGGATGCTCGTTTTAAATAGATTAATGTAATAATTTAAACAGTGGTTACTCAAACGAAAATTACTGCATTGCAACGATTGTTGAAATCTTATAAAGTATGTAATCTGTTGTACTTGACATATTTATTGATTACGTTTATTTACACAAACATGTCTGAATAATTTACAAGGTTACGAACGCTCAGTAGTATATCCACGTTTATAGCGAGACACATTGTCTGAAGTGTCCCCATGCGCATCTTCCGCAATTATCACACCTAGCAAAATATAAATGGCAAACTGAATGAAGAATGTATATCAATAATTAAAGCAATTTGGTAATAATATTAATGTAAACAATAAAGATTTAAAGACGTTAAAACGTAGAAAAACCATCTTATGATTAAATATAATCATTAACTTACCATTAATAGCAAGTAACACGACAAATGTACATGTTAATATGTCCATATTGTTCAACATGCGAATAAAGTTGTGGTTTTAGTTGTTGGCTTTGAATTATATGCACTGTGAAAATCCCTCAAATTATAAAGTTTTAATCAAGTTCTACCTGGTCGATACTTGATCAACAAAATATTGACTTTAAGTCAAAAACAGAGATAAGAACAGCAAATAAGGAATTTAGGCGACTCATTTACAAAAAGTATCCTGCTCTGCTGATATAAGTTCTTTAGATGTGATTTTAATGAGGCTTAAAACGTTCGTGGTGGTTTTTACTGTATCGACATAATTGATTTTGAATGCATTTGCTAGTTTCAGTAGATAAGCGTAGTTGGCTTTATAAAGTGGTAGCGGCAGTTGGCTATGGCACAAGAGGCGTGTGTTACTTCCATTATTCTTTTCGGTTGTCATTTACTGCAAGCATCGCTCTGATATTTTCGAAAAAGATATTAAAAGTTTATTTAGTGTGATACATGCATTGAATCTACAGCGTAGTTTTATAAGTGTACTGTTATTAACTTTTTGAAAGATGATGATCAAATGATGTAAATCACGCAATGCTGGTGAGCTTTTCAATACACGGTCACTGGAAATAAACAAACAATACTACATGTATCACGAAAAGTAATAAGATCAAAATCTACCCATGTGGGACAGAAACCCTTCTGGAATAATTAATCTACTATATTTAAAGTATAGTTTTATAACAATGCGTATAAAATTATGTAAACGTTCATTTGACCACCTTATGTGAAAAGATATTACAAATCCATTTTATATCGGACCGATGTCGGGCCGATATCCAAACTCATATTGGCCCGACATCGGCACTCTGTGTCGACCGGAGAGCGGTGTAAAACACGGTTCGATGTAGGGCCAACATCGGCTGCATATCACACAAACATATTGGTCTGATGTCGAGCAGCCTTGAATTTATATATTAAACCGACATCGTTTTTCTACTTCGGTCCGATATCGTTGGAAACTTATTGCCGACATTTCCTAAATCACCCTACAGTTCAAATCGAATCTCTTTTTCATACATTAACATCCTTGTTATTTTCTGAAGGAATACATGGCGGTTAATTTTATACCTGCTAGGGTTCGTCACGCGAGATACAAGAACGTTGATTAGTCAGAGCAATGTCAATTAAACAATATAAGACGACTAAGCTAGTGCCCTTTATTTCCGGAACAGTGTTAAAAATATCGATTTATAAGTATTTATGTGATAAGTGTTAATATTTCCTATAATATTATGAATTGAGAGTTTAGTTAAAAATATTCATGAACTCAGAATAATGTAAATTATATCAGGACTGATTGCTATTTTCCGTGCGTATTTGGAAAATAAACACTCTAAAATACAACAATCAATCCTTCATAATATGTCAAATATTCGCGCCATATATATGCAAGCACACATAATTTATTTGACTAATATGCTTTACATTCGTGAATCCGCCATATATTTGTCAAATGTGTATGTTCGCATACAAATAGTACATTTGCGATATATTTTGTAAAAATGTGTTCAGAGGCATCTTGATCTTGATCTGACTGATTCAGAGCTATTTTCAGTCATCATATACGACGTACATATTAGGTTGTCAATTCAAGATGATACGCCTGTATCATATACTCTTAAAATCGGTCACACATCTTGCAATATGTTAAGTATACTAAATAAATTAATAATGCAAATGGAATTGCAAACTTTTGTGTCAAATAATGTGTCGTTGGACGAAAAGTAAAATCACAACAACAAAACAAAATATCAAACATAAAAACCCTTGCCGGAGCCAGGAATTGAACGTGAGAGCTCTCGCACCCAAAACGGATGTTTTATCTCTGCACCACCGAGTCAACTGAGAGTTTCGTTTTAGTCGGGCTTTTCAACTGTTTCGACGCAATGTCTAAACGTAAATTAACAAAGCCGGATTTGCGGGCTAAACACTTTCAACAAAGTTATATTTTCTGTAATAGATTTTACATGCATAGAAAGCTATATTTGGCAGTTTCTCATATTTAAGGGAATGGATTTCACCGCTTAAATATGGTTTAAAAGTAATGTGTAAACAATTCAAACCTTAAAGATACAGACATTTTCATCCGTTTTTTAAGGAAAAACGAAAGGTGATTTCAATGAAAATGTTTTAGTTATATTACAATATATTTATAAATGAATGCCAAACAAAATCAAAATGTCATAACAAAATCTGTTTAAATATTCTTTACACGCCAATATAATACTCCTCAAAATAATTTAAGGATAACATAATGAAAGTGGTACCTTTTCTATTATTTCTTTGTTACAACGAAAACCACTTATGCTAGGAACTACTATATATCTGTAGTTAACAATTGTAAAGAAATATAATAGCAAATTACAGTGGTTAACACATGGGGGATCAAAAGGTGTGGTCACTACCGAAATTTTAACGTTTGCATATCGGTCGGTGGGACATGAAATTTTACAAACAGCATTGTTACATGCTTCAGGTCACACACAAAGTTAAGCAAATAAATCGCCTGACCAATTCAAGCGTCAAAAACAACCGTACACCTACAAGTGAAGCTGCGAATCAGTTTTCTGATTGCAGAAGGACACATTCTTGCCCAATCCTAAATGAGCGCATTTGCGAGGTCATCCCGCATCTGTGGTTTAGCTGGCTGAGCACTTATATGTTTATGGAGTTTGTACCATACATGCTATTGTAAGATTAACATAAATGGAGGTTCAGGCCAGTCCATACATCTTATTCCTTTTGCGCTCAGTGTACTTATTCACAAAACAAGCCCGGCACGGAAGGGCGTTTCCGTCCATAAGTACAAAGTCCTGGTCCACAGCACCAGCAAAAAGGTCACAAATGCCTTATTGATCTCATCTCGATAGTGGAACCTGGTCAAATCTCCTTTAAGGATGGCGTACAAGTCTGTAGTACAATCATAGGAGACCCCACCCTAACCAGTAATGACGCACCACACAACATATCACGTTTCTGGGAAAAAACAGTCTTTAAACGATCTTATAACCACCACACACGTCTCAAACCATTATTAAAGGAATGGAATCGGCATCATTAGTAAACATTGTTCTTTAATGTACACACAATCAATATGTGAACTTTATCCAAAAAACTGCGACGCAATACTGGTCCTTAACTTTACTTAACTAATGAGGAGTACGTGTTATGTTTTCTCAAAGTTATTTCTGTTAAAAACATTCCCATTGGTGTGTTGTTCTGCCAACGAAGTCTTTCAAGGGCCATGTATGCGTGTAAGATCGTGATTCGCGGTTCGTGTTATGACCGCGTGTACCTACTTTATGTATCTGTAACAAGTTATGAATTTGTTGCAAAACAAATTAAGAATGACACGGATATGAAAAGGATACTAGAAATACATTTTCTAACATGCATTCATCATACAATGCGGAAGTGTTTTTAAGAAAAAGACAAGTTGTATTAATTTTTATTTTATTTGTGGCATTTCCGTTAACACTATCAAAAGAAAAAAACGTAATTCCTATACATAGTTTCCTTCACTATGGATGAAATAGGGCATAAAAGCGAAGTCTTGTTAGTAGAATTATAATATTCTTTAAATGCATGTTCTGTAAATAACACAAGGCAGTAAATTTCACATTAATCAGGACAAGTTTCATATTCCGCCATTGCAAAAAGTGTAGACAGCGCGTGAACATCAGTGTACAGTTCTTCGCCAATGAAGAACCTCAGGGCCGGGTCAAAGGTCATGGCTATGTGGTTTGCCACGTGCACGTCTTTTCCGTGTCCAAAGGTAGCCATGCGAGCACCCGAGACGTTTTGGAACACGTGAAAGCTTTCACCAATGTCTGCGATACTGTTACCTTGTGTGAAGATAACTATTATATTTCTTTTCTTTTTGTCAACGATGCTTTCATTCATGTGTTGAATCAATGCTGATGCAGTGATGTTATGCTGAAGCAGACCCATACGTAACGAGTTGATGGTAAGCTTGAGTTCGACTTTCGATTTTCCTGATCGGAATGGGACAACGTGGGAAAAGTTTTCGCCGAAAGTGGAGATGGCAATATCGCACATTCCGTCGCTTAAGTTAAGGTTCTTGATGATGTACTCGCCAGCTTCAAGGTAGGTATCGAAACCAATGTCACCATCCTCCGGAGACAAATCGAACACGAGTTGAATGTCCGACCCATTTGTTTGACAATCTGAAGTCAATAAAACATTCAAATGTAAACTATATTCGCGTTAAATGTTTGTCTACTTGATTGTTCTTTTGTGTGATATTATGCCGTTTGTAACACACCAAAGATCATATCACGACGGTCAAAGAATCTACTCATACTTTTCCTGGAAAACTTAGCCGACCTTTGCGTAATTAAAAAATACTCGTGCCAGTACTTAAAATTATCGGCAATGATTGCCGAACTCCGGCCTTTGGATTGCCAGAGCCTTGCTCTTATTAGTTGAAGCTTTCAGACCTGGCTTAAACTATATAGTGTTAGTTTAAAACCAATAAAACGCGTTAACTTATTACACATTGTTTTTTAATTGCAGACAAGTTCCAGTCTTACCACCACAGTCAAACATTGTTCCCTCTAAAATACGATGCATCCAATCATATGCATGAATGGACGAAACATGACTAGGAGCTGACGCGATGTTCAACAATCCGCGATGAAGTATGTGCGGTCCTGTTGCAACGCTGTAAATGCTGGCGTTAAAGTCCCGTTCAAGAGTTCTTGCTCTGTTTGCTGCAGAATCGGGGTTGGAAAAAAGTCCATCGGAAAACACAATAACGATTTTCCCAGAACTATTCTGGACACCATTCCCTTGTATGAACACTTTGTCTTTTACCATCTCAAAAGCTGAATGCACGTTTGAGGCACCGCCAAAAGTGATCGACGTTGCAACGTTTTCGACGCCATCAACGAGTGTCACGTTATCCTTGTACCTATTAAGATAAAATCTGACGTCGGCCTCAAACGAAAATGAAACGAAAGCAAACTGAAATCGATCTGGGACAACTGGGTACTTTGTGAATTTCGAAACAAAGGTATAAATAGAGTTATCAATCAGCATTTTATCAGTTTTACTTTCACTTAAAGAGGCATCTACAATAAAAACGATATCGGCATTCTTCTGTGGTTTACACGCATCTGAAAGCAAGCAAAACGCAAAAGAGTAGGTCGAGCAGGTATGGCAAAATACATTTAATTTGATTTGTTTTTATAATAATTTGCACATACATTATAATAATTAAATGCAATCATTTTACATTTATATATGGCAAACTACTACTTACCTATATATTCACAAGTACTACCAAGAAAACCATAGGCACAATCACAGGTAAAATTATGACCACCGTCAGATTCTTGACACGTGCCATTGTTTTTGCAATGCACGGGAGTAGAACAATCTAAAGGTAAAAACAAACATACAAAATGCTTAAATTTCTACTGGCGTTGAAACGTTCTTCTGTTTGAGGCTACACAATCAACAAAGAACTCTTTTTAATAGAACGGTAGAAGGAACAAAAATACCAGTAAGTTCGCAGTTGCGCCCAATCCACCCAATGACACAGTCGCAGGTATAATTATGGCTGTCTACAGTTGGTTTACATGTGCCATTATTTTTGCAGTGCACAGTCGTGTTGCAATCTGTAATTGTGACAAACGTTTTGTATTAAACAATCAAGCATGTATGGGTTTTGCCTTCCTAGCCGCACTAAAATAAGAAATATTCTCATATTGTATTTTGTCCTTTTTTAATTATTCATATAAATAACAACTTTCCGATAGGTTCATTATACGACTTTACATAATTATTACCATCAACTTGACTATGTAATTCTCAATAAGAACATACCGACAATGTCGCAGTCTCTACCAGTCCAACCCACCGGGCAGTCACAGGTATAATTGTGTCCATCTTTAATGTTGTTGCACGTCCCTCCATTCTTACAATAAATCCCGCTTGAACAGTCTTAAACAGTTTCCGTTTGATAAATATGGTTTAGCTACTTTATAAGCACTTTCTAAGCAATTATATTGAGAATGATCTTAAAATTAGGCTCAGAAACCTAAATGTAATATGCCTTTTGTTCAGCGTTGGACTGCATTCTTATGTATCAGATGTGAGAGATGACTGTACACCCAACTTGTTCGATCAGATACGTTATCAATTATCAAGAAGAAATGCGACTGCCAGGTGTAAGGGTTACAAAATGATGGTCTATCCGTTACCATTACTTTAACAATCTTGTTGTAATGAACTGGAACAACATACCAACTTCAGAACAGTTTCTCCCTTTCCATCCGAGTGAGCAACTGCATTGGTAAGAGCCATAAAGCTCCGTGCATGTCCCTCCATTTTGGCAATAAATTCCACTTGCGCAGTCTAAAATTTACACATGAAGAAACTATATTTTTATTAACGACTGTACAAACTAAACTAAGGTTAACATGTTTTACGAATTTTAATTAATAATGGGTTTAACTTGTTGAATCCGATTTGTACACCGTACCAACGATGTCGCAGTCTTCCCCCTTCCACCAAACGGTGCAGTCACATGAATAATCGTTTCCATTTTCCCTACACGTTCCTCCATTCATACAATATCTTCCACTTGCACAGTCTGACAATAAAACAAATAAAACATATGTTCAGTCTCAATAACAAACTTAATCATGTATGAGATAGGCATGCATAACCTTGCTTTACGCCTTTAAATACGTCATGTTACGGGCTTTTAGTTTATTATATACAAAGACGAGGCTGGCAGACAAGCTTAGTTAGCCAAGCACAGGACTGTAAATCAAGTTGTTCAGGGTATCAAGCCCCGTCGGGAGAGGCAAATTTCTCCGTGATTTTCGATACTAGACATTGAGCGTTGAAGCTACATTGTCTCACTACTGAATCTAGGAACGGCGGTTAGAGGACCAGACTCCATGCTTTATTGTGTTTTTTTGTCAGTGCATACAGTTATGCAAAATAAATTACGAAGGCAAACAATAGCACTGTTGGGAACCTGTGCTTTTGATGAACATGTATACAGTGAAACAATTCGCTGTTAAAATACTAAATGTGTTCAAATGAATAAATATATATAGTTAAGTTTTGTCAATTTTTTATAGCAAATGAAAAGACACCGAGCATAGGTCGTCGTCCATTGTTATCCTAAGCCCATTAAACATCTGTTTAGGCTAAAACATTGGAACAGAAACAATAGGTTACTCTACCAACAAGTTCGCATGAGCTTCCCTTCCAACCAGCGGTGCAGGTACATGTAAAATTGAGTCCACCTTGCGTATCCTTACATGTGCCGCCGTTCTTACAATGCACGCCACTGGAACAGTCTACAACACGCACATACCTAAATCAGACATTTCTTTCCTTATTAGTAGTACAACATAGTTTCACTTTACATAAAAATTCTACCATAAGCAATAAATAACAATAAATGTATGGTTTTATACATTACATGAAATTGGCCACTTTTCGGTTGTTAAAAACAATACGCTTTAAGCAAGAACATCTCACCAAGTTTGTGTGTTGATCAATCGTATGTGTATTTACATGTAAGCTATAAATCTATGGCCAAAATATAGATGATTAACGTAATAATATAATTTTATAATAAATAAATAAACTCAAGTTTAAATTGTATAAAGCAACATACAAGTGTATGAATAAACATACATGCATTTTATGAATAAAAATTATATTTCATTTTGTTCAAAGTAATTTAACAAATATGTTTAATTGAACAACGACGAAAGACTGAGCAAACTGGACTCTGACTGTCTTGTAAGTTGAACGTTTAGTCATTGTTACAAAGGTGTTTCACCATACCAACATAATTGCATATCGTTCCGTTCCATCCTCTAACGCATTCACAGACAAAATTTAGTCCACCAACAGTAGCTTTGCAGGTGCCCCCATGTTTGCAATGAACCGGGCTCGAACAATCTAAAATATTAAAAACAGTAACACTCCTCTAACTTCAAGAATTGTGTTTATTTATACAACGTATCAGACAAATGGTATGCAAGATGGCTTGTGATCGTATGTTGAAATTTAGACTCAACTTTCACATTTAGCGATTAATTTCTCCTATTCTGTACTCCCCGAAGGGAAACCATATAGTCGCCGCTTGGTCCATCCGTCTGTATGTCAGTCCGTTCGCATGTTCTTGTCCGAGATGTTACTCTAAGACAATCAGAGGTATAAGCAAGAGACCAAGTAGGTAGATAGATCTTACTAAATGAAAGACCAGTGCATAGGAACTTTGCCTTATCCTAAATTTGGAGTTATTACCCTTAATTCATTTTTACATTTTAAACTGTATATGGGACATACCTTTGAAACTACATGAGCTATCAACACGCAGCTTTCAGGGAAAACTCTTTCATTAAGTAAAATTGCAATGCATAAAACCTGTTACTCTGCCTAGCCTAAGTGCAATTAGATAGATCTTATCGATAAGAGGCGAAGTGCATGAAAGTCATAACTCTCCACTTCATAAGTTTTGAGATGCTGTCCTTTTTATAGACAAACTACTTCTATGTGTCCACAAACTATTCAGGAAGCATCAACCGGTTCGACCGGCTCTTGTATGCATCAGTTATCACGGAGAAAATGCTAGAGTCGCAACCGGGTCGATCCCCGATCCAAATATTTACATTATTGCACTCTTCTGATAAAACTACACACAAATTTAGGAATAGAGCTTGCAGTAATCAATTGGATCACCATACCAACTTCAGAACAGTTTCTTCCTTTCCATCCGTCTGTACAAGTGCATTTGTATGAGCCATTATAAAGCTCCGTACATTTTCCTCCATGTCTGCAGTAAATTCCACTTGAACAGTCTGAAATAAACAATCGACGAAAATATATTCTGATTGCCGCAATTGACGGTATAAACGAAACTAAGACAAATAATATTTGTGTACATTGTTTCAAGAAACTAAGACACGTTGTTGTTGTTTTTGTGATACATTTAAGGTTTTTAAAATAGTTTTAACTAATTTCTACACTGTACCGGCGATAGTGCATTGTTTTCCTTTCCATCCAACAGTGCAGTCACATGAATAATCGCTTCCATGTTCCCTACACGTTCCTCCATTCATACAATATATTCCACTTGCACAATCTGACAATCAAAAAAGCTTTGCTCAACTTAAAATTAAAACAAGTTTTAATAACACAACTGTCAGTGTCAAACACAACTTTTAAAACACAACAAATTTTTGTGACTTCAGTTATGCAAAGACCAATTCAATTCAAAGTAAACAACGCTTATGATAAACATATATGGAAAAACAAGTCATAAATCGGGGTTCACAGGTAAAACGTCAAAATGTACTGTTTTACTTGCAGTTATCCAATTTTACACTTGAGCCCTCAAATTACATTACATGTAACACTTCGTATATACATACATGCTTACATTATCATTACGTATTAATTATCAACGCGATATTAAACAAGTCTGTCTTTTTATATACTTTTATAGTATCTACGAGTACAATACTAAACAGTATGGTCCTGTGACACACCAACAAGTTATTTTCGAAAACCTATATTTCCTTCATACCGACGTTTTGAGGCATCAACACCTATAGTTTGGTATTTTAATATGTGGTCTATTGATTTGGCAAGTTGTTTAAAACTTGTTATTTGTTTTTTGCAACACTGTCTCGGATCAACAGATCAAATACAGGTTTTAAGGTGGGGATACATGTTGAAATGCCCAAAACAGCCCCAAAAAAGTCCATTAGCCATTTTCAAAAACTGGAGATGATATTGAAAAGAAGTAAGCAAAATACTGTGAGGTTACCTTAAAAGTACCAATTTGTATTATTAAAACATAAAATTAATTGTTAATTAACCACTAATTAGCCAAAAC
>Ga0224511_10002604_pt1 | contig 12301 bp, 10 predicted proteins | sample SF_May12_sed_USG_2_FD_169988 | JGI IMG/M metagenome (GOLD analysis project Ga0224511, IMG submission 169988) | Sediment microbial communities from San Francisco Bay, California, United States - SF_May12_sed_USGS_8_1 | ecosystem: Environmental > Aquatic > Marine > Sediment | place: USA... | reverse complement strand
TTAACGTCACGATATAATCTCAAGCTCATGTACGCTAGACGCTTAGCAGTGACATTATGTTGTAGTTTAACGTCACGATATAATCTCAAGCTCATGTACGCTAGACGCTTAGCAGTGACATTATGTTGTAGTTTAACGTCACGATATAATCTCAAGCTCATGTACGCTAGACGCTTAGCAGTGACATTATGTTTTAGTTTAACGTCACGATATAATCTCAAGCTCATGTATGTTAGACGCTTAGCAGTGACATTATGTTTTAGTTTAACCTCGCGATATAATGTCAAGCTCATGTATGTTAGAATATTAGCAGTCACATTATGTTATGGTTCAACCTCGCGATATAATCTCAAGATCGTGTATGCTAGAATATTAGCAGTGACATTATCTTGTAGTCTAACGTCGCGATATAATCTCAAGATCATGTATGTTAGAATATTAGCATTGACATTATCTTGTAGTCTAACGTCGCGATATAATCTCAAGCTCATGTATGTTAGAATATTAGCAGTCACATTATGTTGTAGTTTAACCTCGCGATATAATCTCAAGATCATGTATGTTAGAATATTAGCAGTGACATTATGTTGTAGTTTAAAGTCGCGATATAATCTCAAGATCATGTATGTTAGACGCTTAGCAGTCAAATTATGTTGTGGTTTAACGTCGCGATATAAACCCAATTTCATTTTTCCTTTCCTCTGCAATTATTTGTAACGCAGTTGACTTCAATGTATCGTTTATTGCTATTACAAGTTAATTGCTGACCTTAAGTCTAAATATAGATAATTATCATGACATCACTACAAAATATAGTTAGATAGTTCATTGAAAAATTATATACCATACCATGCCTTAGTACATCGACATATGGAGCATCGACTAGTACAAAGCCGATGTAATGTGTGCTAATAAATTGTATGTTTTGTATGTTGTTTGTATTTAAAAATACATTACCACTCATACGCTATGTGGCGCCAGTTGTGTGACATTTTACTTAACCGATGAGGAACAGCCCCAATAAAACAGAGGCTCATTAATGCATTAGTACGAATGTATAAACAATGTAAGCTCGCCATTTTGTTTGTAATTTTGTGTTTTATGTTTTAAATCTAGTTATCAGATGAAATAGTTTTCTTGCTTTAAATATTGCCAAAGTATGCTTTCCTTTACAAAATATGACTGGTCGTCTTTGGTCCTCATTCAAAAGCTTGGAGTTGTGTTGTCGTGTTTATCTAATGTAAATTGCTCAATCATTGTGCATTGTCGTTTGATGTATGCAGTGAATTATAGGCAACTTAATAACGAAAAGGACTTTCAAATAAGGCAATATTGTAGTTTAATGCTTTTCGTGTTTGGCTGTTGCCGACATGACATTTAAATTCCCATATGATATGGTCTTTATATTGCTTTGTTGCAATTGGGTAAGCGTTCTATTAAATACGCAGTATCAAGTTATGGCGGAGGCATATGTCTGCACAGTGACAATCTATTATTGGCAAATAAATGTGACTGTTTTTTCAGATGCTAATGCCTCTAAAGCAAGTGGTTATGCATAATTTATCATTTAAAAGTCCCTGTAAACATGTTTAAATTGTGCATGGCATAAAAGTTGAAGAAGGCGTAAGCTTTACATTGCAACAAGCTGTGTAAATAATTAAAAGATATGCATAGATACGCCACCCAAACTAATGTATAGCAAAACGGCATCTACATTTACCGTACATGCATTTGTCATTTGTTTTCATTGTTGAAAATCTTTGAGACGAACTTATGTCGCAACAACTCGTAAATCATCACAAACGTAGCGTCATAATATGTGAAGCACGTAAACCTTATACAACAAACTATCTATATCATCAAATGGTCGCATCTACGGAAAGAAATATCCTAACCAAAATTGGCAATTGTCTACACGAAACTTCAACATATATTGCCGCAAACACATTAACATGATATACATGCTGTGAAATGTCATATACTTTAGATCGCATTTACCGCAAGGTTACAGAACAGTGCTAGGTTTGTTGTACATAGCGAAAACTGTTAGACTCACCTACGATTTAATGGGCACTGGTCTGCTTAATGTCATAAATATTATTAGCCCTCCAAATTTATGTTATGCTTTCCGGTAGTTTATAGAGAAATTTCAGTGAAATAAAAACGGTTATTCACTGTTTGAAACAGTGAGTGATAAAACCTTTATCAGTCACTGTGTGTCCGATGCAAGTACTACTTTAAACCACATTCGGAGCCCTTCGCAGGATTGCCTCCTTTACCTTCCATGCTGTATTTTAAAAAGTTCTTTAAAAGCATTCACTGTGGGCCTTTACTTGAGTAATTGACACACGAACCGTTATGTAGATTCCGTTTAGCCAGTGCATTGTATTTCATTAATATTAAAAGAATATATTGGACCAGTGATTAGTTTCACATGTTCCTCTTCTTGTTTGCAGTCATTTCCTGGTTGTCTCACCAGTAATAAATTATCTAAGAGCTCATGTATATCATGGTCCGTAATGTTTCCGTAAAACAATATACCACACTATTCTTGTATTCGGTCATTAAAATTTAGGAACATGAATTTGATATAAACTGTCAGTTTCATTGTCTCAATTATTTATAGGCAATTTGGTCTACAAATAAATGTTTTGCAAAGCAAATGTCTCTGTCAGCACGTTTTGCACAACTGTTGTGTTTTATAGACACGTTATTGTTACTTTTGTATTTATTGTTTAACTGTGATTGACTAAATAAAAACAGTCGGTAATTTCTATCATTACGAGTAATATTTATTGTTATAAACATTGTTTTGCAGTAAGTGTACGTGTGTGGACATATCAAAGCCATGATTATCAGTTTCAGATTAGGATCAATACAATGAAGTTCATTTAATAATAATGTAAACTTACTTTCGAGCGAAATGTTGTCAATCATAAAGACGCCTGTGCATACAATAATAAAAAAACTCGAAGTTTATTCCATGTATCAAATTAAGCTAAGTAAATGACAAGGTTTTTGTCCAATACCTAATTAATAACGTGAAACAGTATGTGGATGACTCTAAAATCCCACATGCGATATGAAAAATCCGCCCTAACAAGTTATTTCCACACAAACATACATGAATGTTATTGATATGTAATGAAAGTGTTCTGCACACGTGTAAGAAAGGTATCAACTAATACAATAAACTAAACTACAGTTTCCTGTAAACTGTCACCGACAAAAAGAAAAAAAAATATTGGGAACGCCATGTATATAAACCACAGAATGGATTTTTATTCATTTACTAAGTGGACGCAGATCGCTCATAAAAAGTTATTTTAAATGTCTGTGGCAAACCTATTACGCAATCACGTGGTTTTTAAATGTCGGGAACGTTTCTTTTGTGGAACGTGCGGCACAATTCTATTAAACGTTTCTAACCAATTAGACGTTCAATTAAGAACTTAATTTAGAAAAGCACATGTTTGCATACTATTTGATTGCAGTAAAGTTATCAGTTTTGAACAGTGTTGTCACATGTAAATATATATTTGAGCTGGTAAACAGCCGGTTATAAACAGTCAATGAATACAATGACATATATTTCCCAGTTTCCACAGCAGACACATCACTTTGTGTTTGTTTATGATATGAAGTTAGTGAGTTTGGAAAAAAATAATTGTCAGGCCTAAATTAAAAAATAGTTTGTTTGCCCTTTACCGACCCTACAATCTTGTTTATTGTTTCAAGCATTATCCCTCAAAAAGGTTGATCCGGCAAAACAACTTGTTTGTACATGTATATATTATATATAAATTATATTTATTTATTTAATATTCCATTAGTTCAACATGTTACTTCAACCAGTAAATACATTGAATGTACATACACGTAGCATGGTAAAAATGTATAAATCTTGTACTTTTATATGTTGTACTGTGTAGCATATTTCATTAATTTGAAACTTCCATTTTTCGTTTTCTATGTAGCTTATTCATTTCTTCACGTTCACACAGGTACACATGTAGTCATCGTATGCCTTAACCCCACCATGTGCTAGCTTCTTGCATGCTTGTAGATCTAAATATTTGGTGTGTACATATGTAGAAAACTTACTAAACGTATGTATTTTGTTGCATATTTGGTTGTTGGTTTTCATTCACATTTACATCTATCCTCTTTTAACATAAACACTAACATTCACATAAAAGGAGAGTGCAAGACAGTCCCAAGTCTGTGGTAAGACAGTCCCAAGTTTGTGTAAAAAGTTGGGGGGGGCCTTTATTTTTTTAACAAAAATTTGTTGTTATTCTGACTTTTGTTACTATATACATGATCTGGAATCCTAAACCGTATAAAGATAATACATGTACCACAATCCATTACCATGCGGGTGACACCCCCCCTGCGTGCTGCCTACCGCCCTATTTCGGTTTTGCGTACTGCGTACCGCCATGTTTTGGCCTCGCGTACTGCGTACCGTTTAACAACAAGACAACCATTTTTGGCATCTACATAAAGAAGATAAAATAACAGTATGTTGTGTGAACATGTACTATCATTTTTGCAAACGTTAAATTGTGTGTGTTTGCTTGTGTGTTCTATTTTTCGATATCCCCAAATCAATGTTTATGCGCGAAAATTATAGAGTTATTTGACTTTGTATGTCACGTTTGCTGTGGTTTTTGATGAAAATTTAAATGTTGAATACTAGTAATTATTTAAATGTATAAAGAAGCTGTACATTACTTTTTTGTTGATCAATACAGACCAAGTACATTATTTTTGAATTAAGCCAAAGAACTAGATAATGCCTTAAAATCAGTTTATATCCAAATAAGAGGGACAGAACATGGGAAAAAGATGTAAAGTGCTTAAAACTAAGTACTATGTATCACCAAAATCGATCCAAAAACAGAAGTTAACTTGTACTTGATTCGTAATTGAAAAATCCGACACAAAAGTCGATCTATGATAGAGTTTATAAATCCAGGGCAAGACTAGCTAGTAAACACACTATTTGAAGATCTGACATAAAGGTTAATCTCTAATATAGTTTATAAATCCAAGAAAAGACTCACTAGTAACCACAATATATGTCTAGAAACAGCAATGATTTCCAAGTTTCTTACAACTTTTCTGCAACTGTCTCGGTATATTTACTATAAAAAGTAATACGATACACGGTCGTGACCAATAAAAAAACAACAATACTTTTTCCAATAAAATCTTTTGAGTCGGCGGGATATTTTCCGGTCGGTCGGTAAAGGGCAAACAAACTTAATTTTAATTCAGGCCTTACTGTAAAAAAAAGTCCAGGCCGACACATTCTGGAGATAGGTAGCATACGTGATTAAGTCTACATAGGAGATAGCCTCATGAATGAATCGCCACAAATACAGCAGCAGCCCAGTTTCCAAGAATGAAGCTTATCAACTGTCAGTAGTTGTGATACTGTTTTTCCTGTCACTAAAATAGGAAGGTTGTGAGACTGTTTTCCTGTCACTAAATTCGGCAGGCGGTCAACGTCTTTCTTTCTAGTAAAATCTCGAACAACCGCACAATGATAATCAATCTTGGAAACAAAGTATGTGATTCCAATGTAAGTTGATGTTTGGTTCATCATGTAAATGAATTTATTGTTGTTTAGTTCAATCATATGTGTCTCAGCGTTTTAACACCACTATCATTCTTTAGGTGAACAAGTACGTAAGCGATATTGATATAGCAGTCTGTAAGAAACTTTAGGAGATTATTTTTCATTTTCCCCTCGAGTTGTATACGATCAGTGTCTTTTCATCGTAAAGCCTTGTAGTTAAATTATGTAAGTGTGATTGTACACTAGTATTGGCTTATTATTATTTTTGTACGGGCCATTTTATCATGTTGCTCTTAAATTTGACATATCTACACTGTTTACAACATTCTTTCTTTGAACATCTCTCTAATTTATATTACGATGTGGTCTCTAACAGCAATAGAACGCATGTTTGAAAACTAAAACTAATTGTGTTGTTTTGGCTTAATCGGTAAATAGTTTGTAACAATAATTTGTGATTAAATAAACGACAAAGCATGCCTGTTTTAAGTGTTTCCATATATGTTTTGGAAATACGGTATTCATTTTTAGAAAAAGTACATGCGTTAATATGTTTTTTTTCGAGTTAGTAATTTTATACAATTATTGCTTACACCCAAACAAGTCCTAATTTGTACAAGTTTGTACGTGAACAATCTACGGTTATGATACAGCTAGAAGGACATAACATTGAAACATCACTTGTTTATTTGTGTAACCTATTTCAATTTAATTATCCGGAAAGCAATTTCAGTGAGGAAACAATCAATGAAATAGTTGGGAAATATTGGATGTATACCTAATTTAATTGCAATGTTTACTTCATTAAACGACATATGTCGTCGTTAATGGGTTCAATTGAAAGGTTTGTATTTGATTCTCTATATACATTAGGTCTCACGGAACATTAAAAGGTAATAACGGACATGTTTATGGTGAATTGCCTCTCTCTACAAAGCAATCTATAACCGTTATCATCTCACCTTAAAGAAACACGTGGACCCAGTAACAACATAAAGTACTTTTTCGTTCGATAATTAAACACAAAAAACGTATTTAACGTACACTTGTACTGGTTTGTAATGTCATAACGTTTTATATATGTACGCCTCTAATGTGTGAATTAAATAAGACAATTATATTAACAGAAGGTAACGGCAATTAAATTATTGAAAACTTCTCAAGCGTGAGCTTATATCCTCTCCAAACATGCCTTTTTATGCCCCCGCCATTCGAAGAATGGTGGAGGGGCATTAAGTGTTACCCCTGTCCGTGCGTGCGTCCGTGCGTCCGTCCGTTATCAAAATGTGGTGTCCGCTCATTAACCTTTAAAAGACTGCATCGATTCCATTCATAGTTGGCATGTTGATATATCATATCAAAACACAGGTCAAGTTCGATTTTGGTTACAATCCACTAATTTTTGACGGAGTTATGGGCCTTTTATAAAAACAAAGCACATTTAGCGGGTGCATCCGTTCTCTATGGACACATTTCTAGTTTATTATTTGCTTTTATTTGAAACAAATATACCTTGGTTTGGAACGAATGTTGTTCCACAAGTATACGGCTGTAGGCTGTGTTATCTTTTCTAAATAACGTATTGGTTAGAATAAATTAAACTGATGAAAGAACACAGATGAGGCAGCGGCACACATGTGCCTGCGCTCTCTTCCTGTGAACATGATGCTTGGTTCAAGTGGTCATACCAAAGTCATCGCACCTGTGGTATATGGTACTAAATGCTTCCTTGCACAGCGCTGATCATAATGTATATTTATATTATGTCTAATCACCAACTCCTTTCAAACACCCTATTAAGGGTACTATATGAGGTTTGTTGAGTCATATGTTATGCCAAACAACGCAAGACATACTAGACACCCATTTATATACCCACAGTTTGTTCATTTTAATAAAAACGTTAGTATAATAATTAAAATACATCTATGTCTGATAAAAGAAACATGTTAATGATTTTAAACACATAATCACATTGTATATCGCTTTCTACAAAATATTAATGTGCTTTGTTTTAAATGCATAAAATCAATTTCTTTAAGCTCCTTGCTCCGATTTCCTCAATTTAGAAGTAACTTCACAGGGCCAATAGATATCGATGTTCTCGCATAAAAAAAAACTGCCTTAGTATTAATTTTAAGCATATCTTTACACCAGGAAATCTTATAACGATGGCTCACCTACCTAATATTTACATTCACTCTTAATTTTCTGTAGGAAAAAATAAGCGTTTAATTTGTGTATTGCGCAGCGCTCTGGGACCGCCTAGACGGGCGTGACATCTATTGTCTATCAACCCTTTGACTGGCCAATGCTTAGCGCGGTAAATATTTTACAATACTTCTTGTCTAAATTTAGAAAAGCGCGTGTTTGCTCGTTTTTTACAATCTTTACTTGATGGGTCATAAAATGTTTAAGCAAAATTGACGTTTCCCATTGTTATTTCCACACTTAGTACGTACTCAAATTATTTAAGAAAAATAAAAAGAAAAAAAACCCCATTATATAAAAGTTTTATAATACACCATTTGAAAACAAAGCGCACTGTGTCCGCTGCGAGTACTGTACATGTATGTCAATGGGTGTGAATTACTGCTGTCAAACTGCTAAACATAGATTTCATACGTGACACTACTGTTCACAGCCAATCGTCTTATTGTACCTGCTGTGACGTACGTTAGCAAGCGCACACAATATTTTTAAAGAACAGTTATAGCATCTTATATATTTTAAGCAATGATTCCAAAAACAATTAAAGACATTTTTTGTGTGTAAACGGTCTATTAATTTCTTAAACTGACAACACCACCGTATAAGGTTAAACTGACAACACCACCGTATAAGGTTAAATCTATTTCTCTTGCGTAGGAAGCCCCTCAGGGCGTGTATTAGCTGTTCCCAAAGCAGGATTTATCCCACGTGTTGTGCCCTTATGACACGCCATATAGCCCTCGCAAAGTGTTCAAATGTTTGGTTTTATAATGAAAATGATGAAGAAAATTAAACATCTTCTGGACTGGTTTTCGTCTTTGGAGGTTTTATTAAGCGCCCCAATGGAAGAGCATTTAGGCGCCGCTTTGTCCGTCCGTCCGTTCGTATGTCCGTCTGTATTTTATTGCCCAGTACCTCTGCATCTGCCAGAGGTATCAACAAGGAACTTTATAAGATTTACATAGATGGTGACGTCACTGCGTTATGATCACCTCTATACTAGACCGTAGGATTACCCCCTATTTGGGGGATTGTGTTTTCGCAAATATAGTTTCGCGTAGGATTAATGAATTTGAAAAAAATGCCTTTAATATATCGTTTACGTGTATAAAACGTATAGGTACATGAACAATACATTTTAAAATGTATTTATATTTTAATATATTTGTTTCATTGAAGAAAAGAAAAATTAATGAAACAAAAGAAAATTCTACTTTTACATTCTCTTATCATAATCTATCATAGACGTGGATGATAGTGAAAGTAGCTTGAAAGTAGTGCGATCCCATGATTCTTACAGCGTAAATACACAGGGCAGTAACCGGTGTGTACCCAATGACTTAACGTTAATATGACCACGTGAAGCAATATGTCGCGGTTTCTGTATACGACTAAGACATTTTAAAATGCTTTTCAAATCGTCCTACATTAATATTAGCACATTATTTGTTTTTTTCCATTCGATTATATGTAAAACGCTTGTTTTTATAAAATTAAAGTCCACTTATTTAAAAAAGTCAGTTACCGTTTTATTCTCGGTGCAATGGCCTTCGTAATGATTGTATTTGTTTACGGCAAACTGATTTTAGTTTGTCACAAACAATACCGATTTTAAAAACATTCAAAGCAAATGCATTTAGCTCGATATAATATAATTAATGGTAAATGCAAATAGATTTTTTCAAACTCGAATGCAGTGTTGCGTTTAATTGTTTAACTCAGTAATATGAGAAATGTCCGAAAAGCATATAATTTCTGACCAGCCATAATATAAATTGAAGATGTTCAAACAAAGAATGTTGTAAAACCGTTACCTTATTTATGTATGTATAAAAACATATTTCTGAAAATCAAGAAGTTGTTTATCAAATTCAATGATTCTTAGGAAAATATCATTTTTGTAAACGACAGAAACGTCCTTTATTGTGCCTCAACCAATCGCGTAGTATTTTCCTTGCAGTGTGAGAATATATTGTGAACATTATTACAACATAATGGGACCATTTTATAGGCTCTGGACATGTATGATAACAAATGGAAAACAACGCAAGATACATTTTAGTACACCGAACGTTTGTCCTGCAAAATGCACAATATGAAATTGTCAATTGAACCATCATTAAACACAATTCGATAAACTGTATAATAATGATATTACTGTTTATCTCTTGTACTTTCATTAATGTGTATTAAGTGTATTGATCATATACCGTGCCATTTAAAAAACGTAATTTATTAGAAAAAAAGACCTTCAAGAGGTGACATTAATATTATTGTCAGCATCAATTGGTATTGTGTACATTCTGCCAAACCAAATTTATTTACCAAAGCTCTTTTGAAATATGTAATTATGCAAGATAAATTTTGTTCTAAGAATATTAAAGTTATGGATAGGCTTGCTTAATAAAACAAGTTCTTAAAATCGACAAAATAAAGGCAATATAGATTATCTATTATGTTAGTTTCTCTTTTCACAAAGAGAGAGGGAGAGAGAGCAATGACCGTTTTGTGCAATTGCTCATAGCAATTGTTTAGACGGTACCGTTTTAAAGGGAATTTCACGGCGACCGGTTTATTTAGATTCGACAAATTAAATTAGAAAATAACTTTCTAATAGAACGTTGTCTTCACCAGTGATTTCTCTTGACACTGGTAAATATTTCAACGATCTTCAATAATTGGCCACTATGCAAACTATTAAGCGTTTTTGTTCTAATCGGGACATTAACATTAATTTTGATCTATGCTTTTGAATCGTACAATTTAGCAGCAAAACCGCGGTTGTGTAAGGCTGTTTCCTGAATGTAATGGAGTGCTTTTTTATTCGCGTTATAATTTAAACATATTATAATAATTGAAAATATATATTGGCCCGTACAAAACAAACACACAAACCAGCACTCACACACACGCAGAACACCACGACGCAAAAGACGTTCAGACAAAAATTAATTGTTTTAGTTTTTTCGTGTTTTCTTTTTTGTTCTTTTATTTATGATTTCTTAAATGATTTTTCCAAGCAAAACAATGAAATTTCCTATTTCGTATTGCAACTACGCATACTGAGGTTTATGTGAAATGTATTATGTTTCATCAAATAGAGAAATTTAGTATGTGTAATGTTGAACAATATTCCCACATGTATATTGGAAATTCCGATGTTGCAAACACAACTTCTTAGAATTTACATTGGTATACTGATCTGTATTTAGTAGAATACCATAAACTTACCAACTATTATACTAAATACCACTTAAATGTTCATTGACAATGGTTGTTTGGTTGAATAAAATACCGACATGTACCCAATATAAGGGATGGGCAGTTTTTTTATAAATAGCAATTAGGATTACAAAAAAGTTCCGTGTTTTATATGTCTTCATTTTTGAAAGAAACCATACTTCTTAAATAGAACAAACCAACGTCTTTTCATTTAAAATCAGGTTTGATGGCAACGGAGAAGGAGTTCCGTGATAATTGTCATGTCAGTTCATTGTCAGTTGTAACTAATAGACTGAAAGCCCTTTTAGTTATAACATTTTAGACACAATTCCGTTAAAAGGACATTATAAAAGAAGTGTTTTCCCCAAGAATTATAACTCTTTTTGACATATATTTTCAAGATATGTCCCATGTTATTGTTAATGCCTGATGTTTGTTCAGCTGCAATATCTTCTTGTTTATTTTTACAAACATTAAAGATCTTGTATAGTTCCATGAAAATGAAACAATTTCTTGGAAAATATGGTAGTTTCAAAGTTAATTCATTTGTTATATCGGTCACTAGTTCAGTGTCTTAAAGGTATTTATCGTATATTCCGTTTAATGAACGGCATTAATAATATTCGCCATTATATGAATAGTGTTCCCTTTATTGTAATAACCAAATGATCATTTACATTCCTGTATGGTGTTTTACAATGACTTCCTGGACAATTACGTAGCTACTACTTCGATAAAGAAACAAAAAATTTATAAAAACTTCAATTGGTTGTATGTATATAACCAGACCAGCTCAGGTTCAGGTTCTTTATTTCAAGTACAACAGTAACGGTTCAAAAGGTGGCGTTCAGCATATAACTATCTGTCCGCGAACTGAAACCATACAAAGAATAATAATAGTATAAAACAATGATAAAAGCAATAACTTCTTATATGATTACATGCATTCCTAGTGGCCTATTATTACATAATTAAAACATAGTAAAATGTACACAAACATCACAACAATGATACAAACATACCTAGTAATGCACCAGCTCACTTACTAGCCATCCATCCGTGCGTGTTACCTTAACTGTATTCTGTAAGAAACATGCGGAATAGTTAGTAAACTATTAGAAAAGATAAACATTTCATTTCAACCATCAGTGCGAAGGTTCAAAGATGAAAATAGAAAGAATAGAAAGATAAATACAGACTCAACACAAACAGAGATTAAAGACAGAATGCCAATGAATCAAACAAAACCAAATACCAACCTTAAGCTGACCAATGTCAGTC
>Ga0224511_10002603_pt1 | contig 12302 bp, 7 predicted proteins | sample SF_May12_sed_USG_2_FD_169988 | JGI IMG/M metagenome (GOLD analysis project Ga0224511, IMG submission 169988) | Sediment microbial communities from San Francisco Bay, California, United States - SF_May12_sed_USGS_8_1 | ecosystem: Environmental > Aquatic > Marine > Sediment | place: USA... | reverse complement strand
GCTAGAATATACTACATGTAGTGTGCTGGACACGCTAGAATATACTACATGTAGTGTGCTGGACACGCTAGAATATACTACATGTAGTGTGCTGGACACGCTAGAATATACTACATGTAGTGTGCTGGACACGCTAGAATATACTACATGTAGTGTGCTGCACACGCTAGAATATACTACATGTAGTGTGCTGCACACGCTAGACACGCGCTTAATACGCTGATTGTACGTTACTCATACGTTATACGGACGCGGGAATATCATATAATAAGTTAAATTTATTGTCTAAAAAGCAGAGAAAACTCGACTGCATCCAACACACGGTGACGGCGTTTCCACAGTGGCATAAACCATTAAACTGATGAAAGGGAAAGCCCTCAGGAAGCATAGCCTGCACGAGAAAACATTAAAGTTTTGTTTTATAAAACGGAATAATCTTTCAGAGAACACCGCCAATTATAAGACGTTATACCAGCGACTACCTCAATGCGCTTACTTGTACATAGTGTTCAGGATTATTGCAATTCGTTAACACAGCAATGTATTTATGCACATAGGCATCGTTAAACTTCGTATTTTTTATTTGACTACTTATTGGTAATTATTTTGTTAACATATTTGCCTGAAGACAAATGTATGTTTCAACGTTCCTAACAGTGTTGTTACAAAAAAATTCCTTTAATCTGCCAAACACTACTAAATGTATCTTCTCTGTTACGTCCTATAATATTGATGCCATTTGCATGAGCTTTACTGCGCGGTGTTGTGGATAACAATTTTCGTGGGGAACTTTTCATCTGTAACAACGTTATATCTAAATGACAGCCATGCCATTACGGAATGCCTTATTGCATATAGTATGACATAAAATATTTCATTCAATTTAATATTCACAAATAGATTCCCTAAATTACATGTGTAGACTGACTTTATGTACTTTAAGTCTGACCCTTGTGAGACATTTTGGTAATGTCCCAGGTAATGTCCCGCGTCTACCATAGACGTGTTTGGTAATGTAGAATCGGTAGAATAGATTCTAGTGAACGTTTTAAAACAATACATTAGATGAAAGAACAAATACATTATTTTATATTTAATTAAATAAGGATTTGATATTGGGCCTGTTTTTTTGTCCGAGTGCAGTCGTATTAGAGTCCTGGACAATTCCCCTGCCGGACAATTCACCTACCATCAAGTGATCTTAGTAAATATAGACAGGAGGGGAATTGTCCGGGTTGAGAAATTGCCTTATTAGCTGTTGGCGAAAGCTACATTTACGTGCTAAACAAATGCATGCAATACCCTCTCAAAATGTTCGTCAGTCAAATCGCAGGTAAATCAGGGCTAATAAAAATAACACTTTAGGCCCCGGTCCAAAAGTGATTTTACTTATTGACCCGTTTGTTGCGATCGTCATTCTATTATTAAATAGTGCTGATTGCATGTTACATAATGTTTTATATAATATATACCAACAAAAATGTCGGCAACATTACATGCATGTCGCTTCTTATTTCCTTGTGATTTTATTTTATTTTCAAATAGTCTCAGACTTCGTCGTATTCTGTTTGGTTTTAAAATGAAATTACATTAGCTGCAACATAGCTCTTTATATGTATATTGTACTCAGCGTTTCTTTGTATGTCTATGATTTTTCGGAACGCTTAACCAGATCGACACGTATGTTTGTACATGGCCACATCTGCCTATTTCGTCACTAATTACTTTCTAGCAGCGAGAATCCCAGTCTTATTGTAATTGAACCCGATTGTTTTGTGTCTAGAATGAATCGAATTATCTGAGGAGTTTCCTGATTGCTTATTTGTTTTGTCTTCAGAAAGGAAAGTCAGCAGAAAAATGCTTTGTGTTTGTACATCCGACGTGCACCGATATAATATTTTATCTAAATGTTTGTTTGAAACGATTTATTATTTTAAAAGCTTTTATATTCGAAAACACACACACTATTTTCTTCTTCTTTTTAATAAAGGAACTCAAATGCGGACTGCTGTACTGCTGGCAGTGGTCAGCAGTGAGTAGTGAAGCAGTAAGAATACATTTAATAAGAAAGATTATTTTTAATGATTGTTTAAAACTTCCCACTGCCGTACTGCGTCACATAGTAGTGTAGCAGTGAGATTTTTTTTATTTAACAGACATTTTTTTTTGGTTCTGTTATCACTATCACTATCCTCTTATTTTCGAAAACCGCTATAGACACGCAAACATGGCTTTGAAATTCGTGTTAAGAATGACCAAAGGCATGAACTCGTCAATATTTGAAGGAAATTCGAGACAAAATGTTTGGAAACCAAATTTTTCGTCCAAGGTATACTCTTAGAAAATCGTACGAGTTTCCCCCTTTTTCGCCACCCATGCTTTTATGCTCCATCACTGACCAATATTTCCAGTCCCACGTTGAAATTGTGCGCAAAGCCTAACGTAATAAGAAGAAACATGGAGTCGGACCTGTTACGGCTTCATACAGGTCCGTATCTAATGTGCGTTCAAAACTTCTCACTGCTGTACTGCGAAAGATGTGTCAGCAGTGTAGCAGTGTAGTAGTGATTTTTTTATATTTAAATGACAGTTTTTGATTCTGTTAGTTTCTTTCCCGCTCTCTGAAAAATTTGGCGGTGTTCTTTAGACAAATAGCTCGCACATCATCTTTCCAGTGGCGTATTTTTTCATTCCTGTTTTTACAGAAAAATTGAATAATTCAGAAACGGGTAAAGATATCGCGCTAGCGACTTGATATTCGTGTTTAGAATGTAAAACTGCATCAAAAAAACTATTTCTGGGAAAATCGCACAGAAAGTTTTCCAGAGAAAAAAATCAGCCTAGGGTCACCCCTTACAGAATTCAACGATTTTGGAATGTTTTCCCGCTACATCTCGCTTCTAATATTCGAATGGTGAAAACAAACTACCCCAAGTTGAAGATACGACCAAATGCTACAGTAATAAGCTTATTTGGATTGAAATCGTTGCGCAGTTTTAATACAGGGGCGTATCCAACAGCTGATCAAAATATCTCATTGCCCACTGCTCCACTGCTCACTGCTTACTTTACCAACCCCTTCAGACATGATATCGCTTGTAGAACAGCGCAAAATGAGTAACGTAATTACCCTGTGTTTTCGAACGCTAAAAATAATTATTTCGGTGAAAAATTGGGGTTTTCGAAAACATAGGGTGTCCGAAAAACATGTTTTGTGCAAAAAAATAATTATTATTTCGATGAAAAATAGAGGTGTCCGAAAACAAAGGGTGTCCGAAAACATAGGGTAATTACGGTAACACCGTTCTAGGACAAACGTTATGTGTTTGTTAAGTTTAATAAATATTTTACTCCACATCAATTATTCATATATGTGTTAAACATGGCATTGTATTATGAACAGTACTATTAAATTTATATCATGTCTATCATGTAAAGAACTAATTTTTACAGAACGAAAGACATACATGCATGGAGTGAACAAACTTGCATTTTAAAAAGAATTTTCTATTGTTGAAAAGTAAAAGCATATTATATGTCACATTTTAATGAAAAGTATTGTTTATATTTTGATAAAAAAAAAATGTGTATCATTCATAGTCCATTACAAAGGTCTTACCTTAATGTATTTTAACACTTGTCACGCTAAAGACGTGGCATCAATAAATTTACATCAGAGCCAACAAATATTTAACAAAATTCCCTTCGTAGAGATTCCCATCGATCAGGATTATCCCCTCAATAAAATTTGTCAACGTACGAATTCTCGCCATTGACAGGGTCTCGTATATTTGCCGTACGAATTCCCTCCTATGATAAACTTCCACTCAATATTTGCCATCGTACGGATTCCCGCCAATAAGGGGCCTGAGTTCTTCAGCAATGTGAGCGACCGCAGACCGGTAGGCCTGCGAATGAATAAACTGTATACATACATGTATAATAGTGTACTAGGCTAACAGAAGCACCACTGAATTGAGAAAACGTTCGTTGATACTGTTCAAATATATGTAGATTCTAGTTCGTACTGATAACTGTCACGAACAAAAATGAAACTTAAATGAACATGTTTATTACCAACGTAATATGAATACTATTAAACACCATTATAATTTATGTACTGACGAATTGAAAAATCACATAGTAAAATAATAATCGGAGAAGTAGTTGTTTTAATGATCTTATAGTCTATTCTCTACGCCATAACATAGCATACAATTTCAGTGCCTATATCTTTTAATAGTAATGACCTTGACCTACTGACCTTGGCCGATGAAACCGCCATGAACCGGATGTAGATTCCGGGGATGGTTGCCTTAGCGACTGTATAGAGTAATGGACTCACGCTGACCGTGCAGTCGGCATCGTAACCCTCACCTGCAACGTCATGTCTCTATCCAAGTTGATAGCAATTTGAAACGCTGTGTGATTTCATATGCAGATACGCGCTACTATCAAAAGTGATTCCGCTGTATCGGAAGCAAGATCTTCTTAACAACAATATGGGCACCATTATTAGATAAAAATTTTGAAGCGGGGGTCTAAAAACGAATGCGGCGGTGCCTGAGAAACAGAAATCAACTTTTCGTGGCCTTAAAGTAGTGTTTAAGTTTTCTTCTATGTTCCAAGAGGTCATTAGTTCTGTCAAAGAAGCTAATGGTGGCATGGAGTAGAAATTCTTACCAATTCCTTTTTTCTTGCCGAATAGTTGTTCTAGTCGCTTTGCGATAGTTTGAAGGCGGTTTCCAAGAATAAAACACGACCCAAACACCTGAACAACATTACTAAATACTTGAACATAATGCAGTGGTACAACAATACACGTATTAGCGAAAGTAACTGGACTGAATAATTGAAAATATGCTAAAATGAATGATCAAATGCATTGTATAAAGACAATGTTTGTTACTAGAAAGTTAAGGTTTGATAATTATGTAAACGGAGACGTGTATGCTACGTATGCAAGTATATTGTCACGTGAACAATGGATACCAATAGAAATCGAACGGAAAGGCAACGGTCTTTGTGTATACCATCGAAAAACGAAAAACAAATACAACAACAACAGCACGAGGGCGCACCTTCGAGTGTTTCATGGCGGTTGCTATGGAGACGGTGGGCGTGTCCGCCAACAGGAAGTTGTCCTGGTACACCAGCTTGTCCTCCACGAACACCGAGGTGCGGTTCTCGTAACTGCAAGGACAGTTCACCACACATATACTTGATGGACTAGGTATCCCGGATAGTTTGAAGGCGTCTGAATGTTTTAGAGTAATGTTCAACAAAGTTTTGGCAATCATGCCTTAGTTTAACTACGTAATAACGATGTAGAAGTAAACGTTCAGAAATATAAGACTTTATAATTCTAAAAACACAATCGGAACTACTCGGCCAATTCCGCCTAATCGGCGATCTTCACATATGGTGTGATGTTGCCCACTGTCCGATGTGTTCAGATTGTCTAAAACAGTGATGTTTGCGTTTCATCCGGGTTTTACGCCATCCCACTGTACCTGGTCATCTGCCAGAGCTCGTTCAGGGCGACTCGGCCCCCGATCACCCAGTCCAGGTAGACCAGGGACGACTCGGCCCCCGTCATTCGGAACTCCTGCAACAACAAAAACGAGTGTGTAGCAGGAGAAGACTCCGAGGGGTGACTTTTCTATCTAATCGACCACTCTGTCTAGCCACACAACAACAGTGACGTCACGTCATCCGGACGTCATAGACACGGAGTAATATAAATAATGAGAAGACATTGAGAACGAAGGTTTATCACACACCGACACTGTTTGAGTTAGCCGTTTTTAAGTATTTTCGTGTGCACAACTTTTAAACTTGACATCATAAAATCAATATTTTTTGAAAATGTACTGTATCTGGACGAACCTGGTTCTGTACGAAGGCGGCGTTCTTGTAGCAGACGACAGGGTCAGAGAGCACACACATGAGCGCGTGGTCCTCCACCGTACACAGGACCGTCTGGCACGTGGTCACGTTCTTCTCGCAGTGGTACACCTGTAATAACCGACACCGTCATCACAATGGACTTTATTCGGAACTCGTACATGATGCATGGGAAAACCCAGCTTAGCGCGAGGCAATCTCCTCACAGCGATTACGTCACGCGTTGCTACTGTCAAGGGAAGTAATCACTGCGGGGAGTTTGAGCGCGACGGACAAACAAAGATTTACCGTTATGTAGGTCATATTCGACCAATAAAGGCTTGGTCACACTAGCCATAGTAAGCCGTAGTGTGATGTTACCGTAGTAGACCGTACTTAAACGTACCGATCGTACTAGACCGTAGTTAAACGTAGTGATGACCGTAGCTCGAATGAATGATTTAATCGTAATATTTCTGGACTTGTTCAAAAACAGGCTACGGACAACTTCGACTGAATAGACGTACTGTTAGCGTAGTTCAAACGTAGTTGGCCGTACTTTGCCGTACTTAAACGTACCATCTCCGTAGTGAGCCGTGGCGAATATACATGCAAACAATAACTCCTACGGCTAGAGTACGGGTGACACTACGGTTAACTACGGTCTACTACGGGCAAGCTACATTCGAAATGAGTATTTTAATGTATTTTATACAAATCGAATAAGTGTGTTATTCAAATGTTAGATGTAGCTTTTACATTATGTAATTGAAACAGTAGTTAACAAAAGTACGCGAAAAACTGAATTAATTTGGCGTTATTTAAATTAACACATGAGAAGGTTAGTATGTACTTCAACCCTAATTAACCGTAGTAAGTCTACGTTTAAATACGTGTAACTACGTATTAGTACGTTCAAAGCGGACTACGTGTAACTACGTGCAAAGTAGAAGATGTGACTACCCCTTAAAATGTATATACGGCGTCTAGTTAGTGTTACGGTATGTGATTTTAAATAGAAAGAAATAGGCCATCTTTGTTTGTCCCCCTCTATAAGCTGGGTTCCGAATAACAACTATTTCAAGCACACCACTAAAACAGCCAAAAACAATATAAAAAGCCCGTGAAAACAATAACGCCACAACGCTCACCTTGGTGGACTCCTGGCCGGTGATGACGAGGCAGCACCTCGGCTTGGCGGTGAATGTCATGTGCACCCTGTCCCCGCCCACCAGCCCGCCGCCGAACGTCACCGGATACACCCACACACTCGCGTTCTCACTCGCGTACAGGGGAACCAGTAACTTCAACTAAAAACGTCATTATAAAATTAATACGACTAAATAATAAGTGCATTAGAATGAAGATGATTTATGGCATAAAAGGTCATCGTTCGCACACATTTTCCAGGCCACCTTTGAATACTACAGGGTAAACGTTATGACACAAACACGCTTGTTTTTTCTCTCTTGCGTATCTACACATTTAAGCAACTTTGCGAAATAATTTAGCAGGATACTCTGGACATAGTGCATTTTCAGACTTTAATAGCTTGCACCGTTGCTAGTTTTGGTACACAAATTTCTACATATTTATGTGGGGTGTTAGATAAATTCCCGGCCTGGCAATGTATCAACAAAATGGTTACATTTTTTAATTTACTGTCTAACCTCAAGGAGAGGCACCTCTAACGAACGGCTACCTTTCTCGACCGGCAAAAGTATATCCCCCGCGCAGTGACATTGGCCATTGAAAATAATCTCTGAGGAACAACACCTCTCTAGAGTAACCAACATTTATGTAGCCGCCTGATGTTGCTCTACAGAGGTTAGACAGTATGTGTCTATTATATTACGATGTTACAGACTGACCGGGTACGAGTAGTTGAGCGTGGTCACGTGAGCTTCCGGAAACTCTCCGTCATCAGGCCCCTCGTCGTACGTCTCTATGACAACGGATCCCTTCCCCACGATGGGGCTTCGCGTGTTTAACGTCATTTCCTGCAGACACAGCCACAACCATTCAAACCATAAAACACAAAGTTAACCACATTAAAATTAAATTAAGATTTCATTGTAAACATATGCTTTACGTCGTATAACTCTTCTTTAAGCTACATGAACTCTATTTTATAGTATGTCCACGCTTTGATTTAAACTTTAGTTAAGGTATGACCTTCCTAATGGACTATGAAGGATACACATCTGTATTTTTATCAAAAAAATAAACAAGTTTTTTTCATTAAAATGTGATATATATTATGCTTTTACTTTTCAACCGTAAAAAATCTTTTTTAAATGCAAGTTACCTTTATATCGCTTATATTAAATTAAAGGGAATAAATTTTACACCTTATAACACGAAGAGTTTATCGCCACTCGTTGAACAGCTGTTTAAGGATGACCACGACAATTCTAAATACTAATAATTAAATATAACTATCTTACTACCGTAATTACCCTATGTTTTCGGACACCCTTTGTTTTCCGACACCTCTATTTTTTATCGAAATAATTATTTTTTATTTGCACCAGACATTTTTTATGGACACCTTTTTTTTCGGACACCCCAATTTTTCACCGAAATGATTATTTTTAGCGTTCGAAAACATAGGGTAATTACGGTCAATATTTTCATTGCAGATGAAAAATGATGGATCCACAAAATAAACATGTTAAATAATTAAACACTTATTTGAACACTGAAATCAAATTAAAATGTTGTTATAAAAGCTTTTTAGAGCTCGATTTACTAGTGAAATAATGAAAATATTAATAAAAATTATGAACTTAAATGCCATATTTTTGCACCTATTCTAAACGCGCTAGTACAATTTATCCGATAATGATACAAGTTCGGATAATAATGCGTTATGACGTAGTATGCTAAAATGAAAATGCTTACAAAGCATACACACATATAAAATGTAGAACGATAAATAAGAAAAGTGCACGCTTATAACATCTGTCAAGTGTATGAGTCAGTTTATATTTTGTAGAACATAGCTGCAACTTAAATCCAACGCAAGCTGTACTCCGCTGTAATTTGCATTCACAATGTTCAACTTCAACCGGTACATGTGACGTACATATTTTATTACTACATACGCATTTTCAATTAAAATCACTTTCACTTTCGTTATACTATTAGTTGTGACATGTAAAAATACTAAAAGATCACAGTCGTGTCTTACCTCAGAGTGAAGTCTTGGCAATGTGTACAGTACTGTCCGCATCAAGCCAGGGTTTATATACATGTAGCCGCCTTTCATGGCTTACATGCAGTTTAACAGTGCAATTTAAGTTCACAAAAATTCTAACGTAGGCTCTTTTTCCTCAACGACAGGGTTTTACCTGTTTTAACATCACCTATATAACTTTTAAAGGTGAACATCCTCGCCTGTTTAACCATTGTAATGGACTATGAAGGATACACATTTGTATTTTTATAAAAAAAAAAAAGATTTTTTATTAAAACGTGATATATATTATGCTTATACTTTTCAACCGTAGAAAAATCTTTTTAAAATGCAAGTTACCTATATTTGCTTAAATTAAATTAAAGGGAAGTAATTTTACACCTTATTACCTCCTTTAAATATGAATAAAATGAAATTTTTCAATCTTCTTTATAAAATCAAAAAAGCAAAAATTGAGAAAAGTTGTGCGGTGGATCGTCTTAAAATGGCATATATTTAAATAAAAATAGGTTTATAAAATCTCTCCCTAGCTGCAAATATGTGAATCCATTACAAAGGTCTTACCTTGTTTTAAAAAGGTGGCCCGTTAAACATCATTAACGGTGTACATGTCTATTATATGGCCATTACAGTTTAATCAATAAATTGGTGGTTATTTTAATAAGATAAGTTTGCAAAGATATGATATATTTATATCAATTGTAAAGAATTTTGTCACTGTAAAGCTTTTTACAGTGTTTGTGAGCCGGTAAAAATCATCTTAAAACCATAATAATTTGATGCATTATTTTGACGTCATTTTACTTATTGACGTCATTTGAGCATTTGTACTAAAAGTCACACGTCGGGTAAATCTGTCAAAACACGTGTACTAAGGTACAATGTACGTGTATTAATTAGTTTGATAATTATGAGTTTAAACACAAAAATTATAACATTGAAACAAAAACAAAAAACTTTTATTTCCTACACAGTTATACCTGGCGCTTATACATGCCAAATACAGTATATTTATTAAAGCAGCTGACCTCCAGAATAATTTATACTAGAAAATCAAATATTTCCAAATATCTCTTCAAATACATATAATAGTTGTTATAAATCAAAATAACGGTTAAAACTTAGTTACTTTCACATTTTTGCTTTGAAAACAGACAATTCGCTTTTCTGCCATCGGGATATTCCTACTATGCATAACGGCTACTGTGTTAGTAACGCAGTAGATTATGCAAATACTAGAAATGTGTCCATAGGACACGGATGCCCCCGCTAAATGTGCTATGTTTTTATTAAAGGCCCATAACTCCGTCAAAAGTTAGTGGATTGTAACCCAAATCTAACTCGACCTGTGTTTTGATATTATATATCAACATGCCAAATATGAATGGAATCGATGCAGTCTTTTAAAAGTTATTGAGCGGACACCAATTTTAAATTTTTGTACTATATTTTTATAAAAGGCCCATAACTAAGTTATTGAGCGGACACCAAATTTTGATAACGGACGGACGCACGGACGCACGCACATAGACAATAAACATGCCGGGAAATATTGTAACAGGAAAATGAATTAATAGATTCAACAAATGCGCACAGACTGAACGCAATATATTTTGGACATACATGTAAACAGTACTCATGTCTGAAGGGTAATTACATGCGAGTAACAGTAAACTTTGAGTGAACTTGCATGGGGAAGTAGTGCAACTTAACACCCATATCAGCTCTGATCTACAAACTGCAGTTGACTGTTGAGTGGGAATGTGTCTCAAGATTGTATCTACAAAGTCGAATATCGGTGATGTGCGTGATTTGCATTTGTATTTAACTGGGTAACTGGGTAATTGTGCATAGTCTTAATTCCTGAGTTTGCTGTCAAGGTGATCAGTGGCGGTCCAAGTATTTGACATGGGGGTGGACTTTGTCAACCGGGGGTGGGGGTATAGAAGTGTTGACAGTTTAAGTTTAAGTCATTTTAAGCATGTTTTGGCCATATTTCTATTTAGTTTAAAAAATGAATTAAAAAGAGAGAAAAATTAGCGTTTGGGGCCGCCTCAAAAATCGTAGGTCCGGTGCCCCCCCCCCCCCCTACACACCACACACACGCACACCTGGATCCGCTAGTGGTGATAGAGACAGTAGCTTCAGCCTAACAGAGACACTGCATTGATTGTATCTACATTGTATATGCAACGTTTAAAGTCGATCTTTTGTTTTAGATAATGTCATTTTGCGTCACTGGTCAGGTCACTGGGATAATGCAACTATAAAGCTTAAGGTAGAATACTTGTAATGGACTTCGAGGCTTACACATTTGTATTTTTTATCAAAATATAAACAAGATTTTTCTCATTAAAATTTGATATATATTATTATTTTACTTTTTAACCATAGAACATTATTTTTAAAATGCAAGTTATCTTTATATCGCTTAAATTAAATTAAAGGGAAACAATGTTTAACCTTGTTACCTCCCTTTAATATGAATATAATGAATTTTTCAATCTTGTTTATAAAATCAATTAAGCAAAAACTGTGAAAAGCGGTGTGGATCGTCTCTAAATGGCATATATTTAAATAAAATAAAGTTTTTAAACTTCTACCTAGCTGCAAATCTGTGCATCCATTACAAATATACTACCTTAAAGCTTAAGGTTGAGACAAGTAGGACATGAGTTATTTTGCAAGGAAGTACAAGGAAGCATAGGGAAGAAAACAAGACGAGATGCGCCCCCTGCAAATAACCAGTAACTGACATATCGCATTGTTAAATATAATTATGCGCACAACCAAAGAAGCGATATCTGACATAAAGTAATGTTATGTCACAGTTGTTTCCAATGCCCCTGTATTTTGTCACACACTCAGTCTGGCAAACATATAATGGCAACAAATGAGTTCATGAAACACGTGAGCCTATACAGTGAAAAAAACGTATTACATGTACTGCAAAAGTTGAACTATAAATCACAAAAGATTTATAATCTAAAAATTGACAAAACAAATGCTAAATGGTTTACAAAATGTATGGCCCGGATACGGACAAAAGCCCCTCCGGACAAAAACGTGTCCCCATCTTAAAATTGCATGGTCGCCAAAAGCCCCGCCATGAAATATACAGGTAGGACAAAAAAAAACCTCCATCAAAATTACCCCCCCCCCCTCACCGCCGGCCAATCAAAATATAGGACAAAATACCGCTACAAAACATATTATG
>Ga0224511_10002602_pt1 | contig 12305 bp, 7 predicted proteins | sample SF_May12_sed_USG_2_FD_169988 | JGI IMG/M metagenome (GOLD analysis project Ga0224511, IMG submission 169988) | Sediment microbial communities from San Francisco Bay, California, United States - SF_May12_sed_USGS_8_1 | ecosystem: Environmental > Aquatic > Marine > Sediment | place: USA... | reverse complement strand
TGTATGGTTAATGTAACCCAGTGCGAGTGTTTAACAATGCATATTTCAATATTTCCTTGTGTATTTGTTTTAGGCTGATATTTTGTGTATTCCTTTCCGATAATTGTGATATGATGATATTTGAGTATGCATATCTGTAAATGATATATGTTGATGTATGGACGCTTACAGATTATACCTACGGTGTTAACATTATCCAGTTACATGAATGTGCATTTACAAAAAACATTTAGACTTTAGACATATAAATGATAATCTTAAGTTTTTGCCGTGATCAATAGATAATATTAAGATTAAATGTCATATCCCATAATTCAAGTGTATGTATATTTCATTACCTAACTTGAAGGACATATTGGTTATGTAATTTTTAGTGCGTTGGTTAAATACAATAGAATACAAATCTGCAACATTTGGTATTGTATTGTTTTGTTTTGTAATGTTTTGTATTGCCTTGTTGCATTGTACTATGCAAAAACATTTTATTTGCTAGCATAAACATGTTAAGATGCTTATTTCTATATATGTTACATAATCATGTTACCTATTAATGCACACTTCTATTCCATGAACTCACGTTGACTTCATGTATTCAGTTATATTTACTTACTTTGATACAGCATACTTGTTTATATTAACGAAACAATTTTACTTACTGTTTTGATTAAAGTTACAATATTTTCGTAACTAAATTTTAAAATGTGCTCTGTTGTTGTTGTTTATTTAAAATGGCTGATGCAATTACCCGGGGTTCGTTCACTATAACTGATGCACATATTTGCAGATACTCGGATGAAGCTGGTTCACGAACTGAATGCCATTAAAGAAACATTTTGTAAACTCAAATCACCTTGCTGCTGATCATGATGTCAATTATTTTCCTTTAACTGATATTAAAGTGGTAACATATAAAAGAGTTCATTCATTTTGATGTAATTTAAACTTAAACACTATATTAAATTGCGTTGCAAAATTACAATGAGCGTAAAACAGCGGTCGCGACATTTGTTGTGGAGTATAACAAGCATAATTCCACAAATAAAGTAACAATACACTTTTTTATTATTTTAGTTAAAACAATAAAATTATTAAAAGTTTGTCAACACTTACGTTTGTTTGGAACACATGTATCTACCACTCCACAGCGGAAATCGCGACCGATCGTTTTATGCTCAGCGCATTTGTTAGAATGAGCGGCTGTTTGCACTCCGTGTTTCAATATTACGTTGACCCCAATAATTGCAATCCTGGTTTGCTGCAGTTGCACGTGTTGCTAGCACGTAAATGTGTGTTTCTGGTAACGACTTGAGCATAACAAGTAGGTAGGGTAAGGGTGTGTGTGTTGTTGTTGTTTTTCTACGATTAGAGAAAAACATCTGAGAGTCCGCCACCCCTAAAACTAAAGAAGTAGGGTCGTCGTTATTTACTCTCTAGTATCTAAACTATCTTAGTATCTAGACCCATGTAAGATACAAATAACCAGCTTCCTATGTGTGGTATGTTTAGAAAGTAAAGGTTTTCAGTTTTGCTTTTCAATTGCACGCATATGTGGGAAAAACTTAGAAAATTGTGCAAAAGTCTCATTGAAATCTGCTGTGTTTTAGATTTGAGCTAATATTCGAAAAGCTAAATATGGAGATAAAACACTATCAAAATTCAGAAATTAGTTTTCATTTATACGCTATAAATATATAACCAGAAGAAACATATTTAAGCTTCGAGACGGGCTGGAACCCGCACCCTTGGTAAATAAGGCAAAACATATTCGGTGTGCCGAGGCGCGGGCTTTGTTTCAGTATAAACGTGTGTGTGAAAGTCACAATCTCCATGCGTATAATCAATTCATGTCGTGGTTCATCAGATTGTTGGTAACTTAAACAACTATAGTATGAGGAGTAAAGTGACAGATGTATGAAAAATATGTGTTTTCAAAAATTTACGTCATTGCGGTCATTTTACACAGTCAGCATTCCAACTTCACCTAAACTAACCAATTCCTTCCACAAGCGAGTTTATCTCTCAAAATTGTGATGTTAATAGTTATAATAATATACCAGACACATACGACATGTCTAGGTTTGGTCACTGCGAGAAAACGGTATTTACACTAGATCCTAATAAAGTCTGACGAAACGTCAAAACAAGACACACCTTTTCCCGCGGCGTGAAAACCGTACACATGTAGTTTGGTACATGGCCACGAGTGCATTATAATTATGGACACATTTTGCTGATAGGACCATGTTGTTAAATGTTCTGTAAATTTTACTCTGAGTATTTGTATAATCGTGTAATTTTATTTGTCATGAAAAAGTGCCATTTGCACAAGTTTGAACGGGGGCGGTAGTGCGTTACTATGGTAATTGAAAATGATGTTGTTCCTATAGTGTTTGTCATAAGCCTATAAAATTTGGACATTATGTAGGAAAGACGTTATATTTTACAATAATATTGACTTTAATTCCAATTGAAGGCAAATATAAAAGTTATAAACTCAGTCTCATTATTTATTGAACAACCCTCGTATAAGAAAAATATATCCATGATCGTGATGTGTTCCTTACTCGCGGATTTAACTGTATACGTAATCATATGTGGTTTACGTTGATTTTAAAGCATGCATTGTCTTGTATTTAAATTTGCACGAATAGACAGCAGTCTGCTCAATTTACAGCCATAACCGAATACTGCCAATCAAGAATGTTTTGCGTATGTCTTAATAAAACTATATGTACATGCACCTAGAAAATGACAAAAACGAAAATACATCTAGCGAAAATAGGCACCTTATATTACATTCAGACATTCATTGTGCGTGTACACCGTAAAAACAATGCGAACATTTAAAAATATTGGTTTTGCTTTAAGCATGTATTTGCGTTCAATTAAATTACATGCAAACATGTATTCTTTAAAGGTTCATTTGTATATCAAGTTATGTGAGGTCTTTCGGCAGTGTTACATTCTATTTACTAAACGTTTTCAAGTGTATAGAAAAGAAACAGGTAATGAATATAAAAACAAAAATCCGTAAGTTGAAACAAGTGAATAATTATGTTAAGCCTTATGTCAGTGAAAAATATACGTCTATGGCAACCATAGACGTTACTGCAAGCAAATCATTTATTATTGAAGAAATGTTCTATAAAAATACATGTCATATCTTTCTTTAGTTGGCGATAACCGCTGATAGAAGTTTAAATCAATATCGGGAGTTGTCTTGCTTTTTGTTAACTCTAAATAGCGAATTATTTTTACTTTATAGGTTTATTATCATTATTGTGACAACTGACATGCCTACAATAGCAATTCCACCAATGTATATTTTCCACTGAAGGAATATATTATTGATACGTGTGGTGTATTATTTTTTCAATAAATAGGTTATTTGATATATATTTTTATATTTGCCTACATATGTACTCTGCTTGGGTGAATGGCTTAATCGGCTAAATATTGTGAAAGATCTACGGTCCTTTATTAAACTGATTAAACTTCATACACAAGCCTGTGCCCGTTTAGTTGCCAAACATTTTTTTTATTGATATTAACATACTTTACAATTGTTAAACCATTATTACATTTTGCAGTGCGTTCGTATTTTTCACTGACATAAGGCATATTGTAACTTAAAATACTCCCTTCTGTGTTGATCAGGATACACCTAGACTTAATTGTCAACCCTTGTGTAAATGGTACTTACAGTGTTGATATCTAAACAGGTTAATCTATGATATTGAAGTAACAATTGTACAATGAATCTATCATATTTACTTTAAAACTAATAATGTTCACTACTTGTCCTTTTGTAGATGGCTAGCATATACATGCAATTGGTTGTTAGTGTATTTGGTGTAGCTATACTAGATAATCCAAATATAACCACTACTAATGCATCTTTAAATGAAATATGCGAAGCAGACTAATTTAGCTTGCATTTTGATACAAGCATGTACTTGCTTGAACGCAATAAAGATTATTGTATTGTATTGTATTGTAAACATAGAATACTTACGAAGGTATCCGACTATAACAACGAAATTCGATGTCAAAAATGCGTTCATTAACGCTTTCATTTTTACATTTGACACACATGCTATCAAGATAGTATGAATCATAATTTCCAAACTGATCTGTACTACTATTATATGTGTTATTAGCATAGATGTTTTGGTCAATTGATTAATGTCAAAAAGACTAGATATATGCGTTAGTTATCGACTAAAACAGAAATACTTTAGACCGACGACATAACCCCTTGTACATTCCATCATAGTAAGTTTACCAACAAATCTAAATTTGACAATTACCAATGTTCTATTTACAAATTTGTGTTTACTACACTACATACAATATATGAGTTTGTCAGTAATAATTTATCGTATCTATATAATGTTGGTATCCCGATTTGGGGTCCTATTAATCGTCACTTTTCCGGTCGTCTCAGCTTTAGTAATTATCACTGTCGTTGTAGTTTCAGTACCGTTTGTGTCCACTGTCCCGATAGGTTTTCGGGCGATAGCGAGGCGCGCGCGCGTCGGGATCGTCTTAGGCACTGTTCTCCGAAATGTTGTACCGTCAATGCTAGTATCGCAGAGGTCGGGGTCTTATGCGGGGTCGAGTCTTTTCTTTTCCCATTCCTCCATGCTGACCCATCCCCGCACTGTTATGTTGCTAGGCTAGATTCGTTCATTATCAACATTTTGTGGGTTGTCAGCACGACAAATAACTATAGCAACATTACCATTTCTGCCGTTAACGCGTTAATAAAGGTGGGTATCACTTTGCTGGCCTTTATGTATTCATAGATGTCTTGCTTAGTTTGTTAAGTCAATGTCTATATATCTGATAAAGTACGCAGTGATATTTTTCTGAGGCGCTGTCAGAAAGCCAGATTCGTGTGTAACTGAAGCGTCATAGTGTTGGACATAGTTGTAGTGTGAGCGTGTAGATGACAGAGGGGAGACTTCTCCAGCGTGGTTTGTGCGTAGGTCGGACATTGGTTATTTTCCTTGTTTTTTTTAAACCATCACATCTAAATATGTCAATAATAGATTGTAGATAATCATTTTGACCGACATCTCCAGTATGCATTGGCGTAAACTACGACATCACAAACCGTGTTACCACAAAACGTAAACTGCAACAAAGTACTTGACTGCCTGTTGAGTACCCGTGTCGACTCGCATGTATCTCTGCCGTATCTAACATTGGTAGGTTTAGAGAAACGCTTTAAAACGGCATGTCTATATCTTTATTACTCTCATAACTGGTCACAAAGTAAGCAGTATGATAGGTAGACGAACTGAATTAACATTGCAAAAGAGTTGCCAAAGGTTCAAGTAATGTATATTTATACAAAAACTAACCCACAACAACAAATTACACAAGAAGCAAACATGCATATCCTTGCCAGAGCCAAGCATCTAACCCGTTACCTATTGCACCGCAGTGAGGAGCGTTACCTCTTTACTACCGATTCAACTGAACATATCAATTGTAGTCATGCTTTTTAACTGTTTCAACGACACGTTGCTAAAAATACTGAATCTGCGGGTCACACGTTGTCAAAGAATTCATTATCTCTTTGTAACATTGTATCACGCACGGATACTTATATTTTGCAGTGTCTCATATTTACGGGAATAAATTGTTATAAGTGTCGTTCAGAAGTATGAAGTACACCAATATAGTCTGAAGATACAGACATAGCAACTTTAAGCATGCTAATTGTGATACCGTTGCCATATATTGTGTAAGTATGAGTTATGTCATATGTAACCGATTTAAATCCCATTGATAATGACCAATAAATGTACGAACGCGGTACGTAAAAATTAAAATCACCCCTCTGAAAAAAAAACAAATTAAAAAATATATATATAATTTTAAACAATACTTCAAGTTTAATATTTGTTGACTGTGTGTTGTTTTTGTTGCGCCGCTGTTCAAGTGTGGCGTATTGTTTCATAATAATCTAAAACATGACCCTGTCTCTGTAACTTTTCTTTCTCTCCACATCACTTCAATTTATATCAGTTATCGAATCATGTCCCTATTTAAGGTTAATTTAATCTCGTTTGAGTTTAATTTTAGAACGGTCAACTTCGATGCGAATTGAGGTTATAATGTAGCATGTTGTTACCGATAACCAATATTCGTCTGACATGTGATATAAAGATAAATATAAACGCTATATCTAAATAGCGATTCCATTGTGTCAGTAAGTAATTTTAAGTATCGCATTAGTTAAGTTACATTATAAATACAAAAGTGTCTATACAGTGCTGTAGGTGTCCAATAGTGAAGAAATACGCACAGACAGTGGTGAACAAACATTTAATGTTTTAGAACCAGCATCTCGTTGATGATCAGAAGCAACATTCTACGACAAGATAATGGCGGCCAACTAACCAGAGACTGACCACGGACATTCAGCAAACGTAAGTTGACAAATATTTCTTTTAACCAATCAATGCAGGTATACCGAAATTACTTTGTAGTTCAGGCTAAACACGAATAAAAGATAAAATGTATTACCCAATGAATCCTAACTCCACTAAGTGTGTCAAATTGCGGAATATAGTAAGCAACATATGTTTAAATATTAGCGAAAAAGCATACTGAGTGTCGAGTGAAAGGTAAAAAACAAGCTCTGCGTCACCAAAGATCGGCAGGTTCATTATGAAAGTGGTAGAAGTAGCTGTGCTCTTTTGTTTATCAGTAAAGTAGACCATTGATACTAAATGCTTTTATCATGCAATTGAAGCCTTCATGAAAATATATACTTTTCCTAGAATAGTGGATAACGTACTTGACTATCACTTAAGCTGCCTGAGTTCGAACCCCATGCAGGCTGTTAAAACTCTTGATTATATTCTTATATTTTATTTTAATATTTAAATGTTAATTGCTATGTATTGATATATTTAATGATTTGTTCTCTTACTTTTTATTAATATTAGGGGGTGCATAGGATCTTTGTATCCACTATTTATTAAATATATGAAAATATAGTGGTATTTTATCCTAAAAAAGAATTAAATAATAATATAACACAGAAAGTTATTGCAAAATACCGTCAACAATTGTATTCACAATATGTACCGATTAAATTGTTGATTGCTAATAAAGGAGGAGTTCCATGTTTTGGGCGAGGCATTTATATCTTTAATTTGTCTTTATTTTTTCACACATCTAATTTTATTACTCGGGAGTCAAAAATAGTATATGATCTGCTAGAAATAGTTGAGGGAGTTAAACCACCCCAATTTAAGTTTCTTACATATTTTGCAAGTGTTAAACGAATTAATATAGGTACTGGATTTTCGTTGTTTGCCTTACAACGACCTAAATAAAGAAGCATTTTATAATAATAGTCAATAGTCTAGAATGCTCGATATTAGAGATAATTGCATTATCAAATGTTCAACTAAAATCAAGGAACATGATCTACCTCCTTTGTGGGATATCCGACCACTCCTTTATTTATTTTTTTTAAATTAAAATTTAAATCAACATGTATATATCAAACTGATGAAAGGGAAAGCTTGTTTTAAACTCAGACATTGATCAGAATCAGTGCACTTACTACATACATGTAGTTATTGCCCCTGATTAATCGAAATATAACATTTGTGTATCACGTCTATTTCCAAAACTATGACTGCTAGAGCTGTATTAGGTTCTTTTAAAACATATAGACATATAAACTTGTACACCTGAGTATTTTGACGCACATTGTAATTAGATTGACTGAGTTATTGGCCCTGTTTTAAAAAAACTATTTTTGACATGTGTGACATTTTTGCCAAAACTTTGACTACTTGAGCCATGAAACCTTTTATAAATATTTGTTAGGCATGTGAACTTGTATATCTTGGTAATTTGACGCGCATACTACATGGGTTAAGATAATTTTCCCCCTGTTTCATAAAAAAAGCTTTTTAGACACACTCTAAGAATGGCAGAATTTTTACTTTTTTGCGGTGTATATATGTACTCTTTTATTATTAAAACATTCACAAATATTTTAATTAATGTTAATATATTTACGGTTGTTACACATAGACTTTGAGTAGAATCATTACTGGTAAATGACAGAAATAAAAAATCAAATTTGATACAACAGTGTAAAATGGGCTGTTTATCCAAAACACAAAGATATTATTATGTTTATTTTTACTTAAGTTGTTAATATTATGTATTTAGGTACTGCCTCTTATCGATGATACATGTTTTCCGTTTATTTTTACCAGTATGACAATTTGATCAAACACACCAATATTGCAAATGGCCAATTTGATGTTATGAATGAATATTGTAATAATGTCTAAACTGTCTGTTTCCTGAACTATCTCAAAACAAACAGCTAAGCATGAATGTGTACAGTAGGCGATACAGCCTTAACCCTATTCAGTTCATGGACAGGAATCACTAGCGGATCAATGTGTTAGGGCGCACACGGCACACACATTTGATTTAGACAAAAGCTTAATTCCTTCTTTCTTCTCTTTACAACATTTTGATACAAATACCATGAATATCCTAAAATCACGCTTAAGACTTCTACATTAACCGTCAACACTTGAAATCAACGATTAGATAAACTCACCCCAATGTAGAGAATGTCATGCGTATTTTAGATTATATTTGATTAATGATCTAGTTTAAATGAAACTGTCGTATAGAAGACCACATGATAAGAACACATCTTAGCCGTATGGGGTCTGGGCCTCCCATAGCATTGCCTGTGATGCCCCAGTGCGCGGCTCCGCCCCCTCTTTGAAACTGTATATAAATTGCCTAAATGGCTGATCTTTCCTCACAGTTTCACAGTATGGGAATTTCAGGGGCGCCGGTCTGGGCCTCTAATGCCATAGTGTGAGGAACCAACGTATGACTTGGGGCCCCCCTACAGGGACTGTATAGGAAATCCCAAAAGAACCACTCTAGGCCTCCCATGGTATTGTCTGTGAGGCTCAAGCTCGCCATCCCGCTGTTCAAAAGAGCAGGTCTTGAACTCCCAGTGGCAGCGTATGGTAATATCTAGTTCTGTGATATGCGCCTCTCATAGCACTACATTTCTAGCCCGGGCGTGCAGGTCTGGGCATCCACTGACACATCATTTTGAGACTAGGCGCCCGCACCAGGGCCTTCACTGACACTATATTTTGAGTCTCAACACATACGTCCGGGCTTCTCATGGCACTACATTTTGAGCCTAAACACACCGATCTTGTCGTCCCATGGTACTGCAGTTTGTGTCTAAAACAACGATACGAGCATCGAATCGCTTAGGCGTAAACACCAGTATGGGCCTCCCATGGCTATATTTCAACCCTAAACACACACCAGGGCCTTCCATAACACTACAATCTAAGCATAAACACGTGTTTGGCCTTCAATGTCAGTAACTTTTGAGCCTAAACACACCGATCTTGGCCTCCCATGAGACTACATTAAGGGCCTAAACACACTAGTCTGGGCCTCCAATTGCAATACATTTTTCACAAAAACACACAGATCTTTGTCACCTATAGCAACACATTTTGAGCATAAACACACCGATCTTCGCTCTCATGGCACCCCCCCCCGATACACGCCTATCGTAAAGGCACTGTCAAGGAAATCTCTAAAGAGCCGGTTTGGGCATCTCAGTGGCACTGTATGAGAACACCTTGTGCGCCAGCTTGAGCCATCCAAGGCACTGTTTGAGAGGGCACAGCATGTGGCTGTGCCTGCGAAAGGTACGGTATTTAAACGCCCTAAGGGGCAATTTCTTTATTATCCTTATTATGTACATATTAAAAAATCTTACTCATGTTTTTTATAAAGACCAAATGCCAGCGGTGTTAAAATAGCTCTGTGATGGTAAGAGCCATTGTGATGCATTAATTAAATATCAAAAGTTTTCACCTAGTTTCCTAAATGGTAAATTTGCCTAACTAAAACTTTTGTTTTCTATTATAGTAGACCTTAGAATATAACAAGAATTTCCACATTCCTTTTTAGTTTAATCAAGAACTTACAGAAAATATAACCACTGACATACAATATTCAATTATTAATTATACATTGTATTATATAAAAATTCTAATATAACACTTGTGCAGTAGTTTAATTGTGCAATACATTTGTAGTTGTTAGTTAAATTATCGTTTACTAACAGATCATGATTGATTAAAAACAAGATACACGCTTTCTCTAATTACAAAACAAAAATTTGATTAAATCCAAAAGTGTCTATTTTAATAAAATTGAAACTGAGAAAAGTGGAAGCCCTCAAGAGGTATAGCCTGCATGGGAAAACACCAGTCTCGGTTTTATTGAAGATATTCATAAGTATTAATGAAAGATGCCACACCTAACTTCAAGTTTTAGTTTTTGTATCGTGAATGCATAATATTTTTGATCATTTATCACTGTTATAATAATACTCATGTTTGTAGCCAGTGACTTCACTGTGATGTAAATGAATGTACCAAGTTAATAGAGCAACTAGTTTTCAAGCATATAGTTTGGGTCCATCCCCTGTCCTGGGCACATTTCTTGTATAGCCTGTCTACAAATGGCCACTCCACCAGGATCTACTGGTCACTTTTCTGGCCTGTCTACATGTAGTTATATTTGGGCTGATCAGTTAAGATTATAGTAGTGAAATGGATTGACAGATTTGCAGCTAGGTAGAAGTTTAAAAACTGTATTTGTTTAAAAATGTGTTATTTAGAGACAATCCACTACACGGCCTTTTAGGGTGAGCTATTGTGGCCGGACTTTGTCCGTCGTCCGTCTTTCGTCGTTCGTCGTTTTTTACTTAAACATCTTCTTCTCTGAAACCGCTCATTGGATTTTGGCCAAACTTCACAGGAATTATCCCTGAGTGGTCTTGTACCAAAGGTGGTCAAACCGTTCCAGTGTGTTGCATAAGTAGGTCACGGGGTCAAATAAAGGTTTTCAAAATGCAATTTTCAAAAATCTTCTTGTCTGAAACTACAAAGACCAGAGCTTTCATATTTGGTATATAGCATCATCTAGAAAATAACGTTTGTGCTCTGTTTTATTTCTGCATAATTATTCTAAAAATTACCGCATTGACGTGCGTTAATAAAAGCACACAATACCTGCGTTGTATTTGTTATTTAGTATGATCTTAAGATAGATTTCAAATCAGGATTTTGTATTAAAAAAACATAATGAAATAAATAATTATTCCTCAAAGATGAGTAAAAATAAGATGTTTGACTTTACATTTGAGATATATTTGTCCACCTCGGTTCTTTACTCACTTCTGATTGGAGCCTCAATGAAGATGATAAACCCGGTTTTTCTTAGCAATGTTATGAAATAAACTGGTACACATTGGTTTTGTATTTAATGTCAGACTCTAAATTTATTACGAACGAACGAAACGAATGAAATATTTGTTTTGACTTAAGCATAACAAGCTTATCATTATATAGAAGAAACAAAATCATAGCATGACATTAAATGTGACACGTGAACGGTGAGTTGATTGCACGGGGTTTATAATAAACTCAAAATCACTCATTTAGGCCAACATAACACTTTGATTGAGACGGGCCCATAATCACGAGGTGTTTGTGTTTCCTAAAGTAGGTAAAGCATAAAACAGATGCGACATACGAGGTATGGCGAGGATGTTAGCAAAGTCATGATAACTGTTTATTTACATTTGTAAGTTTAAGAATGTTAGTGCTGCTTCATTACAAAGACACAACAACATCCAGCGAACTTGAATGTGTTTTTTCATTTGTCATAATTCTGTAAATTGTGTATGCTAACATATGTTATGCTTGCATTAAAAAGAATGCATGAGGAACAAAGACATATACGCATTATATTATTAGATACATATAAAAAGTGTGTGCACATGACGGTTTCCACCAAATTTATTATAAACAGGTGATTCAAAACTAATTATCTACCCAATGACGCTAAATATCGCAAAGTAGTGCTGATCCTATCTAAATGGACTTGCCGATCTTTGGTGTATCAGATGGCGTTGTTTACCTTTACTCTCAGGACAGAGATAACTTTGAAACTGAACATGACCATCGGGTGCGATGAATCCTATCGATGGAGCGTTATCATGCAATAATGAGACCAGTCACGTTTGTCCCAAAACAAGTTTATAATGTATACTAAAGCATAGTATTGAGGCACACATTATTTACCTGATGCCTCATGTTTATATTTACAGCTGTCATTGAACGTTCGCTTAAAGGGACTTGATCACAGAATTTCGGGTTGGAAAGTATTTATTAAAACTGTAATATAGACAG
>Ga0224511_10002601_pt1 | contig 12310 bp, 9 predicted proteins | sample SF_May12_sed_USG_2_FD_169988 | JGI IMG/M metagenome (GOLD analysis project Ga0224511, IMG submission 169988) | Sediment microbial communities from San Francisco Bay, California, United States - SF_May12_sed_USGS_8_1 | ecosystem: Environmental > Aquatic > Marine > Sediment | place: USA... | reverse complement strand
CTTCACTGTTATGGAGAAAAATAATTCTATGGTATCTCAGACCATTCTTGATCAACAGAACGAACCTGAAATCCAACCGAACTGGCTCGTATTGAAGCATCTTTCTTGCGAATGATTGCACACTGAGACACATGGCCTGTACCAATCAGAGCATCATGGATGAGGGACTGCAGCTGATTTAACTTCACCTGGTCCTATAGAGAAACAAAATCATACCATCTTGTATTTCTTGTTCTACACAGGCAAATTGCCATCTTATTTATTGGACAGTCTGAGGTTTGTTTTGGAGCGGTAGGAGTTTGGCATTGCCAGGGCTTGAATCCAAAATTGTCGTGCGCTTTCGCAACTGAACTATTCCGCTGTCCCGGTAAAAATAAAAATGATACTGGTACATAGCAACAGTAACATGAGACCTTGAAGGGGCTCTCGGATAGTTGTATGTTGCTATTGTCTTACCGGGATACCTCTCACTTGGAACTGTGGATCCTTGTCAATACTAAGATCTGCCATTCTACAATACACAACAAAATAAGAATACCAATCTGTATCATCATGCATCAGACTTTCAGCCACCCAACTACACCCAGGTATTAGTCACGAACGTGAATACTGAGACCTGACCACGGTTCACTGTCGAGGTGGTTTAGTAAAGCATTGACTCACAACAACGTAGTCTGGTTGTCTGGCTCAGTCTTGGTGATTGCCTTACGAAATTTAGAGCAAAATCAAAATGAAAGGCAAGGTGCCCGAGAATGCGCTGGGCCGAAGCATCAGCGTCGCCCTCTACTCACGCATTTATTGCTTCTCAATATGTAGATCTGGTATTTTCTGGTTTGTTCTGAGTAAAGGAAATTCCGAACAGCGGTCGTATAGCGTGTAACTGTCGTTTGAGTACACGCGTAAATGGAAGGTTGTTCCACCTAAAAGAGGATTCCATAACCGGATGTTGACGCCGAATGGCCTTGACCTGTTCATTATTCCTTAGCAACAGGTGACGTCACATTGTATCAATATGGAAGCGAGAGAGTTGTGAAGTGGATATTGACTTATTGATGAGTTTACTATTCGATTTATTGACTATTATCAGGTGTAATTGGTTTCTTTTATCGCAATATGACATCTATGCTTTGTGTTCAGGAGCCGGGTGGCTTTGTGGAACACAATCATAAGGGTATAGCTGGCCAATTGCTGAGAGACAGCACAAACCATGCCATCTTCACAAAGGTAAACTACACATATGAAAAAATCTTAGTTCTTCTTCTTCACACTCTGTCTTTCTTAAACATGCTACTCAAATGAATTTTCTTGCAGTGTAAATTGTTCATTAAGATGTATAAACACAGTTGAAAGGCCTTCTTATTTCAAACAAACATTTCTGTATTGCGATTTGCGAAGGTGTGCAAACAATATAAGTTACGCCAATCAGACTATGAAATGGAATGGTCAGAATAGTCAAAGTCAAACACTTCATGCAAGATTCAAAACCCAGTTTCGAGAGGACTTAATACCAACACCATATGGGTAATACTGACAACTTTGATAATTTTTGTAGTACTTTCCCGGAGACAAGACGAGACAGCGATTCCATACTCGTCGACCATTCTCCACTCCAGCCCCTCATATCCAGGCGGATAACCTTGACAGACAATCATTGATGGGTCACAGCATGCAACTCCAGAGCTGGCTTAACAACAAATCAGTCAAACTCATCCAGGTAAGTGGAATCACAGGCAGAGCTGGCTGGCTACCACATAAAGAAGGAGCATCTAAATTAGGCAAACTCCTAATAAGATACTGATTGATTCAGTAGGCAGTTCCTTTGCTTATTTTTAGTCTGTAATACAAATGAGTTACATGTTATGTGGGATAAGAAATCTTTTGCATTACACTCAAGGTGGTAGGTTGAAGTTTATAATGCAAAAGACCTAGATTCCCCCCAACGACTCAATGATTTAATTCCACCAGCATATCTGAATTATTAAAAAGGCCTTACGGGTATATATCTTCTATATGCTGTTTCAAAACGCTCGATAATATTGATCCTTCACAAATAGAAGCACAATGAGAAGTCAATAGATTGAGATTGTGTTGCCAATAGCTACTAGTGTTTGGGTGTCATAGAGCTATTATCCGGCGGGATGTCATTGGAGCTGCTGTGCTGACGAGACCGGCAGCATACACTAAACAGGAACATTATATAGACACTGAAGCCTTCATAAGGAGCATAATTATAAGCGCTGAATTTACCGCTATAAGGAGATAGGATTAACTGCTTACGTTTATATGATGGAGATGAAATTTCGGCCAAAGCCATTAGGCAGACAGTCTAGTCGTGTCATGACGTTTCCTCGAAGCTCTACCCCTTCAAACTGGAGAGTCACCTTTGACTTAGTGGTAGGTCACATAAAAGCTAACGTCGGATAGGTCACTTAATGCATGGCCAAGTCGCCTTCATTTGGCTTGTACAGTCACATGGTATAATAAGTCAAAGAGCCATTCCACTTCTGCAAGCATGACTTGGTGGTAACTTTTTTATTTCAATCACCGTGTGTCACCTTTATATGCATGTATTGCCATTAAATGTGAAACAAGTCACCTCTACCTTAGTGGTTGATTGCCTAAATCACACTAACAGTAGGCCTATGTGGTAAACTTGTTTCTTTGGTATATAGTATGTATAGACTGCTGAGATGACAAACCCCTAGTTGTCTGTTTAATTTTCATCTGATATAACTCATTTTGGTCTAGAACTCAAATCTTTACCAGACCGCGGACAAGATAGTAACAAGCTGAAGATCTATAATTATCTGTATATAAAGACTGTAATTGTGTGTGTTCTCAAGGTCGTGTATGGAAACCATGCATATAACCAGTTCCATTGGCTAGTTTTCACAGCCCGAAACTCTTGATACTAACTGCGATTGAAACTTTTCTAACGTAGAACCAGCGACCCTCTAAATAAAAGACATACATTGAGCCAATGCATCGATTCAAGGGATAATGTAACTTATGATCTCTATTTAAAGTCGACAATGGGATTGTTATAATTGTTATGTTGATTATTTTATGGTGATTTCAACCCGAGTTAATAGGCTGGTTTAAACAGCTAAGATATTGCAACAAATTATGCGCTGGTGTTTTTATGCATTCAGCAATAAGATCGGATTGAATAATACTCTGTAAAAATATAAACAATCAATCGTAACAACAGACTAAAATCCAACCTAAGCCAGTACCAAATCCTTATCAAACCAGCTTTATTATAACAGTTGTCATTTGATAAGCTATACACGTACACGTGTTATCAGCTATATTGCCTTCATGCCTTGTTAGATTGTCTCCATGCTGATTGGGAAAGTATTAAGCAACTGTAATGATTTTGCAAAGGAGTTTTATTCAGTTAGTATAATACTTGTTTCACATACAATGTGAAATCTTTTATTAGTTGTATAGTGTTTCTTGTGTACAACACATAAAGCTCACATACATTACATAATCTCTTAGGTCAATGATGCTGTCTTAGTACCATGTAATTAGTTATGAGGACTGACTATATACATGGGTTTAAACATTAGCCATACAGCCTGGATCATTTGACCGCCAGCCGAAATAAAAAGATCGCCGTGTGTACCCTGGGCACAGTTTAATGTCTCATGCAACTCTGTCAACTTACACATCAGCAATAATTACCTGCAGTATGATTGACTTTCTGTCAGTCAGTAGCTGAGCAAGTTAGGTTTGAGCTGCATGTGTATAGCATAGCATAGTCCGGCATGTGCACCTGACTTTTCAGAACATCTTGTCGCTAAAGGTAGGCTTCTGCATACTAACTACTGTGTCACCTTTGATATCTGTGGATCTATCAATCTTGTGTAAAGAGTTTTAACTTCTCAGCACTGGAACAGATGCAGTGAAGCTTTGATCACAACCTTGATTCTCAAATGCTACCAACCTATCTGGAATCACAGAGTATTTGATGTTGTTTGATACTCGCTTTTGACATGAGGTTTCTTTCCACAGGAGAAAAGCGGTTTGGAGGCTAAGCCGGTGAAGGAGATGTATGGTGCTGTATTAAACCAAGAAGAAACCTTCGTCAAGGTATGAATGTGATGCCCATATACTGTGACTGGCTGTGTGTCATATTGGTTCTTATTCTATGCAGTCTCCTGGAGGGTATAGCGAGCGGAGGTATTTGTACGTTGTATTCACCGTTGCGGTGATGGTGCCTGGTTAGATAATTGTTTTACCAACAGTTATGGCTTAGCATGGTACACCATGAGCAGATCAGTGTCAATGCTCCGCCTGCCTCATATAGTGAGGCTTGTTTTATACCTAGTGTTGATTTGAGGAGCTCATGCTCACAACGAGAGTCCGCCATGGCCGGGGTTCAAACTCAGTTTCATGCGATGACACAAGCCCATTGGTCTACCACTGATCGACCAATTATCCTGCTTATTTCCCACTAAAATATCACTAATGGAATGGCAGATCAACACCAAGCATAAGGTTGTAGGCCTATAGGTGCATTCGCGTGCTCGCGACTGAAGTTTTTGGAAAAATTTCGGTCGCGAGCATGCGAACACACGGTCGCGTTGAGGAAAGGCAGTTGAGTTCAGGATGGACTTTGATCGGATCAGAGTTGTCCTCTCCAACTTTAACTCATCGATTAGAGCCGAATGATCGTTCGCGATTTGTTATCTCAACGTAGTGATCAAGCCTCTTTGCGGTGACCTTGACATTTGCCTAAACTACTACTTTCAGTCGTGGAATTCTGTTCGCGTGCTTTAGGTCACAGATCGCGACTGAAAGTGAAAGATGTGTTTTTGGATCATGTTTTTCGGTCGCGCTCTTGAGCAGTATAGCAGATTTTGCGACCGAAATCCATTTCGGTTACGCGAAACCCCAAGCACGCGAATACGCCTTATATGCTTGAACAAGTTCACCCATCACTCGTATATAAAGCTGTCAGCCAGCTCATTAAACTGTTTTGATTAGAAATACTTAGGCCTGTAATATGTAGAGGGAATGAGAACCGGATTCAAGTCTTTTGTGTAGTGCAGGGCTTTAATGAAATTCGATAAAATCTCCAATACATTTAAAAAAGAGCTTAGCGAGATTCAGATTACATGCGCTTCAATATATATTTAGTCTCAGTCCTACAAAAAAGCTAAATTACGTATATTGTGGATAAATATCAGTTTCTGGAAAACACGCACACTGGCACCCTTTAAGTAGTGGTTGGTAGAACATACTTAAACTCTTAAATGCTCATATTACTTAGAGGTCTGAATGCAGGGTGATTGCAACCATTTGTTTGATTGAACAGGGACTTGTGACAGTGTAGTTACTATGTTACATATATTATTTAAATGAATTTCATATCGCTACACAGCTGTTTAAATGACCAAAGAAGCTTTTGATTTTGTTTAACTGGCTTCATTAGTCCGGTTGATTTGAGCTCATTATCTGGTGTGACATAAATTGTTATACCGCACAGAACTCCAGGTTGTGGGTAGTATCTTTCAGTCAACTGTTTGTGCCGCACATGGTCCATGATGTGCCCCCATAAAGAAGGTTTCTTTATGGGTGGGGCTCCCTTATTTAATGTCACAATCTGGATTCGACAAAGGAGAAAGACAAAATGCTCAATGACCCGTCCGCTCACTAAACCTTTGTTGATGTCTTCTCTTTGCCACTGACTGATCCATCATTTCACGTCTGAATTATAAAGGGTTAGAGATTGTCATGTTACTATGTCCGTTCTGACTTTAGGGATTACAGGATATGTGTACTGAGCATGATTATCTCAATCAGAGAAAAAAAGAGATTCTACACAAAAAATGGGCCGATCGAGTGTATGAGCCTCTCCGTCAAGCTATAGTGGACCAAATGGATGGAGAGACGTATGAGAAATTCAAATTTAGGAAAGACCAACTGTACAGAGAATACATCGAGCATTGCAATAAAAAGGTAGGGTCTGCTATTTTCTTGAGTTTGTTTAAAATGTGATGTGATTGAGCTGATCTGTTAATATTGGTTTTGCTAATAAGAGATATTGGCATTGGAAATCGAACTGGAAATTCTCTGACGTAAATATCCAAAAGATTTTGTATCTGCGTGTGAGTTGCTTAATTTATTGAGTAGACATGCTGGTAGTAAGTAGAATGGAGTTGGTTGTGGGCATAGTCAACTTTCATATTCCAACCTAGCCAAGGACTTGTGGCCTGTGACTGCATGGTGGTAACCTAAGATGAGCAGATGCAATATATGTGCTATAAAGTATAAGCATTTGGTACAGCTTGAAGACTCAAAATCAGTTGCAAGCTCTGTACATTATTATCTAACAAATTTATATAAATACATATACGTATTATGGTCCTCATGGTTATTCTAATGAATACAGCCTGCGTGGGTAGTAATAAGCCTATTCACCCGGTGCTAGACATTCGTTATTTCCACTAATGAGGCGTCTGAGTATAATAAAAGCAGGAGAACAGCACACAGTCAAAACGTCTCGCATTGTAATAATCAGCCGACCAAAAAGTATCCACTCACTGGCGAATGTTTTAGTACCGGTGGTGTTCATCTTCGAGCTAACTAATGCGGTACTAACCGGATGTCAGTTCTGATTGGCTGAAAAGTAGTTGGCTGTCTCCGCTCGCTTGGCCAGGCGTCTGATAAACTTATATTTCCCAGACGCGCAAAAAAATCCAAACAGCTCCCCAGCGTGACCAAATTTTTACTGGTCGTCTGACCAGAAAATCATTAAAAAATAATAAATAAAGTCCTAGTAACGAGACGTCTAGCACCGGGCGAATAGGCTTAATGTGAAGTTATTACTGATTAAATATTTTCTTTTTTTAGGGACATGTATTCAGAGATGACTTCGACCCAGAGGAGTACTATCCAATGGGACTGCATGCTAACAGACCCACCATTGCAACTGTAAGTGTGTATCTGTGTGTACATAATGGTAAAACTGCGAGACTCAAGCACAAGGTGTCAGCCACTAAGGGCTATTAATTGAGCATTCAACCTGTCTTGGTAGACTATTTTTCAAATTTATCAAAATCTATTGGAACAATAAACTTGAGACTAACCCCATTTTATCCTATGTTATTTTTCATTCATATCTTTCTAACTGTGATTTTTCACAATGAATGGCTAAAGGATATCTGCAGTAAATGTTGAAAAGTCATAAACAGATTCCTATAGCATTACATGTATGTTTGCAAAGCCTTCATGAGGGCAACTCCGAAAATGGGTTAAGCAGCAGATTCTAAAATGATTTCCCTCAGCCGAAACTGATCACGTCATACTCTTTTTTATTCATTCAACAGGGGGAAAGAAGGTCAACCTGCAGTAAAACCCCTTCACCAAAATCAAGCCATACCAAACTTCCGGTGAAAAGAAAGGCCAATCCTTTAAATTATTCCTATAATTTTTACATAGATAATATAGTTTAATATTTCCTGTTCAATAATTGGTTGTCTTTGTTATCTGTTGGGAATTGCGTTTCACTGACTAACACCAAGGATGCTGCAGTAATGCTGAATTAGCTTTCACAATCAACTAACAGGTACGGAAGCCTAGCGTTCCCAATCACCATAGTCTTCTCCAGGAATGGGAGTCATAGAGGGTAATAAATTGGTTGGAGGTTCTAATGCTGAGCAACTGATTACACAAACCCAAGATTCCAAAGTAAGACAAAGTGCTCTTAGATCGTTTATCCCAAATTTATAAAAGTTTCATGCCTAGACTTTACATTTTTAGGGATTACAAGCTGAGACAAAGAAACTACGTGATCCTACACTACTTCAGCAAGAGAATCGTGATGCTGAAGATCAGACAATGCTCCGATGTACATCTGGACATATTTACAAGCAACGAAGCCTAGAGCAGGTATAGACTCCTTGCATTTCTCACCCGTCCCACAACATTTACCGATGTTTACAGACCAGCATCTGATTTTTGCCCTCCCTCCCCTACAGATGATTATGCAAAGCATGAATCCATTAATGAGGCATTGTTTTGAGTAGATATTATTGTTTTGGTAATCAGAACTACACGTATCACCATGTGTCACGTCATGTCGCTGGATGTTGTAATTATGATTTATCCTACCCTGGTGGATAGGTACGTCTTCCTACTCTTCCATTGGCACCCCAAGGCAGACATGGAACTGAGAATGAGACGTGGACCGCCATGCCACTTACTGATATAGAGAGTCCTATTAGACAGCAGAGCAGGTAGGATTATGTTTCCAGGATCATTCAGCTTATTATGCAAAACACAACCAGGAATGGCTATCTTTGATTTTTATTTAGAGAACGAAGAGTTTTAAGGGTGAGCTACCCCACCAGCATGATATTGTAGCAGTCTCCTATCTCCAGTGCATGCATGAAACCTTCTAATGTTATATTTAGTTCTATATAAAATACCAACAGCCCGCTACTATCAGTGCACACATGTTTCATACAATGATGAAAAGAGAAGACCACTCTACATTTTGTCTGTTTTTGGTAGAAAAATGAGGAATACTGTGTGCACATCCGTTGCACCCTCCATAGAGCATGTGTCAAGGTCACATCATTAGTTTAACCCATAATGTATTCTCTATGCTGACCAACCAATGTTAAACAAGTACTCAAATTCCATCATTAGTACACACTAGTAAATTGACACAGGATGTATGATTTGGCCAATTGCATGCCATCTTTTGGAACCAAAAGGTCTGAGTAAATAGTGTGCATTTCTAACTCAGGTTGCAACAGCTGAAAAGGTTTGCCCATGTGCCTCAATGTCAAAAGTGGTGGAATTTGGGTAGCCATTTTTAACAGTATGCAAAGATGTCAGCCAGTCAGTTTGTCTTTCAAACCAATCCAGTCATTATAAATGTGCTGGATAAAGCCAGTACTCAGTAAAAACATTTGTGTAAAATGCTCAGATCATTTCTCAAACTCACCCTGCTATCTTTGTTACATACGTATATAATGAAAACTTGTAATAGTGCCCGGTTTCACTCTAACATCTGTCGCTAAAAATCTATCAGTAATGGTCATTATCCTCTTGGCTGACATCCTAGCAAAATGTTTACGCTTCACAAAATATCAGTTTATTTCCAACTATGTCAAACAGCACAACATAAGTTGCGGTGCCCTCAATGTGTAAATCTCTTCATAATCACGGTAGTAACAGACGTCATCATCGTTTCTTTAGACGTCGCATGGTCGGTACCAATCTACGTTCGGTTATCAACTTTGGTAACTGGTCAGTAAATGAGTATGGAAAGGAAACGGTGGATGAGGAGATGGGTATACAGAAACGTAAGATGTGTAAACGACCACCGTTTGAAACCCCGCGAGCGATCGGCACCAGGAAAACGCTTCCCGCCGCTAAGGTATCCTATATATGTGCTAAACCAGTCTATCCTGCTAATAGCATTCCAGTGTGTGTTTTACCTGATTCGTGTTCCAGTCACCCTTGGGCTCTATTGAGGTGTGCGATAAGATCATACTCTTTTACATGGACGCATCAATAACCCATCGGCTTGTTGTCAGGATGGGGCATGGTATGCTCCTATAGAGACGGTAACTCTATAGGAGGGCCCACTTTATTTAAAGTCTCGGTACTAAAATCTGATGCAGGTGAAATGACATAGTGGTGCCAAAGCCAGTAATCAAGCCAAGAATCCCTCATTCTATGGTTAGTGTATTCTCTAAGCTATTGACGGCTGGACTCCTCAGATAGCTCAGTGACTAGAACCTTTAATTAAAGTTTGAAAGTTTATGGAACCAAGCGCTAGTCATGCTGGGGTTCCAATGCTATAGTGTGAGCTCCTCGTACAATTCTTCTACCACTCCCACTACCACTCCAAAACAAGAAGGTTTGCTAAACAGGATGGCCACGTGGAACTCGGGTGCATTAAAGAGTTATGGTTTTGATCGAGTTTTCGGTATGTTGGCATGTTATGTGGAACAACATTTTTGTTCTTTTGCTTATCAGCATGCCTATATGCTAGCGGTGTGTACATTTGAGAACTTAATCAGGCAATTTATACAATTTGTATGCCTCTAAACGAACTATCTGGCTTTTACCCTGCTTGATTCACACCATATTGGGTGTTTTAGGAGAACCACAGGTCACGAACTATCCCTTGCCCTAGTATGGATTACGATGAGAGCTATCAACCAGAGCCAAGGAAATACGTGCCGTTTAAACCATTTATCACAGACGGCTACGACCCAACAGAAGATTTTGATGATCTAACCCCCGGAATATCGCGAACAGTGGCGCCTAAAATATCCCAATCAGCCAAAGCTCACAACAGAAGCTGTAAACAGGCATTGGAGATAGACAATGTAAAACCACTAATGGCTTCCTATGGAGATGTTGTAGTTTGACCACGTGAACACAACTCCACAAAAACAGATCTGAATCTAAGGTTGTGATAATGGATCGGTTACCGTAAACTCACAACGAAAGCTCTATAGTCTTTCCTCTAGAAACATGTGCTGCTGGTTGATGGACAGTTACTTGATTATGATTATTTTTATACAGAAGCAGGTTCCGGTTTGGTGATGGTGCGGTGTATTAAGTTTCACTAGCAACATGCTGTTTGCTTGGATTGTTTTATTTTCAATGGATTGGACCACATTGCACAGCAAGTGCCTTTAGTTTACAAATGTACAAACTGAAAACCAATACAATGAAACTATATGCTAAACTGTATATCTCCAATGAGATAATCTTGTTAAATCTGACAAGTGTTGTTTTGAGAGTCTGCATAATATTTCAGCAGGTGACAGACAACCTTGGGTATCAATAAACTGGTCAACAATGGGTACAATCAGTACTAACGAGAATAGCCCAGCACTATTAAAGACATCTGTGAACATCACGACTTTTGTTAGTCTGAACATGCGTTCAAGTGATAGTAGTTAGACAGCGCTCAATCTTTAACAGAGGTGCTGCCACTACACCAATGATAGTGATGTCATTACCCAGGTGATTGTAATGTCACCACAATGGTATTTGTGAGATCACTACACCGATGATTGTGATGTCATTACCGTGGTGATTGTGATGATCCGGTTAGGTCATTAATTGAGGCATTATGACATCATACAATCAGTGGCAGGAATCATAGTTTTTAGTAATCAGTATCAGAGTAGTAGGAGTCCGAGTCTGTCCGGGTAGCGGATTCAGTAGCCGGGCCCTCAGCTGAAACAGGAACAGGGTATTATGGCTATATTCTATATAGAGTGATTCCTTAGTATAAAATAATTCACTTCACAGGAACTGGAAACCTTGCCTAGTCGGTAACTTCTATTGGGTTTTTAATTTGAATGACACAAGAAAGTCCCGCGGTGTGCTTTAATGCTAAAAGCCACTAAATTGTGCGCATTTTACATCCGCATGGGTAAGATTGTTCTTATATAACCGTTGGCACCCAAGTGGCTGTAAAAAGGAGCAACAAATCACAAAATTGGCTTCTTTAGAACCCCTGGCAGGGCTATGAAATCTTGTATAAAAACTGAAATATAGTCGTACCAAACATGCCTACAAGCTCGACTGAAATCCTGAACCTCTATGTAAGCAGAGTAACCTCACACGCTAGACCACAAGGGCTCTTCTTCTCATGCTTGAGATTGAAGAATCAGGAGGTAAAAGCAGAGATGGCAGTTCGAAACCTGCTGTCACAGAAGATTGGAATTTAGACCATAGTCACCTTTACGAAGAGATAAGATCTTTTCCACATGCTCATTGATCAGCTGTCTTATTTTATCACAGCCTTTAGCCACAAGAAAGCCATCTGTTTTATCGCATGAGCCTTCCTAGAAGTCAAAAATATCACAACATAAGCCAGGCAAGTGCCTAAAGGGTAAAATAAATCATAATATTTGAGATCACATATAACTTTCTCTCCTTGAAATTTCGACAAGGATGCACAACTCCAACATGGAACAAAGTTGGGGTTGTTTTTTCATGCTGCCATCCCATGCGAGCATAAATTTCCCATAAATTGATGGGTGCAAATACCATTCTATCAAAGGGAAGCTCTGTCGAGGAGTTTGTTCACCAATTCATTTCTTTGATAACCATAAAAATGATAACAAAACGGTATGACGATGCGGTATGTTGCAAATTAAAAAAATCTACAAAAAGGCAGCAGAACGCTCTCAAGCTGCTAGGTGTCATCTTTGGCTGACAAATTTGCGAAAATACGGCAATCCCATCCCATTCCATGCCAACCCAGCCCACCCCATGCCTTAGTTGGCTAATACAGCAGGAGGAAGCCACAATGAGT
>Ga0224511_10002600_pt1 | contig 12313 bp, 5 predicted proteins | sample SF_May12_sed_USG_2_FD_169988 | JGI IMG/M metagenome (GOLD analysis project Ga0224511, IMG submission 169988) | Sediment microbial communities from San Francisco Bay, California, United States - SF_May12_sed_USGS_8_1 | ecosystem: Environmental > Aquatic > Marine > Sediment | place: USA... | reverse complement strand
TGTCAATTATTCCCCCCCCCCCCCCCCCCCGGGTCAAATCCTGGATCCGCTACTGGTAAGGTAAGATATTGGCATGTGTTCTTTTCAGTTTTATAATAACAAATATATGACACAAAAGTACAAAACACACGGCCCAATGGACCTTTAAATCACCTTAAAATAAAAAGTTGATTGATATCACATGCAAGTAGTATATTTAAGTCGTTGTATACCTGAAATATTCGCCCGAATGTTGTTCTACTTCCGGATCAAGTGCACAGTAAAGTGTCGTCTGTGCGCCTGCCTTCGGCGTCTTGATCAAATACTGCACGATTTTATAGGAATAACGCACAAGGTAGTTGCGTGCCTGAATATGACGTCCAAGTTCGGTCGCTATCACCCCAGGATGTAAACAAACTGCTGTGACATTCGTACCTAAAACATGCGTGTACATAAAGTATTACGACAAGCTAATATAAATGATGATTATAATTAAAATTAATTGTAATACACGGTTAGGTAGTTAAAACTGCAGTGATATTGGTTTATTTTTGTACCTATATATTCTATAAAACATTTAAATATAAATTAATTGTTATAGGAACAGTACAGGTAAAACCATATTATGAACATACAATAATGAAGTATATTAGCACAGACTACGTTTCAAAGATTGCGTGAAGAGATTTAACAAAAATCTCCGAATAAATATTATATATTGAGAACATTATAACTGTCGGGCAAACTCTACCTTTGAGACGTTTTGCTAGTTCTCGAGTGAACAGAATGTTGGCCAGCTTGCTCTGAGCGTAGGCAGCCATGGAACTGTAGGACTTTTCACTTTGAAGGTCGTCGAAATTAATCTTTCCGCCTTTTAAAAAATGAAATCAAACATCATAAAAAGTATAAAAATGAACAAAATCATTAAAATGACGACTAATGCAAATATAAGTTATTTTCCTCTAGTCATATCCGTTGCATGATTGATAGAGTCAAATGTGGTATCTAGGCACATCAAGCTCATTTACAAGAAACCCGGGCACTGAAATAAACGAGTTTAGGCAAAATTAAACTGATGAAAGGGAAAGCCCTCATGAAGCATAGCCTGCAGCGAAATATAGCAGCCTCGGTTTTATTGAAGCTGTTCATCAGTGATAATGAAAGATGCCACACCACTGACGCCACAAGCGCATGAGCGTAACTCTATTTTTAAAATGTAAACAACATACAATCCCTGATCCCTGAGGACCAAAATAATATTACAACACAATAATGAAGTACGGGGCGACATCAGCAGCCATGTATATGAGTACACCATTAAAGTTTTGAAAGATCACTCAAATATCTTACCCAAGTCTGCGTAGGCGTTTGACGAAACAGTAACAATCCTGGACGGGGCCGACTTCTTCAGCAGCGGAAGTAGAAGGTTGGTGAACAGGAAGTGGCCCAGGTGGTTGGTTCCCAGCTGAAGCTCGAACCCGTCCTCCGTGCGCAACTCGGGCGTCAGCATTACACCTTTTAACCGTCATGAACAACATAAATAAGCTTGTACAACTTTTTCACAAACCTGTTTGGACCATTATTACCAAGAGAGGCTATACTTTTACAAGTTGTAGTAACGTAAATCTTCCTACAAACAGAGCGTTACATGTGGACAAGTAAACATTGCAAAAGGCTTTCTTTCTACAAAAAATGCCTGTGTTTGACATCAGACACTTTAATGGGTGCGTTAATGTTTGTTAGATGCTTAAAATGCTTTTGCAATACACCAAGTAATGGTACACAACAACAACAACAACAACAGAACAAACATTTTGAGAAAGATATCATTTACCCGCATTGTTGATAAGAATGTCCAGACGGTTTTCCTTTTCTAGAATTTCATGTGCACACTCGCGCACAGATTTTAGGGACGCCAGGTTAAGTCTGAAACCCAGAAATGAATTCTGCTCTATTTTCTATTCAGACAGCATTGATAGATCTAAAACCTGACCATTTATTTGAATATGAGTAGATTTACCCACATACATTATTATAGGTTCTATTGTTAACAACTACATTGTGGTGAAACTCTTATTGTAATGTATGGTTAAGATAAACAGATATTGTAGGTACATGTATTATAGCCATCAATGGATCTGTGAATACTTACAGGCCTTAGTGGAACCCATTTGACTTCTAATATGAATTAGTTTATATAAACTGAATGACTCATTAACAGTTTTAAATATGCAAACCTGTAGCAGACGACATCTTTATTTCCCGTCGTCTGAACGATCTCGTCTGCGGCCGCGCGTGCTCTCTTGTCGTCTCTGCATGCGATCAGTACTCGTGCACCTGATGTAAGAACGCACTCGAATCAAAAGCTATATATTTTTTAATCTTTTCCTATAAACAGCTTTAACATTGCTTTGTATATACATGTATGTGCAGAAGAAGACGATCATAAAAATGTATGGGATGCCGGCTTATTACCTCTTTCAGCAAGGTCTTTGGCTGTCTCTTTGCCAATACCGGTGTTTCCGCCTGTGACGAGGACAGTCTTTCCGGTCAGGCGGGCGGAACTGCGACATCGAGGTCCCTGCATCCACTTCCGGAATCCAATAACAGAGGAAACTGAAAAGAAACTGTTATACATACAGACGTTACGTGAAACTGTTATCTTCTATATGTACATGATATGTATAAATCTTTATTTAATGTAATGAGTGTTGTATGAATTTATTTTGATTTATTCATGTTCATATATACATACCAACACAAAACGTCACAATAAAATTCACGAACTAATGAGAATGGCCGAAGCTATGAGAAGGAAGGATATAATGCGGAGGTTTGTTTATAATGCAAGTTCGTAGCTTGGTCCCCCAATCAGCACTATATTGGACCCACAGTGTACTTTAACTTGTTAAAGGGTGTGTAGGTTTGGGCATTTGGTTGGTTGAATGGTTGGTTCACAGGTTGGTGGGTTAGAGGGATATAGCTTAAGCACATGTCTTAAGATGCCATGAATAATGAAATGCCACGAAATTAAACCATAAGCTTTAAAACTATAAATGTATAAATTGCTTACCCCCAGCTATTCCAGAGATGACTGCGTATCTATGTGCTATGAGAAATTCACACACGTCCTCCATTTTTCAATGAACCGAACTTATGCCTTATGGAGCCTTCTACTTATGTGATCGTACAGGTAAAATGTTTTACTTTACTATCCAAAAAATGCATGCACCAAACATATATCAGGCACAACGGAAATAAAGATAACTTCGAAGTTACATCCATAAAAGTGATCCTCAGATATTACATAGCAAACGTTTAGAGTAAGATTATGAATTATTTAAGTCTACATTGCAGTTTTTCAGGTAACTAGTTCGCAGTGTAAGAAAATGTTATGTAAGTTGTGCATGATTCATATGCTAAGAGCACAAAATCTAGAACGAAAGTGCTTTCATCATCACTAATAAATATTCCATTTATAGGTCAGCAGTGAGATATTGACTGACTATGGCCGGCAACCCATACAAACTTAAACCCATTGATAAACCATTAAAGATCAAATAAACCTGTTCAGTGCATTAAGCTTAAACTTAAAGTGTTTGACAATCAATACAACACACTGTAAGTTGATAATGTTTATTCAATAACAAATGTTACATTGTTACTGTAATGGGAATAATTGAATACCACGACTAAAAACCCAAAGTACATTTCTAATAAAAATAAAACATGTTAAAAAACCTTACACCATAACAGACTTGTATAAAATAGTTTGTGATATTTTTCGAAAAAAATCATTAATATTATTTATTAAAACCAACGAAGATTTAAATGTTTGTTTCTGATGTATAAACATTGAATTAAATGTTTGCTTCTACTGTGTACTTAGAAAACACCCACATGTACTGCAGTTTTAAGGCAATTTAACACAATTTATAATTATCATTAAAACGGCCTTTCTGGCCACACCCTAGTCTCAGAACTGGTACCCAATTACATGTACATTTAACATCATTGCAATTCACTCCACTCCATCTAACGTCCAATAGTACTATTGCCACGTGAGAGTTATGAAGGTCAGAACTAGACACACATACTTACCGGGTATTTATGGGGAAAAAGTTTTAACAAATATTTTCTGTAATAACTGCATAGAGATTTTAAATTGCATAATAAAGAGAAATGCACACAGCTAAATCGATATGCGTTTGTATTCGTTTTATACATCCTAGTAGTTGGTCGTTTTACAGGCGTTATAACGCAAGTCCGGTCAGTTTTTCCGACACTGACCACAACTTGGCAGCAGTGACGTCATCTTGTGCCGCAGAAGACGGGGTTTTCAAGGCACAGTCACTGGAAAAAGAAGTGCAATTATATGCTTAATTGTTATCATTTTTTGTACATGTCTATCAATAACTTTTCCAAAATACCGTTTTTAATGTACAATGTTGTTGTTGTTGTTGTTGTGTAACTTACTTTTTACTATCCAATTGTTTACTTAGCATACTCATTTATTTAGCTATTCTAGCTACATCATAGTAAATGTATGTAGACCTAGCTCTAACTTAAACGATAATAAGACTCAACCTTCACATCATATTCCTTTGTTGAAAGTTACCTGAAATATTTCCCGGAATGTTGTTCAATGCCCGGTTCCAGGGAGCAGAAAAGTGTCGTCTGCGCGCCTGCATCTGGCGTCTTAAGCAGGTGTTGTATGAACACGTTGTACAGCGGCGTCAAGAAGATGCGCGTGACAAGATTGCGTTCCTGGATGTGGCGCACCAGCTCGGTTGCCACGGCGCCCGGATGGAGACTGAAAGTCGTCACACTGGTTCCTAAATTTCCGACAAAATGAATATTTAAGAATAACAGCGCTTGAACCCTACTACAAAAAATAGTATGTGAGACAACGTATTTAAATCATTTTACTTACATTAAAAAACTTTGACAGTATCAAGCTTTTAGAACTATTTTATACTTTAATGCATCCATTATACATTGTATCTGATTGTAAGACCTTTTTGACTTTATATACATTTTACCAAATTCGCGTGACTTATCAGTTGTAACTATATGGACATACCCGTGAGCCTTCTGGCTAGCTCCCTGGTGAACAGAATGTTGGCGAGTTTGCTTTGCCCGTACGCCGCGATCATGTTGTAGGACTTCTCCATCTGGAGGTCATCGAAGTTGATCCTCCCATCTTGAGCAACAAGGTAAAATGTATGGCAAAAACAAAATGCGACTTACAATATGGTAAATAATACTTCTTGCACTTTGCATTGTAGGTCTCAATCTCCTGTAAAAAAATATGCATCTTTCATATTTAATAGAAACATTAAATGCCGTTAATTGTCTTTTAAAATTGTTGCCAAGCGAAAAAAACGTTAATCATTACATCGCTGATTTTGAGATTGAAATTTAAATAGGACAACACGGCCTTTTTAAAGCTGCGTGAACTGATGGTGAATTCCTTATATTTTCATCGGACATAGCATATACATTGTACTCACAATGTAGACGAAGAAATACATTGCAAAAGTAACTATTACTTATAAACCTCCAAATTGTTGTGCTCCACCATTCTCTACATCTGAATCATACAAAATTAACTTTCCTACATTGCTTTTCTTTAGACAAACAGATACTGTTCCAATTGGACACTTCCTAGCTTTACCCCTTAAACCCCACAAGTGTATATTTCCATAATATTGTGTCTGTTGTTGTTGTACACAACCATACTACTTTGTTCCGATTTATGACGGAATGAAATACTCTGAAAGGTAAATAACCAGAACAAATCTTAAAGTTTTACTGACGCATGTGTCCCATAGAGGAGACGTTAATGATCCTGGACGGAGCCGACTTTTTGAGCAGGGGAAGTAGGAGGTTGGTGAACAGGAAGTGGCCCAGGTGGTTGGTTCCCAGCTGAAGCTCGAACCCGTCCTCCGTGCGCAACTCGGGCGTCAGCATTACACCTTGTAACCGCCATGAACAACAAGCTTTTTATATGTACAATGAAAAATAAATTTAAAGACACAATAGACCCACTCATTACCTAACGTGACGTCTAATGTGTATATACTGTTTCTTGCAGAGCATTTATAAACGATTACCTTATAACTAGTGAAATTATAACTCGGGAATATTTATTAACTTATTAATTTTAAAAAAAGATTTAAAATATATTCTTAGTACAAACTTGTATTACTGAGTGGGGATTTGACGACATAGTTAAAGTAAAACGCTCACCAGCATTGTTAATGAGAATATCTAGACGTCGTTCTTTCGCGAGAACCTCTTTTGCACATTCCCGAACGGAGGACAGAGACGCCAAATTGAGTCTGCAGTTGAAGCGGAGAATATTGAAAGAGCATCAGAATATGTAGGCGCACATGTCAAATATAAGGTAAGTATCTATGATAAATTAAACTATTATTGACATTTTAAATCTTTATTCTATATCGTTAAGGTCAATGTGTCATTTAGATTATCTATTTGCCTAGCAAAAACTTAACCCTCATAAAACATATCCTTAAGTTAAATTTTAAATTCACCTGTAGCAGACGACATCTTTATTTCCCGTCGTCTGAACGATCTCGTCTGCGGCCGCACGTGCTCTCTTGTCGTCTCTACATGCGATCAGTACTCGTGCACCTGTTTAGTATTATTTTGAGGGAACGAATTACATAACAAGTAACTACTGCATGTTTATGTAGCCAATTCTTATTGGTCAGCTAACTCGAGGGAACGAATTAATATCTCGTAATAACGACTTAGTGATTCGTTCCCTCAAGATATTTAACTTACTGGTTCCCTCAAAATAACTAATTCTTTCCCTCAAAATAATTTTTTAATTCCAACGAATTAATATATCGTTCCTTCGAGTTACAAAGTCGTTATAACGAGTTAATGACTCGAGGGAACGAGATGAAAAAGACTACTACGTGTCACCTCTATGCCACCGTAGATCTTCGCTTGATGAGGAAAATAAAATATAATAATTATAAAAAAACATCTAACTGATTCTTGAGCACTGTACTGGTAATTCTCCTTAAGTAGATCTATAGATCTGTCTTAATCTAAAGTTTAAGATGATACCTGTTATACCTTTAAAGTTATGTTCTGTACGAATAAGTATTATAAAACAAAAAAACCAAAGCGAAATACCATTATGAAAATAATAGATCTTGCGCACTGTTCTCAATTAATGGTTACTGTATATATATAAATATAGTAGGCCTACGTAGATGAAAATGCCAACCTCTTTTAGCGAGGTCCCTGGCCGTTTCCTTTCCAATTCCTGTGTTTCCGCCCGTGATAAGGACGGTCTTTCCAGTAAGACGGAGGGAGCTGCAGCACCGTGGCCCCTGCATCCACTTCCGGAATCCCAATATAAAAATACCTTAAACAAGATTTTAACAAATAAATAAATGTACCGGTACGTGTACACAAATACAAATGTCATGGCAAGTTTAAAAAGAAAAGAAAACAAATTTAAAATATGTACATGTATAGTTTAATATAAGTATGTACACGGACGTGTTGATCTATATAATATTAAACATGCACGTACATGTTTATACACAGTACATGTCTCCCTGCTGAGTTCTGGCAATCACAAATAATATCTCCAAAGGATTACACTTATCTTTTCATTGAACTCTTGTACACGGAACAAAATACATCTTAAGAACAAGTCAAAACTTAAAGTACATACTTCCAATAAATAATGACACAAGTATTTGCTGATTGTCTTGGAAAAATGCTAGAATCGTTTCCATTTTGTGGGAGGCAAACAAAACAGTATGTAGGTCAAATCAACTTTCAGTTTCGTTTTTAAAAAATGGACTATTTTAATACCTTGCATTTGATGTCAAACATATTTTAAATTAAAATCATTTAAACAATTAATATAATTTGTAAAACTCTCTTAAACATTTTTTTGTTTAGCAACAAATATCATTATAAAATATAAATTCATTTCATTACATTTGCCTCTGGCCTAGTACGCATCCAACATGGCGTCTTGGAAAGAGTTTCTAGAATCTGAAGGCTTTGAAAAACTGCTTGAGGCCAAACGGTACACTGAAGAACTAGCAAAAGATGACCCGGAAGATGAGCCTTATAGATCCTTGTACCATGCACGCGACAATTACAAATTCGTCAACAAAGTGTTCAAGAAAACTGCAGACAAACGACACTGGGACGAAGATTTCGGTTTTGTTTGGTCAGCACTGCAATTGAAACTAGGTACATTTTCTCAGGCATTGAAGCTCAATATGTGTGTCTATCTTAATTAAATATTCAAATTTGCGCTGTACATGGCATTTATTACTTTTTCTGCGTTTTCCATTGACCTAAATCACATTAATTATGTAGAAAAAAATGCAGTCAACAATTTAAGGTAGTGGCAAAAAATGAAATGTTTGTCTGTAGTGCTAGAAACTAGGTACATTTGACCTTCATTTACATATATTTCAAATGGTAGTTGAAAGAGAGTGTTTATGTTATTATAAAATATAGATATTTATTATTTTTATAGAGAATAGAATAGAATAAATTTATTTTTCCAATCATGTGTCATTTTACATGACATTGCAATCAATGTATACTTAATGCAGCAAATAAAAGTAACAACAACATAGGAATGCACTTACATGCATAAAGAAAACAAGGCTTACTGTAATTCTGATGTATTAAAAGCAATAAACAGAAGATGTGTATGGCTACTTTTCAAGTCATATCTTCCAACACTACCTTTTGTATTTAATTTTACTAAGTAGGGTATATATAGATGGCAATACTAAGGAGACTTTATGATAAAAGTATACCAATAAAAAATGTTTATTTGATTATTTTTTCTTAAAGTAAAAAAATAATAATCTGAAGATAAATTATTAAAAAAATTTTTTTTTTAATAATATTTAAATACAAATGTAACCTGTTCATGTTGATGCGTTTTGCAGGTGTGAACTATGTGGAGACAGAAGAGACTTCAACTGGTGAAGAATACTTACTGAAATGTTTAGAAAAGATGGAAGATTATAAACTTACAAAAGATGGGATGGGTATTTACCAAAATGCTCTCAATCAGATGGGAATACTTTTGACTGGTCGGAGGCGGGCACAAGAAGCACTTGATTACTTCAAACAGGCAGAACTTCTATATGTTGACTTCAAGAGCGTTGTTGGAGGAGCACCATGCACTGTTGATGAGTATCTGTCACCACCTACAGATGATGAAGGCAAACTCGAATATGATAGGTCTGTGAAGTTTGAAAGTGAATACACTCACACTTTGTTTTACTTCGCCCAAGTTTATCAGCTGTTAGGGGAACCTGTTATATCCGGTCAGTATTGTCACTTGACTCTTCAACGTCAGTTGGATGCTCCTGGACTGAACAATCTTGATTGGAGCCTTCAAGCTGCAACTCTCTCACAGTATTACATGACTGAACGCGATTTCCCCATGTCGAGGCATTGCTTGGCAAGTGCTGAAGTGATGTATGCAATTGGTGAGGCAAATGATGCAACAAACTGCCCTGATGAAGAAAAAGAAAAATTGAGTCAAGCTAAGGCAGATATAATTAGATGCTGGGTAAAATATGGTCTTGGTTTGCTAGAGTTTTCGAGAGAGAAACTACTTGAAGAAGCAGCAGATCAAGCCAAAAGTCAAGAGGATGGTGAGAAGGAAAAGAGTGAAATAAAATCAACAGAGACAACTGAAGAGGTTACTGAGACAAGGGACACAGACAGCTCAGCTTCTTGCAAGAAGAGTGAAACTGAACAAGATAAAGAATCAGTGGAAGCAGATGAAGCCAGTGCAAATGTGGAGAACAGTATTGCTGAAAGTGGAGACAACTCATTAAAAAATGAAGACACTAATGAAAACAATGAAAATAAGGAGCCAGAAAACCAAGAAGATGAGCAGGACAACAATGCTGACATGAAAAAGAACAAAGATGATCCAGAAAAGATTGCAGAGATGAAAAGGCTTCAGAGAGAAGAGAACTACAGGCGCAGTGATGAGTTAAGAAATGAGACATTTAAGAAAGGTGGCAAGCGATTCAATCTTGAAGTTACTTCGCATGAAGAAAAAGTAGGTGATCAGCCTTTAAAAACATTTGATGAGGCGAGAGAAATATTTCTAATGATTAAAAAGTGGATTGAACAAGCTAAAGAGTTCTACAAGTTTGAACACCACTGCTCTGACTATATTTCAATTGTGCAGGATCATAGCTTATCCTTCAAGCTGCTTGCATTCTTTGAACTAGACATGGAGAGGCAATGCAAAATGCACAAGCGACGCATTGATATGTTGACTGAAATTTTGAATGAATTGAATCCACAGCATTATCTTCTAGTCTGTCGCCAACTGATGTTTGAGGTAGCAGACACATACAGCACAATGATGGACCTGAAGATTGCAATATTAGAATCATCGGGAGAGGGTGTCAGGCCAACGCCCCACCACGTGAAGAAGATTAATGTGCTGGTCAGTGAGAGCATCAAGTATTACCAAGAATATCTCAACACATTGAAAGACGGCAAGCCTGTCTACCCTGACCAGTTCCCCAGCAACGATATCCGCGCAGGGCTTGTGGCAATGTTCTGTATGGGGCGTCTCTTCGGCAAATTCCTGGCCGGTGATGTGCAAACACGTCTCCTCAACATGAAGAAGAGCAAGGACTGTTATCAGTTTGTCGTTGACTACTGCAAACGTAACCCGTCAGCTGTGCCTCTTGTGGCCACAGAACTTGAGATCTGTCAAGAAATGACCGAATTGCTTCCAGCCAAGATGGAAAGGGTCCGCTTGCAAGCAGAAATGTAATGACTTTGGCACCAATCAGTCTTATCTTGTGCCAAAAATATTTCCCTCTAAAGTATGTGATCACAAGTTAAGCAACACATAAATGACAAACTTGCATACACGCAGTGCACAATCCACAATTTACATACAAAGCTTTGGTAAATGTATTTATAAAATCATGTAAAGCTTTTTTAGTATCATTTTTTATAAATGTCCATATCCGTTTACAAACATACATGTGCAATTATAAAGTAATTCTTTTGAAGTGTTGCAAGGTACAGGCCCTTAAATATATAATTACAGGTTTAGTTGGAGGTGTTTTAAATTTTTATTTCATAATTTATTTACTAATTGGCAATAAATGAATTGTTTTACCTCTTATACATATAAGTTGGTATATTCGTTTTCATTCGGGATTGTTTCCATGTTCCATTAATGTTGAATTATTTGCATGATATACCTGTTTTTTGTTTAATTAATTTGTAATTTTTCCATTCAGAAATGCCCTTTTCCATAACATTAAGTTTGTTGTTCTATTATTATTCTACAATATTTGAGCTTTCTAAAACATTGCTTTTGATTTTTTTAAATAAAATTATAAATCAGTTGATTATCAGACTGTAAGGCATACATATTTTATGTTTATTTAACAATAGTTTAAGATTAATAAACATATTTATTTTTATTGTGCTACATTTCCATGCATGTGCTTCCCAAACACTTGTTTTAATACTACAAAGAGACTCAACTGCAACCATTCCTTGCATATCTGTGTCCATTTGTTTTTGCCTTTTCCATGGCTTTATTTGTGATAGAATGTTGAATATGAACAAATAAATAAAATAACATTGAGAAGTGCTTGTTCAAATTAACTTATTAATTCCAAAGGTGTATGCAAAAGATGCTAAGTGTAAGATTAACATCAAACTAGAGCTCCGCGTGTTGAAGCATTATAAGCCCGAAGGATGAGCTGTCAATAGGAATCATCTATCAATCATGGCCATCAAAGACACCAATTATGGTGTCCCTAATCTTAATATGTTTCAAGTCAATGAAGTCAAATCGTCACACAGAATCTGATTGAAACCATAAAAAGGTGTGGTCAAACTTAAAGGTCAAGATTATGTTTGTCTGGGCTCTAACCTCAATATGGATTTGTAGATTTTAAAATAACCAGACTCAAATGTTAACATTGATGTCTGTCACAAAGAATCTCATTTATTCTTTAGGTGTTGGCAGATATACAGGTGACAGGTCATAATTGTTTGTCCCCAAAACTCCCAGAATATTCATTCTGCAGGCTAGGTAGTGTTGCCCTTTTGGCAACAGATTTCTTGTTATGATGTTAGACAAGTTTACCATATATAAAAGCTTTGGACCTTGAGTTTTGACATATTTGAAACCTACTTTCTGACACTAATCTAATAATGCAACTGACTGGAACTGTTTTAACAATTATATGCTATCAGGCACCTAAGGATTATTGCCATGAAGTTTTATCAAACTCAGTCCAGTGGTTTA
>Ga0224511_10002599_pt1 | contig 12314 bp, 4 predicted proteins | sample SF_May12_sed_USG_2_FD_169988 | JGI IMG/M metagenome (GOLD analysis project Ga0224511, IMG submission 169988) | Sediment microbial communities from San Francisco Bay, California, United States - SF_May12_sed_USGS_8_1 | ecosystem: Environmental > Aquatic > Marine > Sediment | place: USA... | reverse complement strand
ATTGTTTGTTAAATATTTGACCTTTAACTGTGACCTTGACCTTGACCTGACACATGGGCAACATGGGCTCTGCACATCCCCTAGTTGAGGTGAATGTGTCATTCAAGTTTGAAGGAAATCCTTCCATAAGTAAAGGACTTATAGAGCGGACACGACAAAATGTGTAATATTGTTTGTTAAATATATGGCCAAGAGGTTTCATATGTGATATTTGACTTTTGAGATTCCCTGCCAAAGTTGTGAAAAATGTGACCATTTGGTCAAATATGGAATCACCCTAGGTGTCACAAGTTAACATAGGAAACTTTGAATAACCTCTTTAAGAAGGTGAGACATATTGAAATGCCCAAAGCAGCCCCCCAAAAGTGCATTAATTATGTAATTTTCAAAAACTAGAGATAATATTGAAATGAAATAAGCAAAATACTGTGAGGTTACCTCAAAAGTACCAATTTTTATATCATCTCTAGTTTTTGAAAATGACAAATGGACTTTTGGGGGCTGCTTTGGGCATTTTAATATGTCTCACCTTAAAAGGTTGCCATTTTTATGAAACTTCACTTGAATGACCCTTAGATGAACATCTACTGAAAATTGTGAATTCACTTGTTGATTTTTTTCAAACTTGCACAGATTCAGATAGGGCCTATTGCTATTGGAGAAATTGAAGAATCTAGACACATTCTTTGTTGAACAAAGGGCACAGATGCATGTGTTGACCAATGACAGACATTGTAGATGGCGATAGGTGAAGGTATTGTCGATGTAGACCCTAAGCAAAACCTTTTATGATGTGGCTGTGTACATATGTATTGTCCCTTTAAGGTGAGCAATTTGTTCTAGATACATATTTAAATCATTTTAAATTGCCTAAAATCTAATTCTCAGACAACAAAGTGTCAAAATTGTGTGGAAAAAAAATCTGTATAAAATTCAAGTCGTTTTAAAATGTATCATTATTTATTTTACAAAATTGTATTCTCAACAAAAGCATGTAAAGCTTCACACTTCAAGCAACAAAAAAGGTAAAAGTCAAGTGATCAACTGTAGCAGTCGACAGTTTCTAGGGGTGAAGACAACATAGTCAAGAATGAAAGGCTGTGAGTTGACAGATTAAAGGTAAACAAAGTGTAGAATCAATTAAAATAACTACTGATAAAGACATACAGAATCATTTGAAAGATAAAAATATAAATAGCAGATCTATGTATTGTCCTACTCATTTTACTGCCAAACTGAAATTTTACCAGTACCTAGGTAGTAGAACAATAAAAATATACAAATTCTAATGTTTTAATTTTAATGGATATGATATATGGAAATCCTGCTTAAGAAGTTTTGCACCAAAATCTGCTTACATTATTTTTAATAAATTCAATTTTTCTGTTTATTGTAATGAAGTTGCCATGAAAAATGTTAAGATGGAAAAAATATGTACCAGTGATCTTGTCCTAGCTTCAAATACTTTCTGGAACACAAATGATGAACAGAAACATGGGCCATTTTTCTGTTTATTGTAATGAAGTTGCCATGAAAAATGTTAAGATGGAAAAAATATGTACCAGTGATCTTGTCCTAGCTTCAAATACTTTCTGGAACACAAATGATGAACAGAAACATGGGCCATTTCAAACAAGAGCACGTGTAAGTCACAACCATCAGCAAAATGTCATTTTAATACATTACAACTGGTTACTCTAAAGTCATTTATGCACATTAAAAATCATATAATTTATTATTCTAGTTATTTTATCATACTTACAAATAAAACTGGTTATTTCTATGTGTTAATATCACATAACATACCAAGATTGCTTATTGCATTCGTTGATTAAAAATACATCATGCACAATGAAAACGGATACAATTTTGATGTTTTCACATCATGTAGATTTGGAAATTATTAAGTAGACAAACTATGCATCTATATAAAGTAATCTTGTTTTAAAACCTTTTTTTACCAGACAACTTTCAGACTGAAAAAGTTACATTATACATTGTGTTTTCTTTTAAAGGTAAGAAGGCCTAAGCCTAAGGTCAGTGATATTAAATAGTGGTCATAAGTCTAAGGGTAAAGGAACAGTTAATAGTAAACAGTATTTACAAATGGAGATTCATTAATGATTGGGTGTAAAAACAATGATTTACAAATAAACATACATTTAACATCTACAATTCGTACCTAAAACGTACATGTACCATTTAAGGAACCAATGGGTTAAAAACTGTTTTGAGCAACAAGTTGATAATAAAGAGATTCATTCACAATTAAAACACCAACCATTTGTTCATACAGCTGAGTGATAACAACAATCAGATCTTGGGCTGACTTAAAGATGCTATGCCTGTATCTTTTGACCAGAATTGTTAACATCTTACTTTTAAACCATACTTACGCAGTGACTCCTACTCCCATAAATATGAGAAACTGCAAAATAGTGTTACCCACGCATGTTAAATTATTACAGAAAAAAACTATTGAAATTGTGTGACCTGCAAATTAGGCTCTGTTTCTTTATGTTTCAACCCATTATGTTGAAACAGTTAGATAGCTTGACTTTGATACATTCATTTGTCTTGGTGTTCAAAGGTAACGCTTCAGACTTGGTGCGAGAGGACCTGGGTTCAATACCTGGCTCTGGCAAGGATTTTTATGTTTGTTATTTTGTTTTGTTGTTGTTGTTTTAACTTTTGAGTCCTAACACATTATTTGTCATAAAACTTTGCAATTCCTTTTGCAATATTAATTCATTTAGTGTATTCATCACACTGCAAGATTTGAGACTAATTATAAGGGTATCAAGATACAGAACTAGCATCTTTGACATGTGTTACATTTAAAAATGAAGACATAAGATGTTCAACTCAAACTGACTTCACTCTGTGGTATATTTCCATCAGGTTTTTACTTCCTCTTGACTACATGGCTGAGGAAACCTGTTCTAAATATGCACATAATAATTAGTAGTTATTACCTGACTACAGAAAATACCCGGTTTGATGTCATTCACCGTCACGTATTATGAGAACCATACTGTTTTCTGGTGTAAGACATCTTTGTTATGTATAAAGTGACTTATTACAGTAATGCCCTTTAATTCATTGAAATTATTAGAAAAACATTCGGTGAAACGACTTTGAAGAATTTGAAGAACATTGGCCAAATGAACATACAATGTTTAAAGTATGTGACAGCTAAATGTTAAAAGATTAACATTAAGAAGCGCAGCAGTCAGTCTTTAAGTAAGCCTGATTACTTTTTTTTAAATATGGCTACAATTGGAATCATAAAATATGTATCAATTTCAGTTTCTAAAGAAGCTTCCAAGCTTTGTTTTTTGCAACTAACACTGACTCTAAATTATCAATTATAGCATAAACTCCACATTCAATCTGTCACCGGAATTTTACAAAGAGGCATATATGGTTATAAATAATAAATAGCAGTTTTATGGTTTACAGAATTAAACAAGTTAAAATACTTATTCATAAAGGATAAATAGTTTGTTCAAAGTCGCAAATACATGTATTAACAAAATGGGTTCTCAAGATGATTAAAGATTACATTTGTGAAATATATTTACACATGTTTTCCTTTGTAATTACTAAGCAGAAGACTACATGTCTTTTACAGAGAAGGCATAAAGATTTACACAATATTTAGCACTTGGTATGGCAGTCAGTCATAGGCTCCACTGGCAAAACAGGCAGAAAATATGTGGATAATAGGCTGATTATTATATCTAGTGTTATTAAAATAAATTATGTAATTATTTACTAGGCACTTACAATGAAAGAAACCCACATCTTCTATCACAAGCAATGTTAGTGAATAATATTCTAAGTTGGTTTTACACAAGAACTTGGAACAGCAATTAAACTGTTAGGTTCATACCTGACTAGTTGTATGGTCACAAGTATAGCTGTAAAACATAATATTATTTATCCAAGACACAGTCTCGTCAGCTTTAATTACCCTCTTTATAACAATGAGATATTATCAGAGTCAACCTGGGCTCATGTCAAGCTTATTCACATAGTGAACAAGGCAATCATGAACACAACAATACACATTTGACATAACAACTCATTTGTTGAACCATCTAAAAAAACGTTGGGAAACAATAGGCAGGAAATTACGTAAAGCAAATCATTTGGGCTTATCAGAGGATTGAATTTTCTGTGTACCACTGTCTAGTGCAATCGCAGTGTTAGATGTAATGTACTTTCCCGCATTTGTCAAGACATCTGACTTCATTTCAAGCCTTATGGTGATACCTTTATTCTCAAGATGGACAAGAGGGTTCTAATATATGGTAATAAAAAACAGTATTCCATTTCTACACCAATGACCAGCTCAACAGACTAAAGTGGGTTTTATGGTTAAAGCAAAATTTTGAATATTACCCTAAAGCAGAACCTTGTCTTAAACAACACTAAATGAAAAAGTTAAATACCCCTTGAAAGTTTATAACTTGGAGAAAAATTACTTAAAATCACTACAGCTAGAAAGGTCAGTGATGATTCAAAACTAAATTGTTACCTATTTCTACAAAAACATAACAGCTAACATCTAGCCCCCAACAAATATTATCAACAATAACTACAACAGTGGAAAACAAATAACAATTTCTACATCATATGAGACAAATAATAATGAGTTTTCTAGAAAAAGCATGATCACAAAAATAGTTCAGAAAATTACAAGAATCGAGATTATAAGCTTCCAGTAAAATAAAATACACATTTAAGCACATTGTGAAATAGCACATTTATCAAGAGTACATTTCATAATAAATATATTAAATCTTATATTTCGAAATATAACCTGTATTATGTATAAAACATAACCCTGTAGGAAATTACTTGTTCTTACGATATTACCTGAAGGTACATAAGTAGTTTTTAGCAGTTACATTGAGAATGATAAAGTTATGATATCTACACACACAAAGTACCTAGCACAGTTTGGAATTTTGAACATCTAAACAATACTGACTACATAAGAAACTTCTTTTTGAAGAAGACTTGCAAGTGATCAAAAATTGGCTTATACATCAATATGCATTAACAATTACCAAACGAATTAGTTAAGATCTACAAAGCATATTTTATTTAAAGGTCCAAAACCTTAACTTCAGCAGATTTAATACAACAGAACTTTTTTCTTATATAAAAACAATGTCCCATAGTCCAAGTATCTTGTGGCTTAAAAGTTAATGTTCTATTTGTATAACATCAATCTGAGTTGCTTAAATGAGTTTGTTTTTAACCTACCAACTTCATTCTAAAAATTTACCTCATCAAAGACAATGAAAAAAGTACCTTTTACTTAAGACCTAATATATAAAATAAAAACAACAGATTCTTTCAACAAAAATATGCCACTAAATATAAATAATGTCACAGGGATATCACATTATCACAATGACAAAGACGAGGCAATACAAAGCTGGAAGAGCCATCAATCTCCCGGAGTACATGGGTGTTTGATGGAAGAGCCATCAATCTCCCAGGGTACATGGGTGTTTGATGGAAGAGCCATCATGGTGGCTAGGTGTTTGATGGAAGAGCCATCATGGTGGCTAGGTGTTTGATGGGTTGTTGAAGCTGCAATAAGTTGGTGGAGGGACGTTGAAGCCATACACAAAGTCACGTTGTATATCGAGATGGTTGGGCGTGAGGTCACACTTCCAGGATCTCCTGCTGGTCGCCGATGTCGTCGTCTATTATTGCCATGGTTCCTGGTTGGGAGATAACTCCCTCTATGTCATCATCATCATCGTCGTCTATATCTCCATCCTCATGAATCTCTTCAAACCTGCAACAATACACCAGCAAAATGTTACTTTCTAAAAATACTTAGATTTTTTTTAATTCATCATTATTTAACCCCAATACACAATACTCTTGTTAACGCAGATATACAACATAATATTATTATTGTTAGTCCTACTCACTTGTCATATGACGGGGTTTGAGCTGCCGTCCGCCGTTCATGTTCCACCCTCGTTTTAAATGTTTTTAAAATGTTTAATATAGCACTTATTATTAGCATTATACCTGAAACAAGAAAATCCTTTTTAAAACAGAAATAACTTATTTTTAATAGGATTGTTAAAGTTTATAATGGAAATCTCTATTTTTAAGTCGAGTCAATAGTCTAAAAAGAGGATATCATGACAAAAATTAAAGTACAAACAAGAAAATCCTTTTTAAAACAGAAATATCTTATTTCTAATTATAGGATTGTTAAAGTTTATAATGGAAATCTCTATTTTTAAGTCGAGTCAATAGTCTAAAAAGAGGATATCATGACAAAAATTAAAGTACAATTAGCTTTACAGCTAGAATGTGGCTAGGTGGGACTTTACGTACCACCTTTAACTGCTAACCAGTTTTCTTTGTTGCCTACGTTCCACCAATAACTTCTCACCAGTCTTTGAAGCCTCCGTAACCATCTATAACCGCTTACCAGTTTGTGTAGACAATGTGCCACCTATTACTGCTAACCAGACTTGTATAGACTTTGTGCCACCAATAACCGCTAACCAGACTTGTAGACTTTGTGCCACCTATTACTGTTAACCAGACTTGTGTAGACTTTGTGCCACCTATTACTGCTAACCAGACTTGTGTAGACTTTGTGCCACCTATAACCGCTAACCAGACTTGTGTAGACTTTGTGCCAGCTATTACTGCTAACCAGACTTGTGTAGACTTTGTGCCACCTATTACTGCTAACCAGACTTGTAGACTTTGTGCCACCTATTACTGCTAACCAGACTTGTGTAGACTTTGTGCCACCTATTTTAGCTAACCAGTTTTTTGTAGCCTACATATTACCTATAACCGCTAACCAGACTTGTGTAGACTTTGTGCAACCTATTACTGCTAACCAGTTTTTTGTAGCCTACGTACCACCTATAACCGCTAACCAGACTTGTGTAGACTTTGTGCCATCTATTACCGCTAACCAGATTTTTGTAGCCTACGTGCCACCTATTACTGCTAACCAGTTTGTGTAGACTTTGTGCCACCTATTACTGCTAACCAGACTTGTGTAGACTTTGTGCCACCTATTACTGCTAACCAGACTTGTGTAGACTTTGTGCCACCTATTACTGCTAACCAGACTTGTGTAGACTTTGTGCCACCTATTTCAGCTAACCAGTTTTTTGTAGCCTACATATTACCTATAACCGCTAACCAGACTTGTGTAGACTTTGTGCAACCTATTACTGCTAACCAGTTTTTTGTAGCCTACGTACCACCTATAACCGCTAAGTTGCGCTAACCAGACTTGTGTAGACTTTGTGCCATCTATTACCGCTAACCAGATTTTTGTAGCCTACGTACCACCTATAACCGCTAACCAGACTTGTGTTGGCTGTATAAAACAGGGCACTGCGAACATGAAGTAGAGTATGGACTTCTTCCAATCATCTAGCCACAGCACACAGTCCCAGCACTGCTTGAAACATGTGTCAATGCTGAAACACAGGAAAACAGGGTAAACATGCAGTCAAGCATATGAAATAACTATTAGATTAATCATATTTAAGTATGCACACAACTATCATATTTAAGTATGCACACAACTGGTCTTCACATAATTTACAGATATTATATTGTAACAGGCTATAAAAGATCCATAACTCTGTAGATAAGAATTTCAGGACTACCAGCCATTCTGAAATGTACTAGTACACCAAGTTTCAAGTTGATACCTTTGATAGTTATTGAGACATGTTAAGCTTATGTTTAAAGACAATTTTTAGAGAGTTGGCCAAGGAATGATAAAGTATAGATGCAATGTTACGGTACTAAGTATCATGACACAAACTCATTAAATTGCTGGTCATACATCCATTTCATAAATTTATAGAAGCTATTTACTTTTTTCTTAAAGTGTCCTTACAAAATTAATCTTGAGGTAAAATGTCCAACACCAATTCCTTAAAATTCCTGAATTTCACCTTTACACAAATGAATGAAAGTGTGTTGAGATAACGGAAACCAAATCAAATCTGAAAACCCAATTAGTGGAGAATGTGATCCCTAATTACCTAATTCATCAAAAACCTTATCTGCAACTATGACAATATTCAAGAATCTGACCTGCTTTAGTCTGTTTGATGTTATTTATATTAATATTTTTGCATTTAAATTGGGAAGGTTCTGGTGGTATTTCTATTATATGTTGGATACCAAAACTTATTGCTTTTAGTCCATGGTATTTGATACTCACATGAAGTTTTAAGGCATAACAAAACTATGTTTTAGGTAACCACTTTAAAAAATAGGTTGGTTTGGAATTATGTTTTTTTTTTATATAGTACTATGAAAATATATTTTAAAGTTTTTGGAATTAAATTAAAGAAAATGTGAAAGCCAGAACAAATGTCATTTCTCTGTCATGTTCGAGGTAGGGTTGTGTAACGTGGAACACACCTGTTGTTTTAAGCCCAACAATGGATTTCACCGGGTACCGGACAAATAGTACCCCGGACAAATAGTACCCCGTCATTTTTGCACATGCGGACAAACAGTACCCCGTATTTTTGCACAGGCGGACAAACAGTACCCCGTTAGTTAATTTCCCCATAAGTCTAGACAGTCATTCCCTCCATCAGCGTTATAATAATTTGTCATACTGTACTTAGGATTAGGCCTTTCGTTCACAGTTATTGAGTAGATGCGGCCATTATCGTCGGTAACAAGTGAATGTCTCCAGTGCTTGGCGTTATCGTTAACACCTTCTGGTTGGCGGCACAACTAGACTGACGAGTTGGCAGTTTACGGTGTCGGACTTTCTGCAGGCCATTGGACATTGTGTCCGCTTGGACAGAATGTAAATAGTGTAAATAGTGATATTTGTGACAATGCAAAGGGATTTTGTATGCTTTAACTGTTAGACATTCTGCATTTACATTACCGTTATGTCATCCGGCTCATTTTATGTTGTTTCTGTCATAGACACGCAATATTGTTGTGTATGTATGTTGTTAAATTTATTAAATAAACGTGCTTGTATATTAAATCTTAATGTAATTAGCACCTTGTTCTTTAATAAAAACCTTTTTAAGGACAGGGTACTATTTGTCCGCTTGTACAAAAATACGGGGTACTGTTTGTCCGCATGGGAAAATATATGGGGTACTATTTGTCCGCGTGTTCAAATCTACAGGGTACTATTTGTCCGCATGTGCAAATCGACGGGGTACTATTTGTCCGCATGTGCAAAAATGACGGGGTACTATTTGTCCGGGGTACTATTTGTCCGTGACTCGATTTCACCGTCTTAATAAGAAAGATCATGTAATTGAAATAGATATCAATATAGTTCTAGCTCTGTGTATTATAAAGACCCTAATCAGATATGCAAAATATTTAATTGATAGTATCATACCTTTGATAGTTTTTGAGAAATTGATGATAAACACATTTATGGAAAAAAATCCATACAAATGCACATCAATATATATATATATATAGAAAAATTAAATAAATAAATTTATAGATAATTGTATGTACTGACCTGCAACACAAGTTCACACAAAAGGTTATGCCAAAGGCCACCTCGAAAAACGTCACTAATATACCCTCAACTCTGAAATTAAAAAAAACAGTACAGTAATAAAAAACATTGAATGTTTCTTTTACTTCTCAACAATATCTGTCAAGTACAAAAGTAACAAAACCATGTTAAGGAAATACATATTATGTAGTTTAAACTCTATTTTACACGATCAATTTTCTTAAACCTTGTCACAGTCTGAGATTTTGGGTCCAATTGACAAAATGACTTCGCATAGCAAATATGACGTCAAAATAATGCAGCAAATAACATGGCATTTAGGAGGAGTTTCACCGACCTACAAAAACTGTTAAAAGCATTTCAGTGTCAATATTTTTCGAAAATGATATAAATGCATTATATATTTGCAAAATTATCTTATTTAATTAACAACTAATGTATAGATAAAATTGCATCGCCCTTTTATTTGACATGTACACCGTTTATGATGCTTTATGTATATATTTCAATGTGGTAATATTGATATAAATTTTGGAATATTTTTATTCTGGTTTTGAAACTGTTATCTTCAATCAAAGCCCTTTCGAATGATACCAAACTCTCAATATCGCTTAAATGGTCAATTGGACCCAAAATGTCAGACTTGGACACATATGGTACAGAATTTAGACAATGAAAAAGAGCAGCACAAAAGTGTGAACACAATACTTACAATAAAATATAACCTAAGTAATGTCCATAGTATAACGTTTCAACTGCAATGCCTAGAAGTGCTGAAATGAAACAAAATTGTTATTATCTTCAATTTTTCACTTGCATAACTGTAACACTACAATTAAAAGGACTTAAAGGACAGGGAGCTGATATTTACTAATTCTAAAAAACTGTAAAAACTGGATGTGAACAAAAATTATGTATTTCATACAAAAATCTATCCTGTCTTCTCATAGGTTCGGCCCCTTCAGCCTTGCCCTGTGTTCATGTGCAGTTTGGTAATTATTGGCATTGTCTGATTGTAATTTTACTGCAAAATATATTCTTCTAACCCACCACATACCTCCTGCATTTTTACTGTCAATTATAATGGGATTTTCAATTAGATGTGTCAAAATAAAATTGAAAGTGGGGCTAAGTCAATAACAGGGAACTTTGTAATGAAATATGGCTAAGGACAAGTCCAATGACCAGTGGCAAGGCTAGCTCAGTTGGTAGAGCAGCAGACAGGTGTGCAGTGGGTCGTTGGTTAGAGTCCCATGTCTGGCACCAACACTTTCCTCTCATCTGCCACTTTATTGGTGTCAGAAGTATACGGATAAACATCTGACTATCAGCTGTCTGGTTTGGGCTGTTAAAGGCTATAAGGTGGTGGAAGATTGGTGATGGCCGGGAGCGCCCAGCCAATAATTGCCAATTAAGAGTTCTTGGGGTATAAGCTATACTTTATGAATGTCTGGATGATCTGTTAATACCCTGGGTGGAATTTACTCCTCCTCTAAGTATGACCACCTGATGCCTATCTCCTAAGTGTGTGTGTGGGGGGGGGGGGGGGGGGTATGTGTCCAAAGGGTCGTAGGTTCACCGTTGGGTTAAACCTTGGCATTTTTTGTGTGCTTTCTACTGTTATGACACTGTGTATTCGCATGAAGTACGTTGAAAACAATGTTTGGCCATTATGTTAGAAAACAAAATTATTTTACTCAAACAAAACATTATTTTGTTTATTTTCTAGTGACTTAAAGTTTTAAAAAATCAATCGTTGCCTTGCAAACTTCCTTACCAACTGCAGTAGCCAGACCAAATAATCGGTTGAGCCAAATGAAAAAATCGCCAAACGCGCTGCCACATATATGCGAACACAATCCCATTTTAAAAATACTTTCAATTCTTTATTGACATTCTCTTGTCATCGCGTGGTTCACATCAAAACACTGTTCACAATACACGTGTTTTCATTGGCTCACCGATATCGAAAGATAAAAGTTGACGCAGTTGCCTCCCGTGTTTGCCAATCGATGCACTCAACACATATAATGAAATTCATTTTGAACACTTCTTAAAACGATTACTCCCCTTCAATTTTTTTTTCTTATACAACTCATTAAGTTTTACTTGTTTCATTATCATTCATATGATGCCACACAATGGATCTATCGGATATTTATACATCGATACTTCGGTAGTGTAGAATGTTTTGTTTCTATCTCTTTTGAATATTTGTCCACACAGTTAAATATCAATGTGTACGTACCTATTTTCAGCTTGCTTTGAATGTTAAACTGTTTGTTTTGTGCTACAACCCTGCAATGTGCTTTATCAGTGTTAACAATGCCTATATATGTGCTTTGTTTGATGTATGCATGCACTGGCCGATCCAGTGGGGGCACACAATTTTCATAGAATAAGGACAAAAAACATGCTAAAACTGACTTATACTTTAACCGTTAACACTTTCAATTATTTTTTCATAAATCCCGGATCCGCCACTGGAATGTATATGTGCTAATAGTCTTCACTGCTTTACGTTTGTCTATGTTTATATATAAATATCATGATTGTAATTTATAAGTATTTGTTAAAATAATTAATTGAATCTTAACTATAACTTATGTCTTATTTTAATGCAGAGGAATTAACTTACTTATTGTAGACCTTTTCAACAGTTTTTCCCCCGTGATCTCCCTTGACTTTTATCTTTATTTATTAATTGTAATACATGTATGTACCACTAGCGGATCCAGGGGGGGGGGGGGGCGCGCCCCCCGCCCCCCCCCCC